>Ga0206941_10190_pt1 | contig 17500 bp, 18 predicted proteins | sample Alteio_BWOrgHeat_9_FD_153251 | JGI IMG/M metagenome (GOLD analysis project Ga0206941, IMG submission 153251) | Enriched cells from forest soil in Barre Woods Harvard Forest LTER site, Petersham, Massachusetts, United States -... | ecosystem: Environmental > Terrestrial > Soil > Temperate forest >...
TCTGTTCCGGGAGCGGGTGAGCGGCGCCCCACGCGTGATTGGACCGCTTCGGGGCACGAAACTGTACGATTTGATCCTGCGGGCGTGCAACGATCAGGTGAGCTGGCAGAGCGGGCGGAAAGCGTGCATCCTGTTTTCGGACGGGATCGACGATGGAAGCGAATCCTCTCTTGAGGAAGCGATCGAGGCTGCGCAAGGCGCGGATGCTCTGGTCTATTCGGTCCAGTTTTACGATGTCACGCCGTACCGCTCCCGTCGCGCGGAAGGTTCGAAAGCTCTGAAGCGAGTTTCGCTGGAGACGGGCGGGCGTTATTTTGAGGTCGCCGGGTTGCAGACGATCGAACGGATTTACAAAGAGATTGACGAGGAGCTGGGCTCGATTTACGGCATCGGATTTACTCCAGAGGTTGCGGGTTCAGGCCAGGGCGCGATTCATGTTGGGGTGAAACCTAGCGGTCTGGTAGCGCGGGCGCGGGAGGTGTACTATGTCAACCCCGTCACGCATAGTTTGAGAATCGTGGGCATCGACCCCCGGTCCGCTCGTACGGGCGTTTTGGTTACTGCAAGCGGCAACGGATTGGATCGGTCCAATGTTGCGGCTCTCTTCTTGACGGACGGCGCTCGAACGGTTGCGACCGAGGTCGTGGAACAGAGCGACACGGAAATCCGGTTCAGAGTGCCGGAACAGACGGAAGCAGGGCCTTGGCTGGTGGGAGAGACGCGGCCGCATCGGTGGACGATCATGCTGCAAACGGCCGAGGGCGATTTGCTTCAATATATTGGATTCAAGATAGGGATTGAGTAGTTTCCGTTCTGGACACCGCGGAAGAACGGAGCGCAACTGGGCCGGTTAAGATCCAGCGGGCCTATTTGCACTCCGCGTAGGCCGCAAATCTCGCGTTGTTGATCGACAAATTTCCTGGGAAGGTTGCCTGTAGCGTTACAAATCCAAGAGGAGCAACAGTGGCTGTGGTGTTGCTGCCGCATGTGCCACCAGCCGTGTTTGTGGTCGAACAGGTGGGACCGTTCGATGCGGTCACACTGCCCGGCGTGGTGTAAACAAGAGTCCATGTAATCGCCTGGCCCGGTGCATCGACAAGTTGCACGTTCAAGTTCTGAAGCGTGGTACAGCTCAATGGAATCACCGCAAGGACGCACTGGGTGCTTCCCGAGCTATTGCCCGGACAGTCAAAATTGCGAGACATGCCGTTTCCGTTGAGCTGGGAATAAAGGGTGCCTGGGCCCCCCGCAGCTCTCAGATTATTGGCGGCTGAAAGGACAAATATCCCGGGCCCTTGGGGTCCGACTGGCCCCGCTGGCCCGGTTGCTCCGGATGGACCTGGCAATCCGATTGGGCCTTGGAGCCCTTGAGATCCGGTGGCTCCCATGGGCCCGGCCGGACCCTGAGGCCCGATCGGGCCTTGGACGGCGGTGGCCTGGACGAAATATCCGTTCATATCGATCACCAGATCCGTATTGTTGGTGGCCATCACCTGAATCCCGCCGTCCGCGCCGGCTGTCACGACGATCGAGTTGCCTACGACTCCACCCTCCGGCGCATTCAAAACAACCGTCCCCGGAAAGGACTGATCGTCCGCCCAAGCCCCGACCCAGCCGACCGGTTGCCCTACGGGCGTCACCGAGACGAAGTTGAGGGAATAGGCCGCTGCGGCCGGAACTCCACAGTTGGATTCGGAGATTTCAAAGACGCGGGACTGTCCGGCAACAAGCGAGGGAGGACCAAATGGCGCGGTTTTCCCGGAGCCGGCCGATCCGGCGCGTGTATCGACAACCCGGCAGGGCGTGATGGCGACGAAGACAAGATTGGCTGTGTGAGCGGCGGACGCGCTTGGCGCAATTTGACCGGTTTGATTTCGTACCGGCCAGTTCCTTAGTGGGACCGTGCTTGGCTGGGTTTGCTGTGAAGGAGCAGGCGGTACGAGCGCGAACAGCGTAAGCAGACCTAGGAGCGCGGCTGGTTGGGTCCGGATGATGATTGCGGTCATTAATTCCTCTGGAGGTATTTAAGATTTCGGCCGGCTAGATAGCCGGCTGCGGGCAGAATTGCCCGCCCCACGATGTCAGGAGGGTTTGGGCTTCGGCCAGTTCTTCGTCGCATACGACGTGGGTTCGGCCTTTGTAGATTCGGAGGGTCACTTTTGCTCCCAGGCTTTCTAGAACTTGTGCGGTTTCTCTTGTGGATTTCTCCGGGATCCATTCGTCTACGTCACTTCCGGTAAGGAGGACTCGCAGGCCTTTTAAGGATGGGGCCGGTGGTTTGGGATGGGTTCCTGGGGTGCCCATTAAGCCTCCCGTGAAAACGATCAGCGTTCCGCAGCGGCCGGGGTGGCGCAGAGCGTATTCGAGGGCGATGCAGGCTCCCTGTGAGAAGCCGACTACCGCTAGCTGCTCCGGAGGCAGGCGTCCGTTTTCGCCGGCTTCTTCCAGGGCTTCTTCGCAGCGGGCGACGGCTTCGGTGAGGAACGGTTCGTTGGCGTCGATCGGATCCCAGAAGCGGTTGGGGTACCAACTTCCTACGTTGCTTCCGGGGACGACCCAGCGGATTCCGTGGAGGTGGCCGAGGCGGACGGCCAGGTCTGCTTTGCCTTGGGGTCCGATGCCTCGACCGTGGAGCAGCACGCCGGCGAAGGGCGCGGCTCCACGGGGTTGGCCGACTTCTTGGATCATCATGTTGCAGGCCGATGGCCTGACGGCTAGACCACGCCGGCTGTCAAGCCGACGTTTTGCAGGCCGATGGCCTGCTCTACATGTTACTTCGGGGTGTCTCCTCCTATGAAGACGGCTTTTCGACGGGAGGCTCCGGCGGCTCCGTCGCTGGCGGCGGCGGTTACCGGCGCTACGATTTCGGGCGGGGCTAGCGGTTGATTGGCCTCGGGAACGGTGATGGGCTCCAGCATAGCTACGATTTCGGCCCGGCGTTCTTCGAACCAGGGCGGCAGGAGCAGGCTGGTTCCGAGTTGTTCCACAGGCTCGTCTCTGGCGAAGGCTCCGGGCGCAGTGGCTGCGCACTCGACTAGAATTCCTCCCGGGCAGCGGCAGTAGATGGAATGGAAATAATTTCTATCCTTAATTTCGGAGCAATCGGTGTAGCCCAGCTCTTCGTAGATGCCCTTCTGCTCCGCGAGCTTTTCGTCGCTTTCGAGTTCCATGGCGACGTGGTGGGCTGTGCCCGCTCCGAAGGTCCAGCTTCCGGAGGGGCGCTCGGGCTCGTGTACCAGAGTGACGGTCTTGGCAGCGCCTCCCTTGCCTACTTCAAAACGATGGAAATTTCCGTCGGTACCGGTCTTGCGGAAGCCCAGCGCATCGACGAAGAAACGCTCCGTCTCCGCAATTTCGCGGACCGACAGGACGGGGCCGTGGAAGCCTCGCGTGGTTACGTCCGCGCTGACTTCATCGGTGGTCCAGCCGTTGCGTTTGTCGTCGTTGTCTTCGATCACTTCAAGCTGCAAACCGGACGGGTGGCTGAGGCGGACGAACGCCTGGCCGAAGCGCTCCTGCTTGCCGCTGTGCGGGACTTTGTGCCGGTCCAGGTGCTCCACCCAGAACTTAACGGCCCCTTTGGGCACCGAGTAAGCTGTCGATTCGATCTGCCCCGATCCGGGGCGGCCCGGAATGCGCTTGTAGGGGAAGGTGGTGTACACCGAACCGGGTTGGCAGTCCGCGTTTGAGTAGTACAGGTGATAGTGAGCGTAGCGGCCGTCAAAGAGGATGGTCTGCTTGATCAGCCTCTGGCCGAACACCTGCGTTAAGAAATCGACGTCCTCTTGGGCACCGCGCGCACATACTGTGATGTGATGAATGCCTTGTACGAGTGACATGGTATGAGTTACCCCCGGCGAAATTATACCAAAGTGTAGAATTGACCACGGAGGTTCCGGATGCAGGCGAAGACCATGGCCGCGTTGGTGGCTGGGCTGGCGATCGGCGGCCCGGTGGGGGCGCAGTGGCTGAACTATCCGACTCCCGGAGTGCCTCGATTGGCGAGTGGAAAGCCGAACATTTTGGCGCCCGCTCCACGGACCGCGGATCGCAAACCGGACCTTTCTGGGATCTGGGGATTGAACTCGCCATGCCCGGCGGACGGGTGCTCAGACTACACGGCGGCTCCAGAATTTTTGAACATGGGCGCGAGTTTAAAGGACGGGCTTCCGTATCAACCCTGGGCCGCGGAGTTGGTTAAGAAACGCACGGCGGAGCTGGGGCGGAACGATCCGGTGGCTTGGTGCAAGCCGGCGGGAGCGGTTCGGCTGTGGACGTATCCTCCGCCGCGGAAAATAGTTCAACTGCCTGGTCTGGTCGTGGTTCTTTCGGAGCGCGACGTGGGGTTCCGGCAGATTTTTACGGACGGGCGGCCGTTGCCTAAGGATCCGGATCCTTCCTGGAATGGTTATTCCAGCGGGAAGTGGGAAGGCGATACGTTGGTGGTCCAGACGATTGGTTTTCGGGATGGGATTTGGCTGGATCGGAATGGGAGCCCCATGACGGAGGCCGCGAAGATGACGGAGCGGTTTCGGCGGGTCAATTATGGGCGTTTGGAAATCGAGGTTACCATCGACGATCCGAAGGCGTATACGAAGCCGTGGGCCGTTAAGTTGAACGAGGCGATTGTGTTGAATACCGAGTTGCTGGATTACTATTGTTTGGACAATGAGAAGGACGCCGGGCATATGGTGACCAAGTAAGCATGGCGGGATTCTATCGGTACGAACTTCGGACGACGGACTTGGACGCGGCTCGCGATTTCTATTCGGGCGTTTTCGGTTTGGAGTTTTGGGATTCCGGGGTTAGCGTTGTGCCTTTGCCGGAGAGCGCGGCCGCTCGGGGGGCTCCGGCGCATTGGCTTGGCCATATCGCCGTGAGTGACGTGGACGCGGCGGCGGGGCGGGTCGTGGCAGCAGGTGGGCAACGGTTGGGGCCTACGGGTCTGCGGGATCCTTTGGGTGCGGTCCTGGCTTTGGGTTCCGAGACCGAGGTTGGTGCGGTTCCCGGGGTTGTTTTGCAGGTGCACCACAGCCTTGACGGGGAGCTGGCCTCACGCTTTTATTCGGAATTGTTCGGCTCGACCGATGGTCAGGTGTTTGTTACGGCTGATTCGCCTCGCATTCATCCGCAGTGGCTGTTTTTCTTTGGGGTTTCCGATTTCGAAGGTTCGATGGAGAAGATTCGGTCGCTGGGCGGCCTGGTATTGGAGCCGAAGCATACGCCCAGCGGCGATCTCGCCGTTGCTTGCGATGATCCTCAGGGCGCGGCGTTCGGCCTGATTGGTTGTCGCGGGTGACTGGGGCCAAGCGCTCGGAAGAATAAGGGGAGAAACATGCCGCGAGTTTTGCTACTAGGTTACGTTCCAGAGACGGTGGATTTTTCCGACCCCGCTTTGCCACCAGGCATGACCGCGGAGAAGGTTCACGCCGGCATCGCCGTTGCAATGAGGCAGTTTTCCGAACGCGGATGGGAGGCCGACGTTTGCTTGATCCGGCCGGATGAAACCGCTGCGCCGGCCGTGGAGCGTCAGTTAGCTTCGAAGAACTACGATTGCGTGGTGGTTGGAGGCGGTGTGCGCCTGCCGCTCCGGGGCCTGGCGTTATTCGAAGTCGTCATCAACGCGATTCATAGGGCGGCCCCAGGCGCGGCGATTGCCTTCAATACACGGCCGGACGATAGCGCCGAGGCTGCCGCCCGATGGTTGACGCCGGGTAGCCTGCCTGCACAGTCCGGACGAGTTTAGAACATAATCGACGGCAGCCATGCGCCGACTGGTTCGCTATAGAGGCCAATGCTCATTAACGTCATCGGCTGAACGACGCGCAGGCCGTTTGACAGGCACCAGCGGAACAGGGCGGCGTTCCTGGTTGGCACCAGGATTCCGGGGCCGTCAAAGGACTCCGCCGCCGCGATCAGGGATTGCAGGTCCGGGTTGGTTTCCGCGGTCGCATGGCCGAAGAAGGCGAGGGCGGTGGCGTATCCGGTGATGCGGCCTTCCCGCTCCACCACGCGGGCGGCGCCTTGTTGGAGCGCCTGCGCCAGTTCAGCGCGTCGATCGAATCCGTGAACCTGGCGGGATAGAGCGTTGCACGCGTCCAGATCAGTGGACTGCGCCGGCCGCACGGTGAATCCGGGAATTGTCCGTTGCCGCGATCGTCCCTGCAGGCAGGAGAGAGGCTCGCGGACATCGAAGCCGAGGCTGGAATAGAGAGAGAGCGAGCGGTTGTGAAATGCGGCTTGCACCAGACGCATGCCGGCCACCCCTTGTTGATGGGCGCGCTCCATCGCCGCCTGCATGAGCTTGCGGCCGATTCCCAGGTTCTGAGCGTTCGGGTCCACGGTGATGGGGCCGACACCGCCGATTTTGGAGCGTTCATCGAGGCAATTGCTGCCCACGATGCGGCCCTCGCTTTCGGCCACGACGCAGTAGAGACCGGGCGTGGAAACCAACGCCGAGAACACGCCGGCGGCGGCCTCCGGGGAAGGCAAATCGGGCGGAAAACCGTGGCTCCGGCTGATTGTGGAGAACGCCTCATAGCAAATCCGCGCGCACTCGGGGCCGTCTTCCGGCAGCGCGCGGCGAAGGGTTACGTCCGGTTGGGTTTTCGGTGACACTAGCGAGGCTCCTTCGGGTTCGTGTAGAGTATATCGTTTTTAAAAGGGAGCTTTAGCGTTAGTATGGAAGGCGGTAAGAATTCGTGAACCAAAAACGGCTGTGCGTGTTGCTTCTGGCGGCGTGGGGTTTGGGGCAAAGCGCTTTCGCCCAGGACGCGGACGATTACCGCGGGGGGTGGCGGACGGAAAAGGGCGAGGCGCACACCTACCAGTTCTCGATTCGAGGCGATAAGGTCAGGGGCATCTACTGCACGTACTGCGCGGATGCCACCACGTTGGCTTTTATCGAAGGCCAGTTCGGAGCGGACGGCATCACTTTCGCTGTTACGCATGTGAAGGGCGACGGGAGCACTGCGTATCAGGACAAGGCGACGGCCAAGTTCGACCATGGCAGTCTGATCGTGAGCGGCACCAGCGGCGCTGCGGGTGGCGGCAAATTCCAGCGCACCCTGATTAAAGACTCCAGGGGACCGGACCCGCTGCCGGTCATCGTGTCCATACTTCCCAAGGGAGTGGTTCCGTCCGTGAGAGTTAACCAGCAAGGCCTGGGCGCGCCCGCGCCCCGCTACATTCAGCCTGGCCCGTGGAAATCGGCGCTGACCGAGAAAGACGTGATCGGAATTTGGTTGGGTTTTGGAGTCGGGGCGCCCAAGCAGTATTTCATCATTCGCAAGGTGGGCAACAAGCTGCGCGGGATGGTGTGCGGGACCTGTGACAACCCGTACACGATGGCGGCGCTGGACGACTTCGAAATCCAGGGTGACCTGCTGAAGTTCAACATTCTGCACGAAGACTGGGGCGATGGGGAGCTACCTACCTTCTATAAGCACGTCACGTGTCACGTGGGATGGAATGAGCTGCGGTGCACGACCGCGGCGGACCATCAGCCGCCGCCTCCACCACGACCTACGCCCGCGGGGTTCGTTCCCGGGTTCTCGCTGGAGGGGCCGATTTCGATTGAGGCTACGGCGGGGAATCGGTGGCCGGAGTGGCCTCCGCAGAACACTTCGCTCCCTCATTAGGGACAGAGTGGTGCCTGATTCCCGGATCGCCGACCCGGCTGAGGATTTATTCGGAAGCCGTCGAAGATCCAGGGCATCGAAGATCCAGGGCAAACGCCGACGCGTCCTGCAGGTGTTCCATCACTTCTGCGGACGATGGGACGCGTCTTGGCGGCGAGTCCCAGATCTGCCAACCGGATCTCACCAGGTTGGGGGCTCATCGAGCAGATCCAGGTCGGCGAGCTCAATCACTTCCACGATTCGCTCCCTGGCCGCTGCCGCCGTCTCCGGCTTCCACTCGCGCAATCGGGCATCCGGTTTTTCCGTTTCTAGTTTAAAAGCTAATGCGCCCTCGAGGGCGGTTCTGCTGCTTGGCAGGGCCGGCGCGGCTCGCTACCATTATTTATGCGAAGAAATGTAGCGGCGGTGATTCTTTTGCTCGGCGTGCCCATCGTCATCGTGACGGGCCTTTTTGCACCAACGCCCAGTCTGGCTAAGGACTCGCCGGCACCGATCAAAGTTGTCATTGTGACGATGTTCGAGGCCGGGGCGGATACGGGTGACCGGCCGGGCGAGCTGCAATATTGGGTGGAACGCAATCATCTCGACAAGGTCCTTCCCTTCCCCCAGGGCTACCATGACCTGCGCACCAATGGCGACGGGGTTCTTGCCGTGCTTACCGGCATGGGCACCGCTAAAGCCGCGGGCAGTATTATGGCGCTGGGGCTCGACCCGCGCTTCGATTTGCGCAAGGCGTACTGGATCGTCGCTGGGATTGCTGGTGTCGACCCGGCCGATGCATCGCTGGGATCGGCGGCTTGGGCCGAGTGGGTGGTTGACGGCGACCTGGGATACGAAATCGACGGCCGCGAGATTCCCGCCGATTGGCCCACCGGCTTCGTGCCGCTGGGAAAGTCGAAACCATATGAACCTCCGCTCACGGAGAACCGGGGCGAGATGTACCATCTGAACGGCATGCTCGCGGACTGGGCTTTTCATCTGACGGAGCACGTGGATCTCGGCGATACGCCGGAGATGCAAAAAGACCGCGCGGTTTACACTTCCGCCAACGCACGGCGGCCTCCCTTCGTGCTTCGAGGCGATACGATTTCCTCGAGCACGTTTTTCTCCGGCGTGAAGATGAGCGAATGGGCCAACCAGTGGGTCAACTATCACACCGGGGGCAAAGGGAACTATGTGACGACGGGGATGGAGGACACTGGCACTCTTTCGTCTCTCCAGATGCTCGCTAAGGCGGGCCGCGTGGATTGGAACCGGATCATGGTTTTGCGCACGGTGAGCGATTACGACCAGCCTCCGCCGGGAATGACGGCGGCTCAGAATCTGGCTCGCAATGCGGGACGGCAGTATGTGGGGTACGTGCCCGCGCTCGAATCGGCGTGGCGGGTGGGAAATGCGGTGGTTCAGGAAATTGCCACGCACTGGGGTAAGTACGCCGGCAAGACCGCCGACGCGGCACGGTGACAGCCGGCTCCACGACCAGCATAATGCGGACGCTTCGTATGTTTGGATGGCTGCTCGGCACCATGGCATCGTCTTTGATGGCTGCTCCCGCGCTGGTGCTTAGCGCGGATGGGTTCACTGTTTACGATTCCGTCAACAACGTCACTTGGCTCGCGGACTCCAATCTGGCGGCCAGCAACCGCTTCGGGCTTCCGGGATGCGGTGGCTCCAGTTCGAAATTACAAACTTGCGCCAATGACGGTGGTTCCATGAACTATCAGACGGCGGGGGCGTGGGTCGCGGCGATGAACCGGGCCAACTATCTAGGGCACGGCAACTGGCAACTTCCCACCACTCCGCTCAACGATTCCAACTGCGGAAGAACGGGGCCTACCAGCAACAGTTTTGGGTTCGGATGCACAGGGGGGGCTCTGGCCGCGCTTTACAACGAGTTGGGCCTGAAGTCACCCAATACCGCAGTGCCGATCCCCAACAATAATGTTGGACCTTTCAGCAATCTCCAACCTTATCTTTATTGGTCGGGGTCGAACGGGTCCAGCCCCGCTCAAGGCAACGCCACATTTTCGTTCGCCACAGGATGGCAGGGGGCCAACACGCTGCCCAATTTCCTGTACCTGCTGCCGATGATCCAGGGCAAGCTACCGGGAATGCCAGCCGCCACCGGCATGGGGTTGCAGGTGAATCCTGGCGGGCAAACGGTCTACGATCCGATAACGAATGTGACGTGGCTCGCCAATGCGAATCTGGCCGCGAACAACACTTTCGGCCTTCCGCTCTGCACAACGCCCACCACACCGGCACTGTGTGTCGCAGCGGACGGCGCGATGACGTGGGCTTCGGCCGTCCAATTTCTTGCCAACATGAACAGCGCCGCTTATCTGGGACAGAGCAAGTGGGAGGCGCCCTCGATTGACTCGAGCTGCCCGGGCTTTAATTGCGACGGCGTTCAGAATCCGATGGGGAATCTGTACTACGATCAGTTGGGGTTGAGAGAGGGGATGCCGGCGGTGGCGACGCCCGACGTCTTAACCGGTCCGTTCCACAATCTACAGCCCTATCTCTATTGGAGCTGTGTGGGGGCCGCGATTCAAAATGCGTGCCTGACGGCTGGGCCCGCCGATGACTTCGAGGAGAGCTACTCTTTCGGCAGCGGCTTTCAGGGCACGGATGTGCTCGGGAACAATTTATACGCAACGGCGTATTTCTCCGGCAGCCGCAACTCGACTGCCGGTCCTGTGGTGGCGGAAGCAGCCAATGCCGAAGGCGAAAGCCCGGTGATTGCTCCCAACACCTGGATTGAGATTCGGGGAGCTGACCTCGCGCCCGCGGGCGATTCGCGCCTATGGCAAAGTTCCGACTTTAGCGGTGATCAGATGCCGGCGGCGCTCGACAAAGTCAGCGTGTCGGTGAACGGAAAGGCTGCGTATGTCTATTACATCAGCCCTACCCAGATCAATGTCCTGACGCCGCCCGATGCCATGAGCGGCGCCGTACAGGTGGTGGTTGCGAATAACGGAACCACGAGCGCCGCATTCACCGCACAGGCGCAGAGTTTCTCGCCTTCTCTCTTCGTCTTCAACGGTGGACCTTACGTTGCCGCGGTCCACGGTGACGGCAGCTTGATCGGGCCCACGACACTCTATCCCGGTTCAACGACTCCGGCCAAACCCGGCGAAATCGTTCTGATTTATGCGAATGGATTTGGACCCACGAACGTGCCGATCCATACCGGCTTGGAGACGCAGTCTGGCAGCCTGTCGCCCCTGCCTGTGATCCAGATTGGAGGCGTCCCGGCGACCGTATTGTTTGCGGGCCTGGTCTATCCGGGAGAGTTCCAGTTCAACGTGGAAATTCCTGGGTCGCTCGCAAACGGCGACCAACCCATTACGGTAGACTATGCGGGCGGGTCCGCCCAGAGCGGAACTTTGATTACGGTCCACAAGTGAATCGGCGACGGTTCGCAATTTCCGGACTTGCCATGGCTGGTGTGATCGCCACGATACTGGTGGTACTCTGGCCGGACAAGAAAATGATTTCGCGGGATATCGGTTGCGCCGATATTGGCACGGAGCGGGAAAAGAACATATGCCAAGCCTTGTCGGATTCGATGGAATGGACCTGGATGGGCCATGCCATTCTTTCCCCCGGCTGGCGGGTTACTTGGGATACGGTGCGTCGTGCCTATTGCCGCGAGAATATGAGCGTCGCCGACTTGTCAGCACTGGAAAGTTTAAGAAAGGGACCGGATTGGCGGTTACAGGAAGGCGCGGGCGACCTGATCCGCCTGATCGGCAGCAGTGGCGGGCGTGCTGGTGAACCCGAAAACAGCATCTTTAATCCAGCGAATCCACAATACATCTTGAAGGACGGCTGCGCAGCCGTCAGGATACCTTGAGGACAACAAACGTGAAGGAACCGACTATCAAGAAGACGTCTGGCGCTTTTACCTTGACTTGCGGCGTCGAGGTTAATATTCGCGCAACTCCGGACAGAATTTGGGCGCTCTTGACCGATGCGAAGGGCTTCCCACGCTGGAATTCCACGGTCTCCAGCGTCGAGGGCGAGATCCGCGAGGGCGAGCGGCTTCGCCTGCGCGTTCCCGGCACGAAGCGCACTTTCACTCCGAGAGTATCGGGCGTGGTGGCTCGCGAGCGCATGATATGGACGGGCGGATTCGCTCCTCTGTTTAAGGGTGTCCGAATGTTCGAGTTGCGAGCGCAAAAGGATGGGTCGACAGATTTCGCGATGGAGGAGCGTTTCTCCGGGTTGATGTTGCCGCTTATCAAAGGGTCGCTACCCGATTTCGGGCCGGTATTCGCGCGCTATGCCGACGATTTGAAGTCGGAGGCGGAACGAGGGCCGTCCTGAGCCCATCGTAACCTCAAGTACGTCGGCAGGACTGCCGACGTGGCCAGTTGGCAACTGGCTCCACGGCTTGCGACATAATGTACGACATGCCTTGCGTCTTTCGTTTCGCGATGTTGTCTTTCATGACTGCCGGGTTGTCGCCTGTTTGGGCTCAGTCGGCTTTTACCGGTAACCCTCCCAGACCGAAGCCGGCTTTCCCCAGGCAGACACAGGCTCCCAAGCCGGCGAAGGCGTCACCCGCGCTCAAAGTGGAGACCATCACCGGCAGCCTCAGTTCGCCGTTTGCGCTGGCTTTTCTGCCCGATGGCAGATTCCTGGTTACCGAGAGCGGGGGCACGATGCGCATCGTGCGCCCGGACGGCGTGGTCTCGGCCCCTTTGGGCGGCGTTCCCGACGTGAAGTCTGTCGCGGCGCAGGGACTGCACGACGTGCTTCTCGATCCCGATTTCGCGCAGAATCGCACGCTGTACTTCAACTACTTCGCGCCACCTCCCGGCGAAGCTCCCGCGATTTGGCCCATCGAGTTCTTTTACGACAAGGTCTGGAGCAAGCCGTTGGCGGAGCGGCAGACCATGCAGATCGGTACCGAGCTAGCGGCGAGCGCCAAGCTGAGCGCCGATGGCCGCCGCCTGGAAGACGTCAAAATCCTAGCCGAGGGCGCCGAGCGGCGGATGGTACTCGCGCCCGACGGCAAACTGCTGATCACCGGAGCCGATCGCTTTCGTTTCTACGAAGAGGACTACGATGGCGAGGAGCGCGATTTCACCGACAATCCCGACCTTCGCCGCAATTTCTCGGGCCGCGTGCTGCGGATCAACCGCGACGGCTCGATTCCCGCAGATAATCCCTGGCTGAGCCGCGCCACCGTGCCTCCCACTACCTTCGCGCATGGCCTGAGAGATCCCGAGGGAGCCGCGATCAATCCGGCCACGGGCGAGTTATGGGTCACCGATCATGGCCCGCAAGGCGGGGATGAGATCAACATTATCCGGGCAGGCAAGGACTACGGCTGGCCGAACGTTTCTTACGGCACGCAATACGATGCCCGGCGCACCGATGGGCGGAAGAACGTTCCGGTGGGCAACGGGAAAGCATCCATGCCGGGCGTCGAGGAGCCGGTGTACTGGTGGATACCCGATATCGCGCCGTCGGGCATGATGTTCTACACCGGGAGTTTGTTTCCGGACTGGCGCGGCAGCGTCTTTGTTGGCGGGCTGGAGGCGCGATGCCTGGTGCGGTTAGTGCTCGACAAGAATGAGGTGGTGGCCGAGGAGCGTTTGCTCCTCGACCTGAAACAGAGTATTCGCGAGATCCGGCAAGGTCCGGATGGGGCGGTCTACCTCTTGACCCGGAGCGGCAGCCTTCTGCGCATTACGCCCAAAGTTTAATGGGCGGGCTTCAGAATCAGCTTCTGCGCGCGCCAGTTTAGCAGTTCGCCGACAATCAGGGTGTTTTCGGACGGGCAGGCAATCTCATGGATCCAGCCGAACTCCTTCGGCTGCCGGCCGGTGGAACCCAGGTAACCCAGCACTTTCCCTTCGAGCGTGAGCTTATAGATGCGCCCCGGGAATGCATCCGAACTGTACAGGAACTGCTCGCCGGAGCCGCTCGGCGGCGTGATGCAGACCGCCCACGGCGCGCCGCTTTGCATTGTGCCGGGCTGATCCGGACCCTGCGCCGGCTTGGCGCCCATCCACGGTTGCGCGTCGGCAGGAACGGGCACGTCAATCTTCATCGCGCGCAGGAACTTGCCATCGGGATCGAATACCTGAATGCGACGGTTGCCGCGGTCGGCGACATAGATGTTGCCTTTGGCGTCCGCCGCGATGGAGTGGGGCGTGTTTAACTGTCCCTCGCCTTTACCCGGCGTTCCCCAGGACTTCACCCAGCGCCCGTTCTTGTCGTACTTCGCGATGCGGGAATTAATATAGCCGTCGCTGAAGAAGATGTTGCCTTCCGGGTCCCAGGTGACGTCCGTCGGCTGGCGAAATTGGCCGTCGATCGGCGGCAGTGGTGGATTGGGATGCTTCCACGCCTCGGCGCCTTCGTCCGAAGCTTCCTTCTTACGGCCGAATACCATGGTTACCTGGCCCGCTGGATTGAACCGGACCATCATATCCGTGCCTTTGTCCACCACCCAGATGTTGTCGTCCTTATCGACACGCACGGCGTGCGCGAACGACCACGCGTAGAGATTCTTACCGATTTCACGGATGTACTTGCCGGTCGCGTCGAACTCGAAGAGCTGCGCGGCGGTGGCGGCGTAGGCTGGGCCGGATGTGCCGCCTCGCGAGAACACGAAGACGTGCCCTTTCGAATTCACTGCGACGCCGGATACCTCGCCCAGATAAAGATCGGGGGGCATCTTCAGAAAATTGGGAACAGAGTCGTAAGAGATTTCAGCGGGCTGTTGGGCGAGCGCGCTCGCCGCCAGCACGAAAGCGCCGGCAAGGATGTGTTTCATAGAGGTCTCCAGTCCGCCTAGTTTATCGCAGGCGAAGCTAACGTTCTCCGGGCGCCGGCTTGCGCCGGCGGGCGCTAGCCGCCAGTTTCCAAACCAATCCTTCATCCCCCAAGGGAAAGCCGCTCAGAAGCGCCTCGCTAATATGACGGCCCACACCATCCATGCTCGGAAAAAGGTTCAAGGCGCCCACGTTCATGCGAAACAACTGGTGGCGCAGGTCGCGTTTATGCGCCTTGGGAACAATCACGCGCACGGTTTGCCAGGGCTCCGGCAAGAAACGCTGCAAAGCTTCATCATGATGGAGCAACTTACCGCAGATGGTGAATAAACTTTGCTGCGCTCCCATCTGCGCGTTGGCGTATTCATAGCGGAACATTTCGATGTAGGGACCTGATCTCTGCGTATACCAAGCCCAGTCCTCCAACGTTGCCGCGGACAAGAGTTTTCGAAAGGTGATGAAATCAGGCGAACGGGAGAGCCCGGGGGCGTGGTTGGCTTGGTCCAATGCAGAGCGATTGAAGGCCCAAATCGCCGCGTCGTCGTGATCCTCGCGGACCGCGAAGTAGCACGCCACCCACGGCGAAAGGGTCCAGTCCAACAGACGCGTCAGCGCTCCGTAGTGCTGCATTAAGGTGATGCTGCCTAGAATCAGGTTGAAATAATCCAGTTCTGACACCCGGAGCAAGGAACGTCCGTGCCGCCGGAACTCCCTTATGGCAGCGGTTTCGAGGTTGATTTGTATGCCTGTTTCCTTATCGTCGCCAAGGACACGGTGCAGCGACGGTTCGAGGTGCTTCCAGGACGCCGAAGCCTGTCCGCGAAACACATAATCGCCCGCAGCCGAGATGCGATTCAGAACCGCGTGAAGGTCGTCCAGACTGCTGGGATAAAGTTCCGTCCAGGCCATACTTATCTACTTGGGGGCGTGCCGAATTCGACTATTAGCTGGTTCATGATGGACCGTGCTTTCGCGAAGGAGGAGGCTTGGTCTTGCAGCATCTGGCGCACTGGATTCGCAGTCACACTCGCGCGACGACGCTGCGCGGCCGGTTCGGCCTCCTGGCTTTGGTTCACGTCGAAGGCTCCCAAGTCTCGATATTCCGGCTTTGCACCGAAATATACCTTTTGCCACCAGTGGCGGGTGGCCGGATCCATCCACGTAAGGTATCCGCCCCGCAGCACCTCGAGGGGCTTCGAGACCGCGCCGTTGAAACTGAAATGGGCCTTTGGCGGACTTCGGGCGGTAGTAGTCCGGTGTGCAAAAATCGGCCATTTTAAAGCCGTCTAATTGGTACCCGTTCGCTGGGTCCGCGCAAGGATCACATACTTCGACTAAGATTTTTACTTCTCCTTTTCGCGTCGACCGCGGATTGGGGCAGTTCACGAAATGATTGGCGAGCGGGTCGATCAGCATTTCCAGGAGATCGTGACTCACCATGAACGGCCAGTCCGGAGAGTACTCAACCATGGCAAAAGGCGCACCGTTTTTGTCTGAATGGTAAGAGGCGTAACCCGGTTGCTGGATGTGATCCCGCACAACGATGGGCCAGGCATCCGCAATCTCTTTGCGGTTGCGGTAGCACTGGATGGTAGCCCTGATATCCCAGATGGGAGCCACATCGCGGCGCATCCGCTTTTGAAGGACTTTCTCCACACGTCGAAGCTCGTCGTCTTTGATCTTGGACGTTTCCGCGATCAGGGCGACGTTGTGTCGGACCATGAGAGCTAAAGTATCACTCCTACATTAAGGAGGCACTTGTGGGGCAGGCAATTTTGCCTGGAGCCGCCTTTCCAGGTGGCTTCTTGATGTGAGAGCGCAGTACGCCGGGTAAAAACCCGGCGGCGGCCAGAATTGGCCGCCCCACTTTCACGTTGTCCTACACTAGCTCGTGGGCGCATCCTGCTTATTGGCGAGGATGGGACGAAGATTGCTGAGTTGCTTGAGCATGTTGAACCAGAAAGGCGCCCCGAGGCTTAGAAAAGCAGCGGTGACAAGCACGCCCGGGATCTGGGGCAACAGCGGCTTTTGATGGTCCCAGCGAAACTGAGTGATGTCGAAGGACGCTTTGGTCAGAATGTCGTGCACAGCGGCAGCATCTTTGGAACGTTGGTTCAGGAAGGCGTTGCCCAGGGCAGCCAGGGCGGCAGACTGCTGCGCGGGATCCTTCACGTGCGCGGTGATCCATGCGATGGCGTCAGACTCCGAGTCGAACTCATTGGGAGGGGTGTCGGGCGTGGCCTTGGAATCCTGAAGCGCTTGGGCTACGACGGCGGTGTACGAGCCTTTCGCGGGCACGACTTTGCTTGCAAGATCCGTCATCTGGGTGGCCGCCCCGGTGAGTTGTTGCCGGAAGTCGCCATTGGTGTAGAGCGCGCTGAGCAGGACAACCGAGTTCAAGCCTGTGATGAGGGCGAAGGCGATCGCGAACCCGACGGTCCATAGAGTCGCATAGGTGGTGAATCGCGATGAGACACGATCCATGGCGGAGTTGAACCAGGCCTCCAGCTTGCCGCCTTCATCGCGCAGTTCACTCAAGGTGTCCTGCAGCAGCGGAACCGTTTTGTCTAACGGAAGCGCGGTCAGCGGCGGTGTGCCGGTGAGCAATGACAGGCGGCGTTCGGCGGCCGGGTTGCGGGCGGCGATCAGGGCGTCGATCTCGGTGGCGAGGTTAGGGATGGCTTGGTATACGGGTTGGGTGGAAAGATCCTTTAAGATGGCGACGAGTTCGTCGGGGTGAATCGCGGTTGCCAGTCTGAAACGGTCGGCGAGCCACGGAGGGATGGGGATCGGCAGCTTTACCGAGAAGACCGAGTCTGAGATCAGAGGGTGGGAGAGGACGTCCTTCGCGAGCTTCTCCGCTACTTCCAGTTTGTTTATCGCCGGGCAGTTAGGCACGTGCTGGAAGAGCGTCGTCAAGCCCCATTTGAGGTTCGCGCCGCGGTGGCTGAGGAGAGCGGAGACCATCTGCGTCAGGATGGTGATCAAGAGGCTGGCGCCGAGCATTACTACGGCGAAGCCGATGAATGTGTCGAGGTAGGCGAGCATGTGGGGTCCTCTCGGTGA
>Ga0206941_10191_pt1 | contig 17290 bp, 13 predicted proteins | sample Alteio_BWOrgHeat_9_FD_153251 | JGI IMG/M metagenome (GOLD analysis project Ga0206941, IMG submission 153251) | Enriched cells from forest soil in Barre Woods Harvard Forest LTER site, Petersham, Massachusetts, United States -... | ecosystem: Environmental > Terrestrial > Soil > Temperate forest >...
ACGAGGTCCAGCAACCTTGAATCGTGAAAAGGAGCAATGCGGCAACGCCCAGAACAACTATCGGGATTATGACCGCTCGTTTTGACATATTTTTACTAACTCCCAGGACCTGGCTTGGCGATGGTATGTTTTGGCTTACTTTGACTCTCTACGAGTGTAGCGGCATCAGTTCAGCGACTGAATCCCTGCCCGCATCATGAGTTTCCGTACCATGAATCGACGCCACGAGCAGTTCGACAGCCTTTCTATTTCCCCGCTCGATCGTACTCAGTGGAAGACGCAACAGCAGAGCCACAATATACGCTCGGTAATGTTCATAAAAGCGCAGCAGCAAGACAGCGCGATGGAAAGCATTCAACTGAAGGATGGACGTCAGGAATCGCTCTTGGCAGGCCGTTTCCAGATCAGATGAGTGCAAAGAGCGATCGCGAGTGAGTCCCCAGTTGTTATCTGCCGCGTCATGAAATGCATGGTGCCTGATATCGGCAGCTACCCGTCGTAGCGCACATTTAATCGTTGCGAGCTTTGCCGCCTCGTATGCGAATTCCGACGAGGCCAGGAATGCATTCTGCGACGCTTCGAAAGCTTCGATGACGCACTCGCTCGCTACATGCGGAGACCCCGTGACGACGTAGGCCTGCAAATGCAGCTCCTGCAATTGCGAGTGGAACACTCTGCACAAAGCATCACAATGTGAATTAACTCTGCTCTTCACGGCACTCTCCGCTGGTACGTAGGGTGACATACAACGATTGCGCCACGAACACGGCAGAACACCTCTCACTCTTGCCGAAATAAGCTTCAACGTACGTTAGACTTTCCCCGTCGATAACACTCTCTTCCATCCTGGTAAAGAACACATCACACGAAGATGTATTTGTTCTGTACCACGGATGGTTGGCGGAGCAATACCACCTTTGGGGAGGCACTGCATTCCTTGTCCATCAATGGACGCCGAGGACGCTGCAAGGAACATCCTGGGCGAGTGTGTATACCGTGTTCCACAGACGCGACACGCGCAGAGAGCGATGGTGAATTCCAATGACCAGGAGGTCGATCTTGTGATCGCTGACAAAATGAAGGATTGCATCCACACGTTCACCATCCAGCAGATGAGTTGCAACCTGCACGCCTTCGGCAGCGGCCTTCTCTCGGATCGCATCCTGCAAACCCTCGTAGAATTTCGCACGATCGTCGGCGAGAGTCCGAAGGATCGACGGATCGGCTGCAGCGCCATACGCCGTGTAGGCTGGAAGCTCTTCGGCGACGGTAATTGTGTGAAGCGTCGCCTTCAGTGCTGTGGCCATTTGAACTGCCGCAGTCAGTGCCCTGCTGGCTTCCGGCGATTCGTCATAGGCGACTGCAATATTTCTAAACATGCCTTCTCACTGTTCTCCTTCGCGGGACAAAACATCATTGCGGAGTTGCATCGTTCTTTAGCTTGTCTCTGAAACTCTGTGCTGCACGCAGAACCGCTTCCTGTATCTCACGATCCGAAAAAGGCTCTACGATGACGTCGAACCCTCCCATATCGAGCACGCTGGTCCACAGCTCGAACGTGGCTGCGCGAGCGTACACCAGGATCGCGGGACGCGGATTCAGCAGAGAAAGCTCGCTCCAAAAGGCCCACCACTCAGCGTTAGGGAGTGCCGCGGGCAAAATCGCCACGTCGAAGATATCTCCGTTTCCGATAATGCGTGCAATCTCCGAAGCCTTGGCAACGCGCTCAATCTTGACATTCAAGACCGCCAGTTGGCGGGCGAGCGTCGCCCGCATCTGCTCTGAAACGACAGCCAGAACTCGAACTTCGCTCGGTCGCTCTTCCACGGTCTGGCTTTTTGCATCCTCCTAATGAGGATGACAGCTTCGGGAGGCGGCGGCCAGTGAGCAACGGTTAGCTAACCGTGATGGGAGAGTGAACGGATGGCCAACGCGTTATGATCAAATCGGCTGATAGAAGTCATATCAGGACTGGAGCAGCACAGTCCGTTGTAAAGCAAGCTACCGCTACAACAGCAAGCCTTCGAGGATAGCGAAATTTGCCCGACGAAATTGCATCCGAAAACCGCAACGATCAGGAAGTCCGCGCAGAACTGACCCGGATTCTTCAAAGTCCTCTATTCGCGCAGTCTGAACGCCTCGGTCGCTTTCTTCGATTCACCGTCGATGCTGTGCTCGCTGGAAAAGGAGATTCGCTCAAGGAATATGTACTCGGGACCGAGGTGTATGACCGCAAGTCCCCCTACCACCCAAGCCAGGATTCCATCGTGCGCACCGAAGCGCGCCGACTCCGGGCAAAGCTTAAAGAGTATTACGAGTCGGAAGGCAGAGAAGACCCCATCTTCATCTACTTCCAGCCCGGCACGTATGTGCCGGTATTTCGCAGAAATGAACTCGCAGCGACACCGACCTCAGATAACCATAACAATGGTGATTTGCTCGTGAAAGGTACCGGCGTTCCGATCGCCGTCCTACCCTTTGTCGATCTCTCCAACCGGCCGCTCTCCACTCTGTGCGCTCAGGGTATTACAGATGAAATTACTCATCACATGGCTCTTACAGATGGCGTCCGGGTCGTCTCTAGCGCCTCCGTAGCCCAGGTTACCGCCGCCCCCTACGACATACCATCGCTGTCACAAAAACTGGGCGTGCTGAACATGATCGAAGGCACCGTGAGGGAGGACCGCAATCGCCTGAGGATCACCGCCCGCGTGTTGAGTTCGGATGGCTTCCAGCTGAGTTCGCACCGCTTTGAAACAGAAGCGGCGCCTGAGTCGCTTCTTCAGGTGCAGGAACAGATCGCGACGGCATTCGTGAGCCGAGCGCGGCCCGAAGTGTCCAGCATCCGCAGACGCAAAGCCGCTCCCGGAGCTTTGACGATGGCGGTTTACCCTCTGATCATGCATGCAGAAGCGCTGCTCGACGAAGGGTCGGCGCCCGACATACACGCGGCTCTCCTGAAGTTTCAGGAGGCGAGAGAGCTTGCTCCCGCTTTTGCGCGCCCTTACTGCGGCATCTCCCATTGCCAGCTGGAGATCGTGCTGCGAGGCGAAAGCCGGTCCTCGACTTTGGGCTCTCAGGCAAAAGCCGCGGCTCTGCGCGCCATCGAGCTGGATCCGGAGATGATCGAGTCCTACTCCTGCCTCGGAGGCGCACAGGCCCTTGAGTGGGATTGGGCTGAAGCCGAGAAGAGCTTCCTCCAATGCACGAAGCTCGGCCTGCACGTTTCCTCTTCGCGGCGATACGCGATCTTCCTCGCCGCTCTGGGACGCTTCGATGAAGCTTCGCATCACCTTGAGATAGCGCAACGAATCGATCCATTTTCCAATCGTCAAAAGGTAGCCCGCGCAAAGTTCCGGCACATGACCCGACGATACGAAGAAGGAGTAAGCGAGTTCGCGGAGCCATTCATCTATGGCCCGCTTCCAGTGGAAGCCCGCTTTTACGTCGCTCTCATGTACGCGCATCTTGGAAACCGAGAAGCTGCAACGCGGCTAATCGAGAGTATCCGGCCCTACCTGAGCACTCAATTGCCCATGATGGCTGGAATCGCCGAGATTCTCGCCCTGATCGGAGAGAAGGATCAGGCCAGCCAGATCGTGAATGCGTTCAAGCTTCTGTCGCCGGACGCGGGGATCAGCAGGTTTCGTCAGGCGTTGTTAACGCTCGCTCTTGGCGACAACGAACGCTCACTTTCACTTCTGGGTGCGGCGGTTGAAGATCGAGAGGCAGAGCTCGTCTGGATCGGGGCCGATCCGCGATTCGATCCCATGCGGAAGGAGCCGGCTTTTGCGGCCCTCGTCGATAAGGTTTTCCCCGGATCCGGACATTAGCGTAACCTGGTCCGGCCTCGCATCATCTTAAAAGCTGATGGAAAGGGCCACGATGTTCTCGGATGAAACTGGGCCCCGGCCGACCTGACGGGTGCCATTCATGCATTTCTAAAGGGAATACGCTATCGTAATATGCGTTGATAACGCCTTCGGATTAGCGCATTGCGAACTACTGAAAAGGAGCACTATGCAACTTGGAATGGTGGGACTGGGAAGAATGGGTGCGAACATGGTTCGCCGCCTCGCACGAAACGGACACGAATGCATCGTCTTCGACAGGTCAGCCAAGACCGTTGAAGAACTGGCCCAGGAAAAAGGAGTCGGCGGCTCCTCCTCACTGGCGGACTTCGTAAGCAAACTGACCACGCCGCGCGCAATCTGGCTGATGATTCCGGCAGCCTTCGTCGACGATACAATCGCCGAGATTGTTCCTCATCTCCAGGCGGGCGACATCCTCATCGACGGCGGCAACTCCTACTACATCGACGATATCCGCCGCGCCAAAGAACTTGCGCCTAAAGACATCAACTACGTCGACGTAGGCACCAGCGGCGGTGTTTGGGGTCTTGAGCGCGGCTATTGCATGATGATTGGCGGCCACAAAGACGTCGTCGCTCATCTTGATCCCATCTTCCAGACCATCGCCCCCGGCATCGGAGACATCGCACGCACGCGCGGCCGCGAAGGCGCGCCGAGCCAGGCCGAGCAGGGCTACCTCTATTGCGGCGAAAGCGGCGGCGGCCACTTCGTCAAGATGGTGCACAACGGAATCGAGTACGGCATCATGGCTGCTTACGCTGAAGGCCTCGGCATCCTGAAAGCCGCCAATGTCGGGAAAGATACGCACGAGATCGACGCCGAAACGACGCCTCTGCGCGACCCAGAGCACTATCAATACGAATTCAACCTGCCCGAGGTCGCAGAAGTCTGGCGGCGCGGCAGCGTCATCGCCTCATGGCTGCTCGATCTCACCGCCGCGGCTCTCCACGGCGACCCCGTGCTCTCGAAGTTCGGTGGCCGCGTCTCCGACTCCGGCGAAGGTCGCTGGACCGTGAAGGCAGCCATCGACGAGGGTGTGCCGGCACATGTTCTTACCACCGCACTCTACGAACGATTCAGCTCGCGCGGACTGGCCGAGTTCCCTGACAAGCTGTTGTCGGCGATGCGCTACGAATTCGGCGGCCATCTCGAAAAGCCCGCCGAAAAGTAGGGATCGGAAGCTAAGACGGAAGCGAACGGCCCTTGGCCGTTCGCTTCAACCAGCCGAACTTGTCTGATCATCAGCCGTAATGACATACGGACGCATCATCTCGTTGTCCTCATGCTCCAGCATGTGGCAGTGCCAGACATATCTCCCGGCAAAGCCTTCAAACTTCACAATGATGCGCGTTACCGTCATGGGATCGACACGAACCGTATCTTTCCATCCCAGCTCGTTCGCGGTGAGCGGCACTGCCGGGCCGGTAAATACGATCTTTTTCGTCAACTCATAAACGGAAAGGTCGAATGGCCTGCGGTCGAGCAGCTGAAAGCGAACCATATGCAGGTGGATCGGATGAGAATCGTCTGTAAGGTTGATGAAGGACCAGATCTCGGTTGAATTCAAACCGGGCTTTTCCGTCACTGGCATGTCCCAGTGCGCGCCATTCAGCAGCATTACCGTCGACCGGCCCAGCCGGTTCTGATAGTCGGCGAGCGTCAGCTCGCGAGTACGAACGGCTGTGCTTTCCGGAATTCGCGGCACGGGCCGAAGCGAATTCGGTAGCGATGAAGAATCGGCGACTTTATCTTGAGACACGCGAAACTGTACGACGACCGTGACGTCTGTTCGCAGGAACATTTCTTTGCCGGCGTGACTGCTGAAATCCACAATGAGATCGGCGCGCTCGCCTGGGCCCAGAATCAGCAGATTCATCTCCGCAGGTGTCGCAAGCAATCCCTGCTCGCTACCGATCTGGTGAAACGCAAGGCTCTCTGCAGCCATCGTCGGGTCAGACGAAAACGAGAGCCGGTAAAAGCTGCCATTCGAGCTGTTCAGTAATCGCAAGCGGTACTTGCGCGGCTCGACTTCGTGATACGGAAAGATCTTTCCGTTCGCCAAGACCGCGCTGCCATAGTATTCAGAAACCCACGGCGCATCGGGCTTGCCGGAAACGGGATAGTAAAGCTGGCCATCGGGCTTGAAAGACCTGTCGAAAAGGACGAGCGGAATTTCATACATGCCCTTCGGCAGGTTCAATCCGTCCTCGAACTCGTCCCGCACCAGATACATCCCCATCAGACCCGCGACCGCATTCAACCGCGTAATTCCCATGGCATGATCGTGATAGAAGAGGCCAGTTGCTTCCTGCTGATTTGGGTAGTAGCACATGGCCGAATGCGCTGGCACAAACCAGTCTTCCGGATAGCCGTCGCTTTCCGGCCCGGTCCTGCCGCCATGGAGATGCACAACCGTCCGCACTTCGGGCTTGTCTGCTTCTGCCCCGTGCAAGGTGTGGTCGATCGGCAAAAAATGCTGGCGTGGCAACTCGTTCGCCCACTCCACCAGGATCGGCTCTTCGCGGCGCGCTTCGATAGTCGGACCCGGGCACGATGCGTTATATCCCCAGAACGTAGTCGGCTGCACGTCGCGATGCACCTTCGCCTGAAACTGCCGCATAGCGATGTGGTAGTAAGGGACCTGGGATGCCGGATTCGCCGGACTTGGCCGCAAGCCGGTTGATTTCACGATCGCCGGGATCGGCAGCGGGTCTACAAAATGGGCAAGCGCTCGGGTGTCGAGCATTGGCGCAGGAGCACCAGCAGGTTGCATGATGTGAGCGCCATGTGCCGCCGTCGCCGCCGTCAACCAACTCATATGTTGCAGGAAGCGCCGTCTTGTCGTCCGCATCCATAGCCCTCGTACAGGAACTCTTTCCAGCGCCCTCGGTAACGAAAACCGCCGAAGTTTTAAGCCTGAACGGATGAGGTTGCAGACAGATTAATTTCACCATGAAGCACCCTAGGCAATCGGCACGCCGAGATTTTGGAAAGGCGGCAATTCCCTACCAATATAGGCGTTAGAAATCCCCGATGACTTAAACCCAAATATTGAAGTCACATTCATAAATGCGTGTAGGAGCAAAGCATAAACTCGCGCTCGTCTTCGTCGTGCGCCGCTGGGTGCGATTCTAATCTGCTGCGATTCCTGACTGGAGCCGGCGAAGTCACTGGAGCGTAAAGGAGATCCCCATGAAGTCCTTCTCTCTGATTGGCACATTATCAAGGCTGCGTGTTCCGGCCGTGATGGTATGCGTCGCGCTTGCGCCAGCCGCCTTCGGCCAGCAAGTCACATTCTCCCCCTATCTTCAGCTCGGCGATAACGGGACCTTCGGGCCCTCCGACCAGATCGTCATCGCATGGCAAACAGATGAGACAACGCCCAACACTTCCGCCTACAAGGTCGAATTCAGTGCAGCAGAACATGGTTCCGGATGGAGCCAGCACGGCAACAGCTTCGTCAAGCCCAGTGCCCGCGTGATCGACAACTATCTCGCAGCAGACCCCGCGCTCCCCACCGTTCCCGGAGCTTACGGACCGCACTCAAACTACACGGCTGTCCTTCACGACCTGAGATACGACACGGTCTATCAATATGGTGTCACCGGACCGGGCATGCCGAATGGTGGGTTTTCGTCCTCATTCCGCACCCGCAAACAGGGACCGGTCTACTCCTTTGCCGTCGAAGGCGACGAAGGCTTTTTCCCAGTCGATCCCAATGCGAATCCGGCTCGCGTCGTCGACTATGAGGCGCGCATCGCTCACCTCATCTATGACGCGGCAAAAATCCCTCTCCCGAATCAGCCTTCGCGGCCCGATCCGGACTTCGTCCTCAACACCGGCGACAACGTCTATAACGAAGGCACGGAAGACAGCTACCGCGATTTCTTCTTCCCCGTCTTCAACAGCGATCAGGATTCCAACGACACCGGTGCACCACTCCTCCGCAGCAAGCTCTTCTTTCCTGTCGACGGAAACCACGACCTCGGTAGTACCGGCGTCTCGGCCAATCTGCTCGCGGACAACTCGGCGCCTCTGTTCAGCGGCAACCTGAGCGGCGGAGACGCGATGTCCTATTTCAATGATTTCTACTTCCCGCAAAACGGACCGAAGGGCTTCGACATCCAGTACGACTGGAATGTCACCACCTCCGCCGCCACCGGCTTCACGCTCACTTATCAGGGACAGACCTACACCTCACCGGCAGCGATCAGCGCATTACGTGCCTCCACCAAAGTTGACACCGGCAAAGGCGCGAAGACGCAGATCGATCATCAGAGCAACTACTCCTTCGATTACGGCAACGCCCACTTTCTCTTTCTCGATGCCAACCCGCATCTGTTCAACGACAATCTTCCCAGCTCAAATGCATACAACGCTGCGCCGCCGGTCTTCAGCGCATATCCCACGGCTCTGGGTCAGTGGGTCATCAATGATCTCGATTCCAGCAAGCAGCTCTGGAAGATCGTCGTCTATCACCAGCCCGCGTTTACCTCCGGCGATGCAACCATCGTGAACAACCAGATGCGCGCCATCGCCAAGCTGCTCGAAGATCACGGAGTCAACATCGTCTTTAACGGCCACGACCACAACTACCAACGCACCCTTCCCATTCGCGCCACCAGCCGCACCGCTGGCCCTGTCAGCACCACGGGAACACCCGCCGTTTACGTGGATAGCAACTTCGACGGAGCTGGCAAAACGGTGCCCGACGGCGTTCTCTACATCGTGGAAGGCGCGGGCGGCAACCGCGACTTCGACGGCAACTATGCTCCGCCACGCGGCAGCGGAGTCGGCCTCGATCAGGATGATTCCGCAACCGGAACCTTCACCGATGAGCCAGGTCTGGTGGTTCCGCAAGGCCCGGCATCCTGGCTGGACACGAACCTGACCAACCCGGAAATGGTGAACTTCCTTCCCAATGCGGGCACTGGCGAAAAAATCGCCGTCAAGCTCAAGGCGAAAGTCTTCTCCTTCGGTGATGTGGTGGTAGATCACAATAAGCTGACGCTCTTCCAGATCAGCGAGCCGCTGCAGGCTACCTCCTCTGCTACCTCCGCCGATCCTGCCCCGTATGGCACGGATATCAATGGCCAGCCATTGAACGATCCCATCCCCGACACAGACATTGACCCTTCGACCGGTCAAATCGTATCTGCTCCGGCAACAGGCACATCGGTTCTGCTCGACAAATGGACCGTCACCAAGCCGGAGGTCTTAACATCCGTTTCCGCAAAACTCTTCGCGCCGGGCAAAGTTCATGCCGGAGAAGGACTCACCTACACCGTCACCCTCAAGAACAATTCGCGGTATTCGCTCAATGGAACGCAGGTGAGGCTGCTTCTGCCGAACAGCCTGTCGTTTGCCGGAACTCCTGGCAACACCACAACCTTGCAGGGCAATGAAGTCGTAGTCACCGTTGGACGCCTCGCCACCGGCGCGGAACAGACCGTCTCCATTCCCACGGTGGTTTCGTCGGAGTACCGCGGCCGCATTGAGGGCTTTGCCGCTGTCTCCTCGTCAACCGCTCAGCCGCTCTTCACAAACCCCGTAGCAACCACCGTAACCCACTAACTCCACTCCGAATCTGTAGTTAAGCGCGGCAGAATGTTTCCATCCTGCCGCGCTTTTTACTGCCCAACCAGCAGGTGGAATGACAACTACACCGGCTTGGTTGCATCATGTTCAGGGAGATCCGTCGTCGATATGAACATGAGGCCAGCAGGAATTTCACGCCGAGAGTTTCTTCAGACCGCTTCCCTGGCAACCGCAGCGGTTGCCAGCCCTCGATTGTGGGCCGAGGAGGCTCCTGGATCGGCTTCGCTTGCAGAATTCGACTACAGCAATGTGCTCATAGCCAGCGACCTGCACGAATCTCAACTGATGAATACTCACTCCGTGTTGATGGAACTGAGCGACGACAGCCTGCTGAAGCCTCTGCGTCTGATGTCTGGCATGCCCGCGCCAGGCGAGGACCTGGGCGGATGGTACAGCTACAATCCCGACTACGACTATCGCAAGAACTTTGATGCCGGCTTCGCTCCCGCATGCACCTTCGGACAGTGGGTGTCGGCTCTGGCGCGTGCCTATGCCATCACCGGAGACAACGCGACACGCGAAAAGGTGCTGCGACTGAACCGTCTCTACGCGCAGACCATCACCGCCGACTTCTACGTGAAGAACCGCTTCCCCGCATACACCTATGACAAGCTGCTGCTGGGACTGCTCGATTCGCACACCTACGTGAAGGACCCCCAGGCCCTGGCGATCCTGGAGCAGACAACGAACACCGCACTGCCGCATTTGCCGGGACACGCGGTCGAACACGACGTCCGGTGGCGGATGGACAAGGACAAGGATGACGCTTCCTGGACCTGGGACGAGTCCTACACCATCTCGGAGAATCTGTTTCTCGCTTCCCGGCGCGGCGCAGGTCCGCGCTACTACGACCTTGGGCTGCAATACCTTGACGACCAAACATGGTTCGATCCCTTGTCGCGCAACGAGAACGTGCTCAACGGCAGGCATGCGTATAGCTACGTGAACTCCCTCTGCTCAGCGATGATGGCCTACATGGTCGCAGGCAGCGAGAAGCATCTGCGCGCGGCTCAGAACGCATTCGCCATGCTGCAGGAGCAGAGCTTTGCCACGGGCGGATGGGGTCCCGATGAGACCCTGCGCGCCCCCGGCAGCGATTCTGTCTACGCCAGCCTGACCAACACCCACCACAGCTTTGAGACTCCCTGCGGCTCCTATGCTCACTTCAAGCTGACGCGGTATTTGCTGCGCGTGACCCGCGATGCCCGCTACGGCGACAGCATGGAGCGCGTGATGTACAACACTGTACTCGGCGCAAAACCGCTGCAGGCAAACGGCGAGACCTTCTACTACGCCGACTACAACTACGACGCGAAACGCGTATACAAGGAGTTTCGCTGGCCATGCTGCTCCGGCACGCTACCGCAGGTGGCAACCGACTACCGGATCAATATGTACTTTCGCGCGCCGCAGGCCGTGTATGTAAATCTCTACATGCCCTCGACGCTGCGATGGACTGAGAACGGAGCAGTGCTTTCGCTGACGCAGGAGGGCGAATACCCCTACGAAGATCATGTTGTTTCCACGCTGACAAGCTCCCAGCCGACGGAACTTACACTCAACTTCCGCATTCCGGCATGGGCAGAGGAAGCATCGGTTTCTGTTAATGGGACGCGGCAGAAGGGGTTAGCGGTCCCTGGACAGTTTGCAGCGATCCGCCGTGAGTGGAAGACTGGAGACCGCGTTGACTTGGAGCTTCCGCTGAAGATGCGGCTAGAGACGATCGACGCGCGTCACACGGACACCGTTGCGTTGTTGCGTGGACCGCTCGTGCTGATGGCAGTGAAACAGGAACAGGAGAGCCCAGCGCCCAAAATAACGCGAGAACAGCTGCTAGCGGCGCAGCGCATGAGCGAACGACAATGGCAAGCTCGCTCAGAGAACGGGCCAGTGACCATGCTGCCATTTACATCGCTGGGAGATCTGCCTTATTCGACGTATGTGAAGGTCAGCTGAAGCGGCCAGCCGCTTCCCGCGATCACGCTCTTGATATACTTTGAGAGTTGAAAGCCTGTAGGTTCTAAAGCGGGAGTAGTTCAGTGGCAGAACGTCAGCTTCCCAAGCTGAATGTCGCCGGTTCGATCCCGGTCTCCCGCTCCAATTAAATCCAGAGCTTGCAACATTTCCGCCGCTCCTGAATTCGATCTGAACACCATTACGTCACCAACGCTAATTCCAGTTGCTGTACAGCCTCCAGCCTCTGCTCGACCGAAATTTGCGTGTAGACATTCTGGCTTACATCAAGACTGTGCCCCAGTTGGTCTGCTACCCACTTCGGATCGATATCTAATTCCTTCATGATGCTAGCGTGCGTGCGCCGCATCACTTGAATTGGCACATTCCAACCCAATTTTTGACAACCGCGGCAGAATGTTTCGTCGCCAGACATTTTCCTTCGCAAGTGGAGTCTTGCATTCCGAGGCAAATACAAAAGCCTCCGGTTTCGTATCTACCGCAAACTTCCGCCACATCGCAATATCCGCAGCGAGACCAGCCGGAATAGCTGCACGTCGCACGGACTGATTCGTCTTTGGCGTATCGATCGTGCCTCGATATAAGCGTTGCACGATCTCCACATGGTCTCTCGACATCCGAGCCCAAGTGAGGCCAAAGATTTCCCCTGTCTGAGTCCGGCGAGGACAGCCAGTTTCACAATGATCCTCTCTCGCAGATCGAGAGCTTCGATGCAACGCTTGATCTGTTGAGTGGTCATCAGTCGATGTACAGGCCTTTGTGCCTCTCGTGGAGTAAATAGCAAAGCGGCCGGATGCCGTTCCATGACCTTCTGCGACTGCGATTTCAAATATCTGCCGAAGGTCCCATCTCAAGTGGTTTACGATCGAAAAGGACAATCCCTTCTTAACCTTCCTGTCCAGCAAGTCTGCAATCTCTCCAAGCCAGCTTGTGGCCGCTGCGCTCCGGCATCGTCCCGACCGCATCATCCTGGGCGAGATACGCGATGAGTGCGGCTATGACCTCTTGCAAGCCATGAATACCGGGCACGGCGGAAGGCTTTCCACGATTCACGCAAAAAGCGCATGGGACGCCCTGAATCGGCTCTCGGATCTCGCCCTGAGTGCGAGACCGAATCTGAATTCACCGGCTCTCGCGACGATACATGGGACCGGTAGGCATCTCAGAACTTTAGACGTGCAATAGTTCCCCCTATGACCGGCTCCCATGAGAATAGGCATCCTTCAGCGTCGTCTTGCCGCTACTATGCCGAATGTCTCTGCGAAACAGATGAGTCTGCTATGGCCGACATCAATAAAGCCATCGCGTTTACTCTGCGGGATGCCACTAGCAGTTTTGGCGTTTCAGGCGTATGATGTTTCACCGAGTGACGGTCTTCTTCATAGGGTTGTGGAAGCGAGAACTGCAAAGGTTTCGGTTTCCTCCTCCTGCAGAGAGCACGCCGTGTCCCAGAGCCTGACACACAGCTACCGCTGTCCGGCGTCCGCCCCGCTCCACACTTCTGAATGCCACTCTAGGCTGCAACTGCGTCTTCTAAGGAGTCGCTATGAGAGTCTTTGATCCTGTATCGTTCATTTTATGTAAGAAAGGCACAGACATATGGTCCGTGCCGTCCGATGCGACCGTTTATGATGCCATGCAAATGATGGCGGACAAAGATGTTGGTGCGCTGTTGATCATGGACGGAAGCCAGCTCGTGGGTGTTGTCTCGGAGCGGGACTACGCACGCAAAGTCATTCTTCAGGGCCGTTCGTCAAAGGAAACGCCGGTGCGCGAGATCGCAACGGAGACGCTGACTACCATTCCCCCGGAATGCTCGGTCGACGAAGCCATGCGTCTCATCACGACACACCGGATCCGCCATCTTCCAGTAGTCCGCGATGGTAAGGTACATGGCATGATCTCCATCGGAGACCTGGTGCAATGGATCTCCTTTGCGCAGGATCAGACGATCGAACAACTTGAGCACTATATCGAAGGGAAATACCCTTGTTAGGCTGCCCTTCCAAGAATCAGCCGAGGTTGCGTGTCACCTCTACGATTGTGCCCCAGAACAGTGCCGGGTAGACACCCAACAGGAAGACAAGGCCGGTGAGAGCGGCGAGCGCTATAGTTGTCGGGAGCGGCAAGGGCAGAATGCTTACGTCTCTTATCGTGCCGGCATCGGCCGGTCGCGCGTACATGACGACCACGATGCGCAGATAGTAGAACAAGCCGATGGTGCTGCTCGCGATGAGGGTGAAGATAAGCACCCACCGGGATTCCGCAGCGCCCGCTGTCAGCACGTAGAACTTGCCGAGGAACCCTGCTGTAAGGGGAATTCCCGCGAGCGACAGCAACATGGTCATGAACGCAGCTGCGACAAGCGGTTTTCGCCAAAAGAGTCCCCGGTAGCCGTCGAGCGAGGCGGCTTCCAAGCGCGGCCCAGAGAGAGCCGTCATGACACCAAAAGCCCCGAGAATAGTCACCAGATAGGCAGCGAGGTAATAGGTAGCTGCCGCTGCGCCGAGCGGTCCTCCAGCAAGCAGTGCAACGAGCAGATAGCCCATGTGCGCAATCGATGAATATGCAAGGATGCGCTTAACATTGGTTTGCCGCAGTGCGAGAAGATTGCCCGTCAGCATGGAAGCAATGGCGATGATCGAGAGGACCAGGCCCGCTGCTCCTGCTATATGCCCGCTGCTTACGTGAAACCATCGCAGAAGCAATGCAAACATTCCACCCTTCGATACGGTTGCAATGAAAGCAGTAACTGGCAATGGCGCGCCTTCATAGACATCCGGCGTCCAGAGATGAAAGGGAACAACTGCCAGCTTGAACCCGACACCCGTAAGCACGAGCATCAGCCCGGTCACAAGAAGTGATGAGTTCGCGTGCCCGGCTGTGCGAGTCGCTGTAGCCGTGAATTGGGAAAGCTCCATGGACCCTGATTCGAAATAGATCAGTGCGAGACCGAACAGCAAGACCGACGATGACGATGCAGCCAGAACCAGATACTTGATCCCCGCCTCGATCGAGATGCTCTCGGTACGAACATAAGCGATCACAGCGTAGAGGGCCACGCTCAACAGCTCGAGGCCAAGGAAGAACGATGCAAAGTTGCGGCTCGCCACAAGCACCATTGCGCCTGTGGTCGCCAGCAGTACGAGGATGTAAAGCTCCTCTGGGTGTTCCTCACGGCAATTTAGGTAGTCGTAAGCGAATAAAAGCACAAATGCCGCAGCACTAAGCAGAATCGCCATGTAGAGAAAGGAGTAGGAATCGAGAATGAAGAAAGAAGTGACTTGTCGCGGCAGAACGGATGCCGCCAGGTCAAGACTGCCGAGCGCTGCCACCAGCCCAATCAGCGAAATGGTAACGGCAACTTTGTGATTGCGCCTTATGGCAATTGCGATCATCAAAAAGACCGCAGTCGCCGAGACGATCATCAACGGCAGCAATGCGGCAACATCGGCATAGCTCATCTCTTTATCTCCTGACAATTTCCTGCGGGGATGCACTCTGCTGCGGCAGTCAGGCTCGGACGCACTGTGTTCAAGACTGGTTGCGGATAGAGACCGATCCAGACAAGGCCGATCATCATCAGGCCAAGCATTGCCCATTCGCGCACACGCATATCCGGCAATTTCCAATGCTGCGGGTTGGGTCCTTGAAACGCGCTTTGCGCAAACCTCAATCCATAAAGAGTAGCAGCGAGAAGACCAAGTGTGGCGACAACGGTGAGAGAAACATTCGCCCGGTAGGCCCCGAGCAGGACGAGAAATTCGCCCACAAAATCTCCCAGTCCCGGAAGTCCGAGTGAAGCCATGGCAAAAACAAGGCCCGCTCCACTCAGCGCAGGCATGGTCTCCCACAGGCCCCCCATCGCAGAAATCTCGCGCGTGTGCATTCTTTCCTGCAACAGACCCGCAAGGATGAACAGCGCGCCTGTGCTGATCCCGTGACTGATCATCTGGACTACCGCGCCTTCAAGCGCGATTTGATTTCCGGCGAAAACGCCAAGCAGCACGAATCCCATATGGCTCACACTGGTATAGGCGACGAGACGCTTGAGATCAGTCTGTCCGATAGCAAGCACGGCACCATAAAGAATGCCGATGACCCCAATCGTCATCATGATAGGAGCCAGCTCACGCGAAGGGCCTGGGAAAAGTGGTAGCACGAAACGAATCAACCCATATGCGCCTGTCTTCAGAAGTAGCCCCGCCAGGATGACGCTCCCTGCGGTAGGAGCTTCGGTGTGCGCGTCCGGAAGCCAGGTGTGGAAGGGGAATGCGGGCAGCTTCACGAGGAACGCAACAAGGAATCCGAGCATCAGCAGACGCGCCGCACGAGGTGACAGCGCAGTCTCCAGCAATTGCTGATAGTCAAAAGTAAAGATCCCGGTTGACTGATGATGAAAAACGGCGAGCGCAATGATCGCAATCAACATCAGCAGGCCGCTCATTTGTGTGAAAAGGAAAAATTTGGTTGCTGCATAGATGCGCCGCTCATGTCCCCATATTCCGATCAGGAAGTACATCGGCACCAGCATCAACTCCCAAAACAGATAGAAGACGAACAAATCCACAGCCAGAAAGACGCCAGTAATGCCAGCCAACACCCAAAGCAGGTTGAAGTGGAAGAAGCCAACTCGCTCCCGGATCTCCGTCCACGAGGAAAGTACGGCCATGATGCCAAGAAAGTAGGTCAGCAGCAGCAATGCGAAGCTTAGCCCATCGATTGCCAAGTGGACGTGGATGCCAAACTGCGGAATCCAATTGAAATTGCATTCCACAAACCAGCGGTCCGGCGTGGATTGCGACTGATCAAGGTGGGCGATCCATATTCCAACGCACACGACAAGATTTGCCAGCACACTCACAAGAGCAATCCAACGCGCAACCACTGCGTTGCGACGTGCAACGATCCAGGATGCGACGCCGCCGATAATCAAAATCAGGATGAGACACGGAAGAATCATGCCAGCACCTCAACGCGCAAACAATGCGATGACGAGGATCGCCACCGTGCCCATAACCATGCCTGTGGCATACCAACGCACCCGCCCAGTCTGCGTCAGACGCAACACGCGGTATCCCAGCACGGTCACTTGTGCCAAGCCGTGGATCGGCACATCCACAATATCCCTCGCGCTCTTGCGGGTAAGCCATTGGAATGGGCGAACGAGCAGCATGTCATACAGCCAGTCGAAACCCCAACCGGCGAACCACAGCCGCTCCAAAACGTTGCCCGCAGGCAGTCGCGCACGCTTGGGTCCGAAGACCAGATACGCCAATCCAAGGCCAAGCGCGAACACTGTGCTTGCGGAGAGTGCGGTGATGATCTCCGTAATTGGGCCGATGTGCACTTCTTCAAGCGGCGGCAACACGCTGTTCAAAAAATTGGACAAGGCAGGTATACCGCCAAAATCCGGAGGCGTATCGACATATCCGCCCACGAGCGACAAAAAGCAAAGCACGATCAAAGAGATGCGAACAGCGAGGCCACTCTTCGCTTTTACGTGCAGCTGCTGTGGACCGTAGAAGGCCAGCAGAATCATTCTGAACGTGTAAAGGGAAGTGAGCAGGGCACCCGTCATCCCAGCGACCCAGAACCATGCATTCCCATTCGGGCCTGCCCACGATTGCCACAAGATAAGGTCTTTGCTGAAGAAACCTGCGGTGACCAACGGTAATCCGGCCAGTGCTGAGCCGCCGATCACAAACGACCAGAAGGCAATGCGCAGCTCCGAGCGGAGACCGCCCATGCGATACAAATCCTGCTCATGCACTGCATGAATGACCACGCCCGCAGCCAGGAAGAGCAGTGCCTTAAAGAAGGCATGCGTCATGAAGTGGAACATG
>Ga0206941_10196_pt1 | contig 17080 bp, 17 predicted proteins | sample Alteio_BWOrgHeat_9_FD_153251 | JGI IMG/M metagenome (GOLD analysis project Ga0206941, IMG submission 153251) | Enriched cells from forest soil in Barre Woods Harvard Forest LTER site, Petersham, Massachusetts, United States -... | ecosystem: Environmental > Terrestrial > Soil > Temperate forest >...
TCAGAAGAACAGGGCTGATTTATTTAAAGAAATTTTAAGGGGAAGTTATCCAGCTAGCATGTTGGAGGATAAACCTATATTCTTTATCTATGATGAAATTTATCGTCTGTTGCAAAAAAAATATCGAAATGAGTATGTTTATAAAAATGAAATTGCAAAGAAAATAATTAAAGGTTGTCATAGATATAATAATGTTAGTTATGTAAATGAGTTCAAAGTAAATGGTTGCATTGCAGATGTTGCAATTTTTAATGGAACGTCAACTGCATATGAAATAAAAACAGAATTAGATTCGTTTGACCGTCTTCAAGAACAGTTAACTGTATATAAAGAAGTTTTTGAATTCGTGTACCTGGTTATCCCAGCTCATAAATTTACTCAGGCATTAGACTTGGTTGATGAAAATACGGGGGTTATAATATTAAAAGAAAATAACGTTTTAAAATATGAAAGACTTGCTAAATCAAATATGGATGTCCTATCTAAAGATAAAATATTTAATTGTTTTAGGCCTACAGAGTATATATCACTGCATGAAGATATAACTGGATGTAAGCCTTTAGGGCGTGCAGCTGATGTTAAGCATGAATGTAGGCGTGTTTTCCTTGATCTGAACACTGAGCATGCACATGCTGAAATGTTAAAGATCTTGAGAAAGAGATCTCTCGAAAATTTCGAAAAAGAAAACTTCCGAGCTTTGCCTCAGTCGCTTTTGGCTACCCTTTTGAATTTGAGGTTAAACCATAAGTCTTTGATTAATTTGAGAGAGAGTATAAGAGAAACAATATGCTAAATGGAAAGGAGACGCAGCATGTATCATTGTTATCTAAGAGGAAAGCAATATGAGTTGCTAGCAGTTAGAGCAAGTCTTTCAAAGATGGTCCAAAAAGATATGGTTGCGATTATAGAGCCAGTAAGGGAAAGTACTCGTGACCTATATAATTGCCTTAGAGATGTCCATAAAGAACGGGCGAGAGTAATTTTAATAACAAATCCTAAGTGTGGAGAACTTGAAAATAATCATAGGGCCTTGGATGAATTACTCCAAGGAGCTATCGAAACAGCTCCAGATATAGAGCTTGGATTTATTGTTGATGATAAAACAAGTCCGACAGATTTAGCTAATTTCTTTAGATCCTACCCGCAAAACCTTAAATCCATAATTCATTATGGAAGTTATTCTAATGCTTCTCATTTGTTGAGTGTTCAATTAAATGAGCCATTGTTCCGATCTAATATATTTATTGATGGAAAATGTGGTAGTCATTATATTTCTGTATTTAACTCGACAAACAAGGTTTTGATTATCGACGGGTTGAATAGGACGTCAACAAATGCAGGGTATGCGAATAATATTGTTGAGTTTTTTTCTGATTTACACACAAATTATATTGCTAATGGTTTTCAAGGGTTCGGTGATTTTTCTATCGTGGGTGATCATTTTGCTGAAGGAGGCGGGCAGGCCGTCACCGCAGCTATACATATCACATATGATAATTTGAATGTGCCGGAAATATTAATCCACCACTTTTTATCCGATCCAAGAAATGGATATGAAGATGTTGCAATTCTAATTGATGAAGCTCTGGAAAAATTAGATGATTTTGTCAAGAATACTAGGCCTGATATACTGGCATGGTCAACTGCTTGTAGTGAACTGATTTCCATATACAATACCCCTGGAAATAGTACGAATCTTGCCTATATTAAAAAAATGTCTATAAAACATCACTTTGAACTAATGAATTATTTGCTGTAATTAAATTTGAGAGGTGCGAAAAGCACCTCTATATGATTTTATACGTGTCATTTTCTTTTTTTTTACACTATTCATATTCCCCATTCATGCATCAAAATGAAGCGCGCTCAGCGGCCTGTCATTGTGCGATAGGGCCAGCACCTTGCTGAGTTAAATCGCAATAATAGACGCCTCAAAGAGACACTGACGGACGAAACGAAAAGTCGATTAAACCTCTGCGCGCGCAATACTCCCTCGCCTACGCGCTCTGACTTTATCATGCATATTTCATGCATGACACAGAGGCCCTGCAAGCCCTTGTGGCGCGGGATTTCGGCTGTTTTTAGGGCTAGGGGATTCATGCAAAATCATGCACCCTATGCATGCACGCTCGGTTTGAAGCAGGCTAGCCAGAAAAAAGGCTGTTTTCGGGCTTGGGGATGGGTAAAAGCCCCGCAGCAAAATCAGCATTGCAGCGGGGGCAGTTCAATCAGTGAAGTGTTTGATTTCGGCTATAACGGCGGTAACGATTTAATGTCCTTTTTTCCGGCGGCGGTAAATCTTCGCTGGTCACCGTCTCCGCTTGAATGGGCTGACATAAAATCTTATCGACGCTCTCCACCGTTTTAAATGTGCAGGAACACACGATGTTCTGGCACTGGTAATAGGCTTCTTTCGTTCGCTCCGTGATATAGCGACTGGTACGGGTATAAGACGAATGAGTACACAGTGGGCAACGCATCATGATTTGGCCCCTTTCTGCTGCAAACGCTGGCGTTTTTCCGCCAGTTCCCTCGCAACCTTCATCCGTGTCATGGGGCTATTTTTCAGTTCCGGCAACACCCCCGTCTCAGTAGGGATCGTCAGACCGATGTCATTGAGCACCGGGTGTTCGATGTTCTGTAGCGCTGTGGCCGCAGTAACACGGCCACACAGCGCCCCCAGCAGGCGTTTTTCAAGCATTTCCTGCGGGTCGCGCCAATACACGCCGTAAGCCTGTTTCGCCAGCGCGCAGGCATTAATCACCTCGGCGCTGAGGATGGCGGCATTGAGGGCATCGTCGGCCTTATCCATCGCATGTTCGGCAAAGGCCTTCAGGGCCGCTTCGTGCGCCGTCACCACTTCCGGGGCTGTTCTGCCGCAACTGAGGTGAAGCTGCATTTTATCCAGCTCCATTTCTTCAATCAGGCCGTCAAATTCTTTCGACAGCTCCCGCTTGGAAATCCGGCTGTGGTGCTGCGCTTGCAGTTCCGGAGTCATTTCTCCGCGCAGTTTGCGAAACAGGGTACGCCACTGGCTTTCTGCCTCATGACTTTCCACTTCCGTGTCTTTCTTCTGTTGATGGCAGCGGGCGATCCCCGTAATGACGTCAGTCAGCGCCTGATAGTTTTTGTCGTGGGCGGCGCGGGCATCACGCAGGGCTTGCAGTTTGTCGTTGATGTACTTGGGTAATGCAGTTGTGCTCATGGGGTTATCTCCGGTGTCAGTCAATGTGAAGCTATTCTGCTGACTGCCGTACAACATCGCCATTCATCCCGGTTGGACTGTCCGCAGGACAACAGCACTGAAAACTGACGATAAAACCATCAACGAGATTTTAGTTTTATATAAAACTATTCACTACTGTTCACTTTAATAAAAAAGGTAGATAAATCAGTAAATAAAGTAGTGACTAGTTTATCTAAAACTATTCACCAAGTGTTCACTACTATTCACTCGGCTAAAAACAGCCTTTTTTCTTGCTAGCCTATTGGTAAGTGTTTTTTACTGTTTTAATTAAATAATCAGAATTATCAACTATTTTAATTTTCCACCGATTTGCCAAAGAGTTGTCAATAATTGCCAATGTTTGCCATTCTTTCTCATTAGCCTGAAAAATAAGCAAATATCTACACAACCACACAACATCCCCTTGTTGCCACCCCGCAAAATATTCTCATAATAGGGCGCTACCAGACGAACCCACACAGCGCCGGTGAGATCCCGCCGGGCATAAATGAGGTAGCATTCCATGTTTGCAGTTGCCACACAGACCCCTTCCACACTCTTGCCCGTCCCGGTCGATTACACGCCCCGTGAGCGTTTCATTCGCCTGCCGGAAGTGCTGTATACCACCGGGCTGTCACGCTCTACCGTCTACGAGATGATGAGCCGCAAGCAGTTCCCGGCCCAAGTTTCCCTTGGCGGTAAAACCGTGGCGTGGCTCGAATCAGAAATCGAAAGCTGGATGGCTGAACGTATCGCCAACCGTCATCAGGGGGCTGCAGCATGATGCGGTTAACGCTCGGCCGACAGAGCTTTACCCTGAACGATACCGACGCACTGTTTGTCGCAGAATCCATCCTGTTGCAACGCAAACAGCCGGATATTGCCTTGCCGGAACACCGCAGCGATAAGCACGGCGTGATCCGCCTGGCCAGCAGCCTGGCCGAACCACGTTTATTCCGCGCCGGGCCGATCCCCTTGACCGATGCGGGAGCCGATACCCGCAATGACCAGCTTACCGACTGTTGATCACTATGCGATCGATTGAGCATCCGGGGGTGTCTTACCGCTTGCCCCCGCGTCCGACCCTGCGCTATAGTCCCCTCGCTGTCGCAAAATCGGCAGCCGGGCGTGAGAACCCGTGTAACTTATTGGCGACACCACACGCGCCGAGCGTGTTTTTTTATGTCGTAGCCTTAGTGCGCTCATTTTTTGCACAGTGGTTTCTATGCTACTGTGGCTGTCAAACAATGGTGGCTCAGGCGGGGCAGCCTTCGGGCTGGCCGGTTTCCAATAAGGCCGGTTTCTCACCCCCGTCTGGGCTACCACCCTTGCGTGAGAACTTCGGTGGTAGCAATAACCAATACTTATTGGAGGCTGCCACCATGGCTACGACCCTCACCCCGACTCATCCTAAATTCTGTTTCCTGTTTGCGGCCATTCGTCGTACTGCCCAGACGGCAACCCCGTGCATACTGCGCACCGTGGCGGATTCCGAGCACAGCGCACGCCGCCTGCTGGCGCGTGACTACATTCTTTCGTTTGCGGGCCGTCTGCCTGTACAGGGGGGGCATGAATACCCTGGCCGCCCGTTTCCACAGTGAAACCTATTACCCCATTCCGCATGCTGATTTCCTGCGTCTTCAGCACGCGCATTCTACCGGCGTGCTGTTTCTCGACATGCTGGACACGCTCGAATCGACCGGTCAGCGCCCGGACGCCGCTCAAAATGCCGCTTTCGCGTCTGTCATAGCGGTACTCACTGACCAGCTCGGGCAGGTCGTCAAAACCTGTGACTCCCACATTCTCGCCAGCATGGAGGCTTCCGCCGCATGAACACCCCACAGTCTTGTTTACCCGTTGAAGTCCGTACCGCCGTTTACCGCCGCGCTTTGGCCCATGCCTATCTCGATACCTGCGCCTTTTACCGGGTGACCCCCGGCTACACGCTGGATGAGCTGCAAATGGCGATTGCGATGGGCATTGAGGGCTACTTTGTCCGCCAGCACGGCGCAGAGGTGGGCATGGACATGGCCTGCACCATGCTCAGTGACATGGTGCAGCCGGATATTCTGGTGGCACCACCGCGCCTGACAACGCTCGGGCAAAAGATGATGGATGAGCTGTGCTGTGGCCGGATGGCCGTCACCTGTAACACCACCGTGCACTGAGGAGGCAAAACAATGACCGCATTAAGCGTTTCTCACACCTCACGTGCAGCGACCGGCCACTGGCCGGTGTTGCTCCCCGCGCTGGGCATTCATATCACCGCCGGGGGCCGGGCGCAGCCCTGCCCGGTCTGCGGCGGCAAAGACCGCTTTCGCTTTGATAACCTGCAGGGGCGCGGTACATGGTTCTGTAACCAGTGCGGCGGTGGCGATGGCCTGAATCTGGTCGAAAAAGCGCTGGCTGTGACTGCCAAAGAGGCCGCCGTGATGGTGGCCGGGGTATTGGGCGAGCCGTCGGGCAGCGCATTGCCGGAACACAATCCCCAACAGGAACAGCAGGACAAAGCACAGGCACACCACCATGCGGCAAAACAGGCCAGACAGTTACTCAACAGTGCCCAGAAGCAGGTCGGGAATGCCTATCTGACCGCCAAGGGCTGGCCGGACACTGACGCCCTGACATTGCAGGGGCCGTCACTGCGCGTGGGCGGGATCACTTACCAGCCCGACGATCTGCTGATCCCTCTGACCGACAACACCGGGGATGTGGTCAACGTCCAGTTAATTAATGCCGCAGGCGTCAAACGTACGCTGGCCGGGGGGCAAACAAAACACGCCTGCCACTTCCTGCCGGGGCAGGATAATGCCGTTATCTGGCTGACCGAGGGCTATGCTACCGGCCTGACCGTGCATGAACTAACCGGGGAAAGTGTCTGTGTCGCGCTCAACGCCAATATCCTGCCCGCGATGGCGCAGCAGTTGCGTGCTCACTATCCTGACGCGCTGTTGCTGCTGGCGGCCGACAATGACGAAAACGGCACCGGGCAGGCCCGCGCCGCCGAGGCCGCACAACTGAGCGGCGGTAAACCTGCGTTACCGTCAGAAACAGGCGACTGGAATGATGTTTACCAGCAACAGGGCAAGCTGGCCGCGCTTGCGCAGTTGGCGGCCTTTAGCCAGCCCAAGCAACCCAGCCCGTTTGATACGCTCAGCGATGCCGACCTGAAAGCCATGAGTGCCAGTGAAAAGGCCGAACTGCTGGCGGAGCACTACCAGCATCTGTTGGCCGTGCCACCGGTCGGTGAAGACCTGTGCCGCTATGAAAACGGCGCATGGCAAGTGTTGCCGTACCGGGTACTCAGCCGGGAGATTGCCGCGCTGTTCCAGAAAATCCGCGCCCCGTTCTCGGCGGCGGGTATCAACAGCATTCTGGACACGCTCCGGCTGATGGTGCCGCAAATGGGCACGCCGGTACGCCATCTGATTGGCTTTCGTAACGGGGTATTTGATACCGCCACCGGGCAATTCAGCGCGCACCAGAAAACGCACTGGTTGCGCACCGTCAACAGCGTGGACTACACACCGCCCAAGGCCGGGGAAAATCTGGCCGACCATGCCCCGTACTTCTGGCGCTGGCTGACCCGCGCTGCCGGGCAGCAACCCGAAAAGCAGGCGCGTATTCTCGCCGCGCTGTTTATGGTGCTGGCGAACCGCTATGACTGGCAACTGTTCCTTGAAGTCACCGGCCCCGGCGGCAGCGGCAAAAGCGTGATGGCCGCGATAGCCAGCCTGCTTGCCGGGAAAGACAACACCACCTCGGCCACCATCGATACGCTGGAATCGTCACGGGAACGGGCTTCCGTGGTTGGGTTCTCGCTGATTATCCTGCCTGACCAAGAGAAATGGAGCGGTGACGGGGCGGGCATCAAAGCGATCACCGGCGGCGATGCGGTGGCTATCGACCCGAAATACCGCGACGCCTACTCCACGCACATTCCGGCGGTGATTCTGGCGGTGAATAACAACCCGATGCAGTTCAGTGATCGCAGCGGCGGGGTGTCCCGTCGCCGGGTGATCCTGCCGTTCCCTGAAGTGATACCGGCCAACGAGCGTGACCCGCAGTTGCTGGCAAAAATCACTGCTGAACTGGCGGTGATCGTACGCCATCTGATGCAGCGTTTTACCGCGCCCGATGACGCCCGCGCATTGCTGGAAGTGCAACAGAATTCGGGGGAAGCGCTGGAGATTAAACGCAGTGCCGATCCGCTGGTCGATTTTTGCGGCTACCTGCTGGCGGTCAGTGCGCCTGACGGTCTGTATATCGGTAATGCCAACATCACCCCGGCGAACCCGCGCAAGTACCTGTATCACGCCTACCTGTCTTATATGGAAGCGCGAGGACACAAGTACCCATTGAATCTGACCGCGTTCGGACGTGCCGTACCTCAAACCCTGCGTGAGTACGAAATAGCGCTGTTGAAACGCAAGACCAATCAGGGGATGCAGACCAACCTGATATTAAGTGAAGACTGTGAGGCCGACTGGCTTCCCAAATGTGAAATGCGCTAAGCAAATAGCGTCACGATCGTTTCTGCCGATCAATACGCGGTTATTGATCTGCCGAACCCATTGGACGCTGTTACGCGGGGCCGCTTATAGTCGTCCTGTACAAACCGCATACACCCAACACCGGGGAACCCCGTAGCGGTGACTACTCAGGCCTGCATTGCAGGCCTTTTCTCTGTCTGAAATCTCTCCCTGCCACACACCCACTGTGCAAACAATCACCGGCTCAGGCCGGTATTTTGCATTTATAGGGCTGACTGTTCACGGTGAGTGACCAGTCAGAGCAAACTCATCACCAACTAATCACTGTTTAATTTATTGTTTTTAAACAACTAAAATCAAAAGTGAACAGTGTGACCAGTTTTTCTATAAATCTTTTTTTCTGGCGTTGAGGTTGTCGCTCGGCTAGAGGCTTTTCCAGTCGGGCAGTTTATTGGCCCGCTTGCGCCAAGAGTGGACTAGCGCCATGAATAAACCAAACAGCAAACCGGCAAAGAGGGCGTTTAACACCACGAGCGGAACGCTGAAACCGTCATTCTTCCAGCTACCAAACCACATAAGAATACCCCATAGCGGGCCAAACCAGACGGCGAAGAACAGCATATTCAGCCAGAAGGGGGCAAACGGTGGCGGTGGCATTTTACCCCCCATTTTCCAAAACAGGCGCAAGATCGGTGGTGCATAATTGCTCCGCCACATCTTTTTATCTTCCATCAGGGCTATTGCCTTTTTCTTCTTATCTTCAAATGCCATCATCCGAATCCTTTCATTGGGTATCTATAAAGACCTTCTAATGATATGCCTGATTCAACGTCAGCCATAGAGGGGGCCGTTTGGAAAACGGAAAAAATCCCACGCTAAGACTTTTTTAGGCAAACAGGTTCTGACAGGCAGCTTTGCGCGAGAGCGGAAGTTCGAAATTGTGATCTGATCTTCGTTGATTAATATCCCCCAATGTTAGTAGTTTCTTCATCTACAACATTATAATATTCCCATTAAGACGAGTTTTCGGACGAACATAGCAGGGGTCAGAGGTCACCTGCCTGGCTCTGACTCGCATGTATGAATTTAATTAATCAAGGAAATTAATTATTATGAGTGATCAGTTTGTTAGTAAAATTGTTAAGGGAAAAATCAAATCCCCAATACGTGCTGATTTTAATCTTGAAAAATGGAATGAGGAGTGGACTAAGGTTGAAGCAAACTCTTCAGCGAGAGATAAAAAAGTCCATACAATGGGCATAATCATGGATGGTGTGCTCAGTGATATTAGAGAAAAACTAGCGGATTTATATGGGCGAGCACCGAAAACAAACTATGAAAAACTGATGATCTCGTATATTGCAAGTTCCAATAGGACATCAGCCGTTGCTCTTAAACTTGCAAAAAGAACACCAACGACAAATGTTAATGAAATATTGCTCAAAGCAAATAGTCTAGGAAATAAACAAAGCTTAGGAGAGATCGTTCATGGAGCTGTTGATGGTTTTCAGCTTGCCATAAGAGGATGCATAAAAGGCATCGAGAATAATAATAAAATAACAAGTTCTGCTGATCCAATAGATGAAATGGTTTTCATCCAACAAGAAAGCTGGTTATCTCAGTTATATCATACTTACATCCATCTTTGGCAATGCGTTTTATGGAGTGATTATAATTTAGTAGACGTTGATGTTGAAAATAAAATATTCAAAATTGAACAACCAAACACACCATTTGAAATTGCATTTCATAACAGTAGTCAGCGAAAAGAAAGCCTTTCAGCCCAAATGACACTTATCGCTACCCAACCTCATATAGCCCAATTCTTTGATAGCGATAAATATGTTTTTATTGTTCGGGGAAATAAAAAAAGAGTGGCAAAAGTTGCATCTATTAGTAATGCAACCAGAGAATTAATAACAATTAACGCACGCTGGAGAATGGGAGAGCATGATCTTGAAGACCACTTTCCTAAAGAGTGGTTAAACAACGATTTTGGTAAAGGATTTTGCTTGTCAGAAGTATTGAATGTAATGAGAGTATTGATGCTCATCGCTAACACTGAGACTGAAAAATACCCAGAAGATGATAGTGCATTTAATGTTAATAAATTAAGGGAGTTTTGTCCAACCGTTCAAGCAAGTTCATTAGGACGTGCCTTGTGTGAAGCTACAGAAATTAATATATTTAAAGTTAGTAAGATTCTTGATTTTCTGACATTCAATTCTTCTCCAACTGGAGATATTTGGTGTCAACCGTTGGTAAAATTAAAGAAAAATAAATATGCATTATTGACTAGCGCATTAAGCGCACCGGTGATATTTAGGCTTTTCGAGCGTTGGGCGTATCTTTTTGATATTGATCTCAGTAAAAAAGGAACGACTTACGAAACAAAAGTTGTAGATGAAATAAACAGTGTTCTTAGAAGTAATAGCTTTATAACTGACTATGACAATGCAGTATCTAAAAGAATTAAGACAATATCTGGTGAGGAAGAGATTGATTTATTGGCAAGGATCGATGATTTGATTTTGCTTGGTGAAGCAAAGTCTATAGTTACCACTGATTCAGAAATATCTAAGTATCGGACTTCTGAAATACTTCAACATGCGGGGGAACAGGTTATAAGGAAAACAGAGTTTTTGAAAGCCAATTTAGAGGCTGTTTTTGAACGATTAGACTGGAGTTATGATGCGAGTAAAGATTATAAATTTGCAGGGTTTATCATTAACAGCAGTCGTATATTTGTCGGGCATGCATTTAATTCAATACCAGTAGTTGATGAAAAAATACTTCGGGCTTACTTTTCCTCAAATGAAATAAATCTGTTAACCGTGATTTCACAAAATAAATCGAAACCTATCGCTTGGTACAGACTTTATAACAACATCAATGAATTAAAAGATAATTTTATAAAATATATCTCAGCCCCACCACAATTGAATGCTAACACTAAAGATTATGAGTATAATGAAATACGTTTCCCCTGTATAAATAATGACTCTTATAAAATATCAAAAAAATATCTTGTATTTAAATCAGGTGGCCTGTTAGCCACCATGGAACAGGAACATAGTTTCCCAGTGATCAAATCAGCAGATTACGATTTAGAGGTCGAGACTATTAACGTGATTCTTTGATTTTTTTTAGATATATTGAATATTGTTGTAATGGCGGTGTAATTAACAGAGTCTATCATCGCCATTTTTCCCTAGGAAAGCAATGTCAGCTTCTGGCACATAGCAAACTGTCAGCCCGGAGTATTGTTTACCGGGTAGTATTAAATTCCCGTGCAATAGCGCTGATACTGATCCCGGCGTTTATACGTGTAATCACAGTAGGTTGCTGTTCTTCATTCAGTGCTGAAGGACGACCAAATCGCTTTCCAGCTGTTTTGCCCTCGCAATACCTGAGCGCGCGCTTAAGCAACAGATCCCGCTCAAATTCCGCCACAGTAGAAATCACCTACATCATCGTGAGAAGCAACTCAATAATCGGCTCAGGCCGGTATTTTGCATCTTTGGGCTGAGTGTTCACGGGAAGTGACCAGTTGGAGTAAACTCATCACCAACTGGTCACTGATTAATTTGTTGTTTTTAAACAACTAAATGGAAAAGTGAACACTGTGAACAGTTTTTCTATAAATCTTTTTTTTCAGCCTCCAAGGAAGAGAGCGCTGTGTTCAGAAAATACCCGTGACAACTTATGCTTAGTTGGGCTTCCGGTTTGGGTTCGTAGGACGGAACCGAACCGAAATCTTTTATCTGATTGAATGCTGGTCGAAAATGCAGGGGAGAAAGATTAATTTTCTGATGTATCACGGAATTTATACTGGGGGCACAAAAAGGGGCATAATCTCGACTTGGTTTTAATTATCTTATGTATTTCATCGTGTTACGTAGAAATTTGAGTCCGGCCTTCGCACCATTAGTTAGTACAGCGCGAACAAGAAGCCACCGAGAGGTGGTTTTTTTGTGCCTGAAATCCAGCCCCGCAAGGTTTTTTCCTCACTTTATCACTCAATCTGAGTCAGCCTACATCAAATTACTGATGCGGATACAACCGCGGGTATATCCCGGTTCTATAATGTTTGTATTCACGCAGAACCCTTGAAAGGATACTCAACATGGCTCTGAGCGATGTGAAGGTTCGTACGGCCAAGCCTGAAGAAAAAGCCTATAAGCTTACTGATGGCGACGGCATAGTGTAGTGTTGCTGGTTCACCTGGACGGTTCAAAAACACTGGTGCTTGCGTTATCGCTTTGAAGATAATTAGGAAATGCTGATGTGGGGTATTTACCACTGAGATGAGCGCAGAAAAATGATTCAGCGGTCGGTAGATTATATAAATGCGAACCGGGATATGGGGATTAGCCTGTTCGATTTCGCATAGAGTAGAGTAATGCTGTGAATTGAACACACCGTCACCGGTAGACAAAGCATACTTACCAATAGGTCTTTAGAAAATGAAGAAAGGACGCTTCACTACACTTCGCTGCGAGATGACAGGTGTACATGCCGTATCAGCGGATACTTCATTCAGCTTCGGACGTCATACTCATGACCAGTTCGGCATTGGCTTAATTGATCGTGGTGCTCAGGTGTCGATGAGCGGGCGAGGTATTGTTGAAGCCTGCGTGGGGGATATCATTACTGTTAATCCAGGAGAAGTGCATGATGGATCTCCGCTAGGTACAGAAAGCAGATCGTGGCGAATGCTTTATTTTGAGCCGGAAGTTCTGTCCGGAGTTATTCAGAGACAGACAGAAAGCAACATGGGTTGTGTTGAGCTGTCTAGCCCGGTTGTGCACAATCATGAATCAGCAATATATTTTTCAACACTCTTTCGTACATTGACGGATCCATGTGGGGGGGACAGCGAAATTGAACGAGAAGAAACTCTCCTCGTTTTGCTTACAAGCCTCCTCGGTTATCAGCATCAGGAGCGGGCTTGTGCTCCAAGAGCAATTGCCCTTGCGAGGGAACGTATTGATGATGACCCTTCATTAGCACTGTCACTCTATGAGCTTTCAGAACTTGGCGGTGTGAGTCAATTCCAGCTACTGCGTGGTTTTTCAAAAGTTACAGGATTCACTCCTCATGCTTACCTTATTCAGCGCAGATTACAGAGGGTAAGACAATTAATCGCTGGAGGTATGTCTCTTGCGGACGCATCGCATGCAGCTGGTTTTGCGGATCAGAGCCATATGACCCGACTTTTTGTTCGTACATATGGCATTACGCCAGGAGCCTATGCTATGGCTATAAAATGAACTGCAATTTTATTCAATACAAATAGTCGTGACAGAGGGCATCTTTCTGGAAACGTTCAAGAAGAGAGATCTGCCAATGTCATTACACTACGCTCCTGAAATCCGTTCACTGTTCGGACGACTCCACTCTGGCATCGTTACTGTTGATGGTATTCATTCGAATGCAAATCCTTCAGAGCAGATTGCATTTTTACATGATATTGCCGACAAGCGACTGGCAACTGCCAGTGAGGGAGAGTTTGTCGAAATCAAGGCCTGGCGGCGGGCTTATTCAACCCTAGGATTAAAACCAACACAATATCGCTGTGCGGCTGAGGCACTCCTGAGGCGCCATCGTAAAGGAGGTGAACTTCCAGAACTTCATCCTCTTATTGGCTTGTGTAATGCGGTTTCGCTCGCGTTTGCTATACCTGTCGCCGTGTTTGATCTTGATCGAGTTGCAGGGGAGATGACTGTTCGGCCAGCGAACGGCAAAGAATACTATGAGTCTTTTACAGGGGAGACTGAACATCCTGAAGTAGGTGAGGTAATTTTTGTTGATACCTCCGGCCGGGCCCATGCACGGCGCTGGACCCATCGCCAGAGTGGCTGGTCTGCCGTGAGTTCAACAACCTGCCGTGTGATGATTGTAGCCGAGGCCCTGCATGAAACGTCGCGTGAAGATATAGCAGCCCTCCTGTCTACGCTGACTAAGTTGTTATGTCAGATTTGGCCAGAAGCTTCAGTCAGTGTGGAGGGTTCATTGTGACGCCTGAGTTTCTACTTACCACATTCATTATCGTTGCATCTCCAGGTACCGGTGTGCTCTATACCATCGCGACGGGGCTTTCAGGCGGTGCACGTGTAAGTATGATTGCGGCACTGGGATGCACGCTGGGTATTGTTCCACACATGTTAACTGTTATTACAGGGCTTGCTGTATTGCTACATACAAACGAAATCGTATTTAAGATAATAAAATATCTTGGGGCGATATATTTGCTTTATATGGCATGGAAGACAATTAATGAAAAGAGAAAGCTTAATATTAATAGTGAGGTGAGAACTCAGAGTTACAGGCAGGTCATTACTTCAGCGATACTTATTAATTTACTTAACCCAAAGCTGTCAATATTTTTCCTGGCTTTCTTACCTCAATTTGTTATTAAGAGTGATATCTCACCGGTAACTCAGATGCTGCAGATGAGTCTAATTTTCATGGCTATAACTTTCTTTGTGTTTATGCTGTATGGAGTATCTGCAGCCAGAGTGCGAGAGTATGTTGTTGCAAATGAATCTGTGCAGCGGTGGGTATTAAGATTCTTTTCTGTTTCTTTTTTCATACTTGCGGTTAAATTGGCATTAATGGAAATTTAAACATGAATAGCTTTAGTGATAAGCGCATTAAATAATATTTTTATATTGCTTTCAAATTATAAATTACAGGTGTAATCATACCAAAAAACCTAAGTAGGAATTATGATATCTGATCTAAATGACATAGATGTGCTCTTTGTAGCAGGCTTTAGTCCCATCACTCTTGATACAGATCTAAGCACGGTATTTTATAAAGATACACTTCGCTTACCTTTAAAAATATGGAAGGCAATAACGATGATTTGCTGACGGGCGTTAATGTATATGGAGTAAAGCATTTTGCACTTTGGCCTCTGTCTCCGGCCGCACAGTCCTGTTTTGGTACAGAAAAATGGCTGGGAGATGTGCCTATTGCTCGGGGATAGCTCGAATTTGAAGTTTTAGTTGATCACTAGCTCATTGCCACTTTTGCTGGCAGGTCCCGCAGTGCCTTGAACGTTCATTTCGATCCAAGAGATGCTGGACTAACCGGGAGTGATGATTATCATGTTATCGATACTACCGATTCAGAGAGCGTGCTATGCAACATATCATTGAAGGTTTCCTCAGCTTCCAGAAAGAGATTTTCCCACAGCGTAAGGAACTCTTCCGCAGCCTTGCCTCCAGCCAGAACCCTAAAGCGCTTTTTATTTCGTGTTCTGACAGTCGCCTGGTGCCCGAGCTTGTGACACAGCAAGACCCGGGGCAGCTTTTCGTTATCCGTAACGCGGGCAACATCGTTCCTTCTTTTGGCCCGGAACCGGGCGGGGTGTCTGCGACCATCGAATACGCAGTGGTGGCACTGGGCGTCACGGATATTGTGATTTGCGGCCACTCGAACTGCGGCGCCATGAAGGCGATAGCTTCTTGCCAGTGCCTTGACCCGATGCCTGCTGTGGCCCACTGGCTGCACTATGCGGACGCGGCCAAAGCGGTGGTAGAGAAGAAAACGTGGGATAACGAAATCGACAAAGTTAACGCTATGGTCGAAGAGAACGTTATCGCCCAGCTTAATAACATTAAGACTCACCCTTCCGTTGCCGTGGGTCTGCGCAACAACGGCCTGCGTCTGCACGGCTGGGTGTACGACATCGAAAGTGGCGAGATCCGCACGCTGGATAAAAATACGAAGAATTTCGTGTCACTGGCGGATAACCCTGAAGTTCACTTCGAATAAAGCGATGCCAGGCCTTGGCGATGACATTGAATCCACGCTCCGGCGTGGATTTTTTTATAGGTAGTTACTTGCTCCCCGTTTCTTTAAGCACCACCCTCGAAACACTTCTACTCCAATAGTTTTTAAATAATGGCTATTTAAAACTCGCCTCTTTCAGCTCCAACTTCACCATCAAAGTCTGGTTCAGTGCTTTTCCATCAACCCCACTGTGTATCCTGCGGTGGCAGGTAGGGCAGATAGCGCCGACCCACTGAGGGTGATCGGGGCCTTCATCGGCCAGGCGTTTTGTGTGGTGGGGTTCAAGGTAGGGTTCGCCATTCTTTTTCTTGAACGGTGCGGATTGCTCGCATGACTCACAGATGCCATTGGCGCGTTGCAGTACGTATTTTTTCACGTCTTCGCTGCGCTTAAACCAAGAATTTTTGCTGTCACTTTCTTTACGCTGGCCCGTCATCATGGATGATTTTATGGCCTTGGCGCGTAGCTGCTCGAGCGTTTCTTTCTTTTGGTCTATTTCTGATGTAGTGGTGTCATTGTCAACGTCTTGAGCGGAATATACCCGGAATAAATTAAAAACGATCCCTTGCCTCATTTTTTTATCGGTATCTAGACATTGGGTGTAATTCCATGAGTCGCACTCAAACAATCCAACAAATTTTACGCCAGTACGTTTTTTATTATATTCAAATAAAAGTATATCCCTACCATTATCTTTATGGTCTCGGATATGTTTATTACCGTTGGTAAACGCCATATCACCGTTTTGGCCTTCTCCCGTGTAGGAGAAGTGGTCGTCGGTAGACCATCCATCTTTGTACCCATGAGTTTCGCCAATCTCACCAGTAAAAATGAAAATCACGGGGAATTCTTTTGGTGTCGATATTCCACCCTGCTCTTGTCCACCGTAGAGGTCATGGAGGTCTTTACGCTTGTAAAGTTTACCTTTTTCTAATTTCTCCAGAGGGTGCGGTGTTTCAATTACCTCGAAACCAAGGTTTTTAAATTCTTGGATGACTGTTTCTAAATCAGCGTTAAATTTTATTTTCTCTGGTGGTTTTCCACTTTGGGAAATATAAGCTGCTGTGGCTATCCCATTAATGTCGTACAGGGACTTATTATAACGGACCTTGTGTGTTCTTATTTTTTCAATTTTATTTTTCTTAAGGAAATCATCATAACCTTGATTGTTATATTCGTTGATTGCATCTAAAACCGCTTCTTTCGAAGATAACGTCTCTATTTTAGTCGGCAAAACATTCCCCTCATAGCAGAACGGATCCTGATCAATGCGTACTGCCAGCGGCCATGCGTGGTTATCCAGCAGTTAACTCATCGATTTATCGAATGCGTTAACTATGCCAGGCCACGGGGGAAATGCCTACCTTCGTGAATGTATTTATCGTGATGTGTTAGTCAGATCTATGAGATTTACCGGAGTGATAAGAACGGCACAAAACTAATACCGTTCTTATTATTTATTTTGGCTTTTATTTTAACTTATCAGATCTGGCACTCCATCTCGCGCAGCGCGCGGCCATAGAGGTTGCATAGTGCCGGTACTAAGTGAGCCGTTGCG
>Ga0206941_10157_pt1 | contig 16975 bp, 17 predicted proteins | sample Alteio_BWOrgHeat_9_FD_153251 | JGI IMG/M metagenome (GOLD analysis project Ga0206941, IMG submission 153251) | Enriched cells from forest soil in Barre Woods Harvard Forest LTER site, Petersham, Massachusetts, United States -... | ecosystem: Environmental > Terrestrial > Soil > Temperate forest >...
CGATCATGTCATTGATCGCCTCAAGAGCCTGCGTGGTGTTGTGCTTGCCGCTGGTGAGCAGGCGGATCGCCGTCGCAAGCTCCCGCAGCTGCTCCGAAGTAAAGCCGCGCCGCTGCAGGCCTACCTTATTCAGACCGTAAGCATGGTTATTGCGCTCCACACTCGTCAGCGAATAGGGCATCACGTCTTGCGTAATTATTGTGCCGCCGCCAACGTACGCATGCGTGCCGATGGTGCAGTACTGATGTACGGGATTGAGGGCACCCACCGTCGCGTAATCTTCCACTGTCACATGACCCGCGAGCGTCGCAGCGTTCGCCAGGATGCAGTAGTTGCCAATCGAAGAATCGTGCCCAATGTGGGTATACGCCATAATCAGGCAGCCCGAGCCCACTCGCGTCACGCCACCGCCGCCCACCGTGCCGCGCGAAATCGTCACGTACTCGCGGATCGAGTTATCGTCGCCGACTTCCAGCCGCGTTGGCTCGCCAGCATACTTCAGGTCCTGCGGCGCAATCCCTAGACACGCGAAGGAGAAAAAAATGTTGCCGCGGCCGAAGGTGCTATGGCCATCCAGCACCACGTGGCTCACAAGCTCGCAATCTTCGCCCAGCACCACGTTCGGCCCAATCGTACAGAACGGCCCAATGCGGCAGCTCGCCGGTATGATCGCGCCGGCAGCAACGATGGCTGTGGGGTGAATGTTCGAGGTTGGCGGCACGCTCAAGCCTCGCTACCTTCTTTGGGAGCGCGCACGCGAGGTACCAGTGCTGCCGTAAACGTCGCGTCAGAAACCAGCTTGCCATCTACGGTGGCCTCGCCTTTGAGCTTCACCATCGTGGCGCGCCAATTGAGCACGGTCACCTCGATGCGCAGTTGGTCGCCCGGCAGCACCGGCTTGCGAAAGCGCGCCCCCTCAATGCCGGTAAACACCATCAGCTTCTGCTCGCGCTCTTCGGCGGAAAACTCTGTCAGCAGCAGCGCGCCGCCGGCCTGAGCCATGGCCTCAATGGTCATCACTCCCGGCATGATCGGGTAGTCCGGAAAGTGCCCGGTAAAATGCGGCTCATTCACGGTGACATTCTTGATAGCGACAATGCGCTTCTTCGGCTCCAGCTCGATCACGCGATCGATCAGCAGCATTGGATAACGGTGTGGCAGGATGGACATGATCTCGACGATGTCCATCGTGCGCGTTTGCGGTGTTTGCCCGGCCTCGGGCGTCGGTTGGGAATCACTCATAGCGTGAGCCAGAATAACACCCTATTTCGGCTTCTTTTGTATGGGCAGGTTGGGGTCGAACATGGAGGCCGGCAGCGTGTCTTCATACTTCACCTTGCTGACAAAGCGCTGTCCCACCATTTCTCCGTTATGGAACCGGGTGATGTTGTAAGGAGTCATAATTCCCTGCACCGATTGGTAGTTCTCGTACTCCTCCACCTCGTGGTTTATGTCGTGATAGACGGGGTCGCGGAAGTCATAGGAACGCGCCAGCGGCAGGTGGGTGTTGGCATCGAGATCAATCGTCACTGCATCGTTACTGGCATTCACAATGCTGACTTTCTCCGTAAGGCGGCGCTCCACGGTGCTCGGGCCTTCGTAGGTCACAATCACGCCCGGCTGCTTCAACCATTCCATCACGGCTTCCAAAGAGTGGGCACGGCGGCGCTGGTACTCGTCCAGGTCTTTCTGCGGCACTGTCTCTTTACCCTTGTACGAAATCTGGTAGCCGGCATCGGAAGTCCAGACCACTGCTTCATCGTGGTGGTCCTTGCCCGGCATGCCGAGGATAGCGAGTGTCGCTATGTGCTCGATGTAGACAATGCGCTCAGCAAAGGGCGCTGCGCGGTAGAACTCCTGAAAGCCGACCACGTAGGGATCGGGCTGACCCTTGTAGAAGGTGCCGGTGGAACCATCAATCTCCCAGTATTTGCGGTTGAGCCATGCCGGCCCACCCAGTGCGGCGATCATCTGGTCGAGCAGCTTGCGCCCGTGATCGACGCTGTTCAGGTCTGAGCCAGACTGCGCGCTGGGCAGCGCCGAGGCTTGAGCTCGCGCACCCGGCGTTGCAACCTGAAAGGCGAACGCCAGTACCAACGCCATCGATAAAAATTTAACAGATCTCATGCCACTCCTGTCTCACTGATACCTATCCGACTAGCACCGCTCCGCCGTTGACATTGAAGATCTCGCCGGAGATAAACCCGGCCCACGGCGTACATAGAAAAACAATCGGCCCGGCAATCTCTTCCGGCTCGGCCGGCCGCCCTAGCGGTATCGTTGCCAATGCTTTGTTGGACGCGACTGGGTCGGCGAAGGTTCCGGCTGACATCTCCGTTCTTACCCAGCCCGGCGCCACGCAGTTGCACAGAATGCCCTGCGGAGCGAGTTCGCTGGAAAGGCTTTTGGTCAGCGACAGCAGCGCCCCCTTGCTGGCCGCATAATCCGCATGGAAAGCCTCGCCCCGCTGCGCTGCCGTGGAGGCGACGAGGATGATGTGGCCCTTGGCACCTTCAGAGGGGGTCTGCGCGAGCATTTGGGCCGTTGCCGCTCGCACAAGCCCGAAGACGCTGTCCAGGTTTACGCCGAGCGTCGTGCGCCACTGGGCCGTGGTCATCTGCGCGATGGACTGATCGTGCGGCGGCCAGATGCCGTGATTGACCACCAGGCAATCGATGCGGTCAAACACCGCCGCTCCTGCTGCAATCAGCGCAGCACCATCCTCCGCCGTCGCCAGCTCCTGCTTGAGCGCGCGACACACGTCCTCACCTCCGCACTCCGCTACGAGCTTCTGCGCCTGCTCCCCTGCTGCGCGATAGCTGAAGACCACCCGCGCTCCCGCCCGGCGCAACAGACGCACCGTAGCCGCACCAATGCCCCGCGAACCGCCCGTCACCAGCGCAACCTTGCCTGCCAGAGACAGGGCCACGCCCTCCGTACTAAGATGTTCTGCCATAGGCTGAAGCTACGGGTTCAGCCCCGCTACGCGCAACCCCCGACTAGTTTTCAAGTGATTTCTGCAGCTTTCGTTCATCGAATCGTCATCGCAACTCCAGCCCTGCACGCGCAGGTGCCTCAAGCAAGGCTTTCGGCCCGTTTCGCTATTCCAATTTCCGGAGCATATTTCATGAAAATCGTTGCCCTCATCTGCCGTATCCTGCTCGGTCTTCTGTTTGTGGTCTTCGGTCTCAACGGCCTCCACAGCTTCCTCCACATGCCATCACCGAATCTCGATTCCACGCACGCCGCGCTCGCCGGTCAGTACTTCGGCTCAGTCGGCGCCAGCGGCTGGATGAGCTTCGTCTACATCTGTCAGATCGTTGGCGGCCTGCTGGTGCTGCTCGGCCGCACTGCCCCCGCTGGCCTCTGCATCCTGGCCCCGGTCCTGGTCAACATCCTGTGCTTCCACATTTTCATCATGGGCGGCACTGGAGCCTCCACTGGTGTGGTCGCGCTGGTGTTGTGGCTGATCGTCTTCTATTCCTACCGCGCCCATTTCGCCGGGATCGTCAGCACCAGTGCGGCGCCGGCTGCTTAGGCTGCTCACTTCGGCGCTGTATGGCTCTGCAAACTTGCATCTGCATTCCGTGTGTTCAAAAAGGAGACACCTGTTATGAAATGGCTCTATCTTGTTTGCCGCATCCTGCTGGGCGCGCTCTTCGTCTTTGCGGGTGTAATGAAGATCCATCCGTTTGGGCCGCAGGACATGCACATGCCAGCACCGGCCATGCAGTGGTTCGGGGTCATGATATCCAGCGGCTGGATCGTTGTGCTCGGCTATTTTGAGGTACTCGGTGGCCTGCTGCTGCTCATCGGCGGAACACTTCCGCTCGGTCTGTGCATCGTTTGCCCCATCACCGTCAACATTCTGCTCTTCGACATTCTGCTCGCCGGCCGCCAGGGTATCGGCGCCGCCCTGGTACTCGTTGCCTTTGAGGTCGTGCTGATCTATGGCTATCGCGGCAGCTTTGCGGGAATACTCAGCTACAAAGCCAAGCCGACCCTCAGCTCTTCCGCGGCCTCTTAGCCTTCATGGCAGCTTTCTTTGCCGTCTTGGCTGACTTCTCCGCCGCCGCACGCTGGGCTAACAGCGTGCGGCCTTCGCGGATCAGCTTCTCCCGTGTCCGTGCCGGCATCTCCAGCACCGCGCGCGTGCGTGGCGGCAGCTTTGCGAAGGTAATCTCGTGCGCCGCACGCAGCAGCTCTTCCCACTCGGCGTTGCGCAGGGCGCTCCAACCCTTTGCCGCGACCCAGAAAATCCGCGCCATGTAAGGCGCCGGGAAGAGTCCATCGCGTTCCTGCAACTCGTAAAAGCGCTCCTGTCCGGCTGCAAAAGAGATCACGCCACCGCCAGCGTCGAGGTTCAGCAGGCAAAACATCTTGCCGCCAATGGCCTTGTCGCCAGTCCAGAAGACGAGGTTCTCGCCCCACTGTTTGGTCTCGCACACGTGCGGCAGCGTCAGCAGAAACTCGCGGGCTCGTTCGGCATCCATGCGCGCAAGTATAGTGCCGGAGTCCGCCGAAAATTGTCAGGAGTCCTTCCGCGAATTGGGTCCTTCTCTATACTTTGAAAAGACATGCCGACCGACACACCCTCGTTTCTTCCCGTAGCCGCCCAGATGGACCTCATCACCAAGGGCGCCGCCGAGATTATCCCCGCCGCAGACTCACCTGCTACCGAAGGTTTGCAGGCCCGGCTGGAAGCCTCGCGCAAGACCAGCGTCCCGCTACGCATCAAAGCCGGGTTCGATCCCACCGCGCCCGACTTGCACCTGGGCCACACGGTGCTGATGCGCAAGCTGCGCCACTTTCAGCAGCTCGGCCACACCGTCATTTTTCTTATCGGCGACTCCACCGCGCTCATCGGCGATCCCACCGGCAAAAACCAGACGCGTAAGCCCCTCACGCGCGAAGAGATCGACGCCAATGCCGAAACCTACAAGGCGCAGGTCTTCAAGATCCTCGACCGCGACAAGACGGAGGTCCGCTACAACTCCGAGTGGCTCGACAAGCTCGGCTATGCCGGTATGGTCAAGCTCGCAGCCAAATTCACCATCTCGCAGATGCTGGAGCGCGAGGATTTCCATAAGCGTTTCCAGGACGAGCAGCCTATCCACTGCCATGAAATCCTGTATCCGATGGCGCAGGGCTATGACTCTGTAGCGCTCAAGTGCGATGTCGAGCTCGGCGGCACCGACCAGAAGTTTAACCTGATGCGTGGCCGCGACCTGCAGCGCGACGCAGGACAGAAGCCGCAAATCGTGCTGATGACGCCGATCCTCGAAGGCCTGGACGGTGTGCAGAAGATGTCGAAATCGCTGGGTAATGCCATCGGCATCAACGACCCCGCGCCGGACATGTATGGCAAACTGATGAGCATTAGCGACGAGCTGATGTGGAAGTACTGGATTTTCCTCACTGACAAACCCATCAGCGAGATCGACGCCATGCGCGCGCGCGTCGCGAACGGCGAACTGCATCCCATGCAGGCGAAGAAGGACCTTGCACACGCTATCACTGCCGACTTCCACTCCGTCGCTGCAGCCGATGCCGCCGCCGAAAATTGGTCGAAGCAATTTCAGCAGAAAGGTGTAGCGGAAGATCTTCCCGAGGTGACAGTCTCAGTCACGGCTGAAGGCTTGCTGGCTCCGGCGACGGAGGACATGGGAATTGTTCTACGTATCGCCAAGCTGCTACATCTCGCTGGGCTGGCCACCTCTACAGGTGAAGCCACGCGCAAGCTCGCCGAGAATGCAGTTTCCATCAACGGAGAAAAGTTCAACGGCAAGATGCTTTCGCGCGAGGCGCTCGGCGACACGCCGACATTGCGCCTCGGCAAGCGTGCCGTGCGCATCCAGTGGACCGCCTGACTCTCCCATGCCTCTGCGCCGACTGACTGCCCGCGAACGCTCTGCTCGCTCCAATTGGCAGCTTGCGGCCATCCTTGCCCTCACTGCCGGTGTCGTGGATGTCAGCGGCTTTCTGGCACTGCATCAGTACACCTCGCACATGTCAGGCAGCGTGGCCGCCATTGCTGCCGATATTGCCTCCCATGGTGTGAGCGTGATGTTGCAGCCGGGTATTGTTCTGGTCTGCTTTCTCGCAGGCGCTGCCGCGTGCGCGTTGCTCATCAACTGGTCGCGGCGGCGCGACCGAGAGAGCCTCTTCGCTCTCCCAGTCCTGCTCGAAGCGGTTCTGCTCGCTTCACTGGCAATATTCGCCAGCCCCCATCACCTGCTGCTGACACTCTCTGTTCTCAGCTTCAGCATGGGACTCCAGAACGCCATCATCACCAAGGTCTCGCAAGCCGAAATTCGCACCACGCACATCACTGGAATGGTCACAGACATCGGCATCGAATTGGGCAAGGCCATCTATTGGAACCGCAATTCCGCGCTTCCGCCCGTGCAAGCGGAAGGCCGCAGCCTGCTTCTGCTTTCCATGCTGGTTGCCATGTTCTTCGCTGGAGGCACCGTGGGTGCGCTGGCTTATCCGCACTTCGGCTTTCTGGTGATGCTGCCTTTTGCGGTCGCGCTCGCCACGCTCACCATTCTGCCGATCACTGAGGACTTCAAACGCGCGAACACCTAACGCGACGTCACCATCTTCGGCGGCGGATTTTCCTTGCTGTAGGGAGCTGCCTTGAGAGTTACTTCGATCGTGCACTTTTCCGAGTAATCCCTGCCCGGTTCCTTGACCAGAATTTCGATCTTGCGGTCCTGGGTCTTCCATTTGCCCTGGTAGAACTCCCCGGCTGCGGCGTTATGCATGAACCCGCCGTCGCAGTGCGACAAGTAATCGAACCCGACATTCGGGCTGCCCAGCAGGTTGCCCGAACCGTAGCTGTCGGTAATCAAGACCCCATGCAGCAAGTTTTGATGCCGGTCTGAGGTCATGACCCGCACCTTCAAGGGATACTGCGCATCCGGCGTGGTCCATGCCACGCGTGGCTGCTCCGGTGTGTGCGGATGAGGCATCCCGAGAAATGGGTGCGCGAATAAAGTGACCGCTAAAACAACTGAACGCACAATGTCTCCAATCGTTGTTGAGTGCCTGGGGGTTTAGTGCTTAGGAAGAGCGTACGGCACGTCTTTCATCGCAACTTCCAGATCGCATTTATCCACATGATCGCTGCCGATCCGCTGTGCCAGGATCTCCAGCTTCATATCCTGCTTCTTCCAGCGCGCCTGGTAAAACTCCCGCTCGCCATTGTTCAGGATCGGCTGAGCGCAGTCGTACGTGAAGTCGATGCCTTTGGCGGGAGGCCCAACAATATTGGCACGGCCAAAACCGTGGGCTCCACGGCGCCCATTCTGGGCCTTGGTCGACAGAATCTGCACATGCACTGGGTACTCCGGGTTGGGAGCCACCGACGGGCCATCAGGAGCCGCCACCTGCCATAGAAACGCTAGAGCTAAAACAGCTATTTTCATTCGCGCCCGCCTTGGTTGAGTTTGGTGCTCGGTCAGAACGATAGTTGCTTCCGGCGCGATTTGCAACAGCTTCCACTCTCTCGCAGCGCACTTATAATTGATTAAATTCAACCCCATATCCCGATTTTCGGCCCAGGAGGACTCGTTTGTCAGAAGCAATGGAAGCATTGGAACATGCAGAACACGCCTCGCATGCAGCACACACAGATCACGGACACGGACCCAGCAAAGCCCCCACAAAGCTCATTGGTTTAACCATGGCGCTCATCGGCGTCATGATCGCCTTTTGCGCGGCCATGGTCGGCGGTGAACGCAATGAGCTCACCCGCACCATGATCGAGCAGACCCAGGCGAACTCGGACGCAAGTTCTGCCAGCATCAAATTCCGCATCATTATGCTCGATCTTGAGCAGCTTCGCGGCGCTGCAACGGTTTCCCGCGTGGAGTCGCCCAGCCCCGTGCTTCGCCGCTTCATCCGCCTCTATAGCGACTACGCACAGGAACGTAAGCTCACCAAAAACTGGGCGGATAGCTACGATCCGCTCGTTCAGGCCCACTTTGAAGGCGCAGAAGGGTACGAGCACGCGCAGCTCATCGCTGAGATCGGCATCGTCTTCGCCTCTTTAGGAGTCCTGTTGAGCAGCCGCCCCCCTTGGTACCTCTCGCTGATTCTCGCCACCATCTGCGTCGTCCAACTCGGTCGAACCTACATCCACACCAGAACAGAAGTAAACGAGGCGCTGGAACACGTCCACCACGGCGAAGAGGCTTACAAAGAATTACGTAAAGCCCACTCCGCTTCCAACGACGACGAGCTCACTGTAGAAGCGCTCGACCCTGGCGGCAAGATTCGCGCCAGCTTCTCGGAAGGCGCCCAGCATGCAGCGGAGTCCGCAGGTGCTGCCGAGACGAGTGAGAAGCACTAACCTCAGGCCACCCACTCAACCCAGATCCCCTTCAGCAAAGATGTACGCTGAAGGGGATCATGCTGCGCTCTGTCAACATCATTGGCTCCGGCCCCAACGGCCTCGCTGCGGCCATCACGCTGGCGCAGCACGGCGTTGCGGTAACGGTCTACGAGCGCAACGCACAGCCTGGCGGCGCGTGCTCCACCGCCGAGATAACACTGCCCGGCTTCCGCCACGATCTCGGCTCGTCGGTCTACCCGCTGGGCATCGCTTCGCCCTTTTTCCAGGCTTTACCCCTGGAGCAATTTGGCCTGCGATGGATAGAGCCCGACGCACCACTCGCGCATCCTTTTGACGACGGCACAGCGCTGCTGCTGGAGCACTCGCTTGATGCAACCGCAGCGCAATTCGACACACATGACGCCAGCGCATGGAAGTCTCTTCTCGCACCCTCCATTCGCGACTGGCACAAGCTGGTCACAGACCTCATGCAGCCGCTGCTGCGACTCCCCGGCCACCCCATCGCAATGGCCTTCTTCGGCCTCGCGGCCACACTGCCCGCGCGGGCTCTCGTCAAAGCCGTCTTCCGCAGCGAGCGCACCCGCGCATTCTTCGCCGGCCTCGCTGCACACTCCATGCTGCCGCTTACACGCGTCGCCAGCGCCGCCACCGGCCTCGTGCTGGCTACCGCAGGACACACCACGGGCTGGCCCATCGTCGCGGGTGGTGCGCAGGGCCTAACGGACGCACTCGTCTCATATCTGGAATCGCTTGGCGGGCGCATACTTTTGAATGCTGAAGTGCGCGACCTCGGCGACATTCCCCCAGCCGACGCCACGCTCTTCGATACCAGCGTCGACGCTCTCGTCCGTATCGCCGGTGACGCGCTCTCGCCCAGCTTTCGCACCCGGCTGCGCCACGTGCGGCCCGGCCCTGGCGTCTTCAAAATGGATTTCGCGCTTTCGCAGCCGATACCCTGGCGCGCCGCCGAGTGTGCACGCGCCGCCACCGTGCATCTGGGCGGATCGCTCGCCGAGATCGCCTGTTCGGAACACGATGCCTTCTACGGCAAGCACTGCGAGAAGCCCTTCGTTTTACTCGTACAGCCCAGCCTCTTTGATCCCGCGCGCGCGCCGGAAAGAAAACACACTGCCTGGGCTTACTGCCACGTCCCCACCGGCTCCACGGTCGACATGACTGAAGCCATCAAAGCGCAGATCGCCCGCTTCGCGCCTGATTTTCAGGATTGCGTGCTCGCGCGCTACGCCTCCGGCCCTGCCGCACTTGCAGAGCGGAATCCCAACCTCGCCGGCGGCGATCTCTCTGGCGGCGCCATGACGTTCAGCGGGCTCATCGCGCGCCCCACGCTGCGGCTCTATGCCACCAACAACGAACGAATCTTCCTATGCAGCTCATCAACGCCTCCCGGAGGAGGCGTGCACGGCATGTGCGGACACTTGGCAGCGATGACTGCAATGGCAGTGCACGAAGGTTGTTAGTTCTTATTTGTTCGTCTAACTTTCGCAAGATAGTTTGCTGATCTCCTGTCCTACAAGCAACGTAGTATCTTGATTAGCATTGATGCTCTAACACGATTCGCCGGAGGCCTCCGATGTTTCGTCTCAAACTTCTTCTCTCACTTTTATTTTTTACAGCAATCGCTCCAATGCTTCATTCGCAAGTGGCTTATCCCAATGGCGTCCACACTGATTCCGGCATCACCGCGCAGCCTGAACGTTTTTCGCCGCCATCGGCTTGGAAGGCGGCAATTGATCCAAACCCTAATTACCCACTACGGATCAAACTTCGGTTTGATCGCAACAAATACGATGGCTTGAGCTATGTCGGCAGAGGAACGGCTGAGATTCTTGTGCCACAAGCCGCTAACCTCAGTTTCAAATATGCCTGTGATTTACCCCTAAGCCACCTCGGCGACTTACAAGCGCGTTGGGCCACTCCGGGAAGCAAGATAGAGGTGCTTCTCCAAAAACCCGGGACTACTCATACCCGAACTTGCAGTATCCACGTCCATAGTTAGCCCGGATCCGCCGCGCGGACATTTATTTCGAAAAAGTGAAGCCCGCGCATGGACGCGGGCTTTTGTTCTGTACCAACAACTAGTAACTGCTTCTTACACGGTCGGCGCTGGTGCGGCTTCCGGCTTCGCCTTTGGCGCCGCTTGCACTTCCGGTTTCTTGCCCGGCGCCACAATCGCGTGCAGCGTAGTGCCTTCCATGCGCGGCATGAACTCCACCGTACCTGCGTCGCCAATGTCCGTAATCAGCCGATTGATGATCTTGTAGCCGAGATCGCGGTGCGCCATCTGCCGGCCTTTAAAGCGCAGGCTGGCCTTCACCTTGTCGCCATCGTTCAGAAAGCGCACAGCCTGGTTCTTTTTCGTCTGGTAGTCGTGCTCATCCACCGTCACGGAGAACTTAACTTCCTTGATGACGATGACTTTTTGCTTTTTGCGCGCGGCGCGGTCGCTCTTGTCTTTTTCGTAGAGGTATTTGCCGTAGTCCTGGATCTTGCACACAGGCGGAACAGCATTGGGCGAAATCTCGAGGAGGTCGAGAGACTTTTCGCGGGCCATCTTGAGAGCTTCAAATGGGGCCATCACGCCGAGCTGTTCGCCATTCTCGTCAATGACGCGGACTTCGCGGGCGCGAATGCGCTCATTGGTACGGATGAAAGATTTGATGGAGCGTTTGTCGAGTGGTGGGATAATCAGCCTCCACGGCGCGCCAACTGGGCGGCCATGTTTTTCATGGATTTGTACCGTGTTCGCGGGATTCCCCGCGCAAACAGGGCAGGTGCGAGTATAGCAGTTTTGGAAAGGCAGACAGTAAACAGTAGTGAGTAGACAGTAATAAACAGCACTGAATTGGACATATGCCAACCCAGCGAGCCTTTTGCTGTCTACTGTCTAAGCCCTACTGTCTCACTCGATAATCCCGGTCGCAAACGTCTGCTCGGCATTTGCTGTAATCAGCCGGTAGAGCGCGAATTGCCGGGAACTCTGCGCGCGCAGCTCAAACAGCAGACTGGCGCGGTGGCTGCCGTCCGGATCGACCGCGTCCACAAACCGGAACCACGGCGTGCGGTCCAGGTGTGCCGCGTCCGTTACGCTGGCAAAGGCCACCTGCAGATTGCCCGCAGGCAGCCTCTGCGCCACCATCGTCACGTAAACCGGGCCGCCGGAGAACAGCGGCGTCTCGACCGTGTACACGAACGTCGCCAGGCCGCCATAGGTCAGCTCGTAGCCACTGATTTCCTCGTTCGTCAGCGGCACCGGAGGCGCTGCAAGCGCGGGCTGAGTCGTCCTGCGGACATTGCTGCGCGGCCGTGCAGGCACCGGCGCTGCAGGCGGCTGCGCCGTTGGATCAGTCAAATGAAGCTGGTTCGTTGCGATGTAGCTCGCGATGCGCGGCTGCGCCAGCGCTTCCAGCTCGGCCAGTGTCGCAGCGCGTTCACTGTTTGAAGCCCAATCGCGCGTGAAGACATGCTCCTCGCGCGTTACCGCGTCGGAAATTGCCACCGCCTGGTGCAGATCCGCCGGCACGCCGGTTAGCGGAGCCATCAAAACTTCTCCCAGCGGCTTCCCGCGCCGCATCACTGGGCGGTTGGGGTCGTTATTGAGCGACGTGTCCAGCGGAATCACCGCGCCTCCGTCTTCATGCTTTTTCGGCTTGGCACTGTCCACGGGGTCGCGATGGCGCAGCGTGGGACGATCGGAATCGTCGGCACCAACCGTCGGAGTTGGACTTGCAGGGGCATTCGACGCGGAATCCTGCCGCCGCGAGAGCGTAGGACGGTCGCTGTCCGCCGGTGGCGCAGGGCTGGGCGTTGTCGTAGCGGCAGGTGTGCTGCTTCCGCTCGGCGAAGTTGTTGTACCCGTCTCGCCGCCCGCTCGCCGCGCCAGGTGCGGTTTGTCGTCATCCGCCGGACTCACCGCGTCATTCCCGGTGGACGTGATCACGGGCAGCACAGCCGAGGCCTGCAGCTTCGACTTCGGCGTCGCCGACGGCAGCACAAACGTCCCATAGCCGTACCACGCGCCAACGGGATTGTCGTCCGTCGCCGAGCGGCGCGTGACAATGTTTTTCGCATAGTCCAGGTTGAGCGTGCCCACAGCCTTGCCCGCTTGGTCCACCTCGTACACGAGGCCAGTCTGCAGCGCGAATGGCTGCGGCCGCGCCAGGTACACACCCGCATCCTCAAAATGGCCATTGATAAACAGCGTTACCGGAACCAGCCGCGCGGCTGTCGGCTTGCTCATGTCGCCGGTCCACTCATACACACCCATGGCACGAGTCACCTTCTGCGGTGCTTCCACCTTATGCATCTGCGCGAGCAGCGAGGAGGGTGCGAGCAAAAGACTGGCGGCTACGCAGGCACAAGTTACAAGCAGAGGGGCTCGGCCGGGTGAAAGCCTGACAGAAAAATGTACAGACGGATGAATTTGAGGGTAACGCGCCATAAGTTCGAGTCTACGAGTCTTTTAGACGCGTTGCGCGGACAGGACGTTTCGCCTGTGGCCACACCTGCTTCCCGACCCCTAAACCCGCGTTGAGACGTTGCCCGGGACGAATTCCTCAGCTTCCTCAGACATTTCCGCCCTTTCTAAATATATTCACGGGCCATTCAAAGCAGGTACATCTTGCTGGACGCGAGACCCTGCAAAATCAGAGGACGGTAACAACCCTCCACGGAGATTCGCCACTATGATGATGCGCAAATGCCTTGCTCTCTCGCTGGCCACCAGCATTTTTCTGGCCGGCTGCGGTTCCACGCCGTTGCCTCCCTTGAACGCACCGGCCGCCCCCATCACGCCCATCACACCGCAGGCTGCGATTAAGCATGTAGTCGTGATCTTCGGCGAAAACATCTCCTTCGACCACTACTTCGGAACTTATCCGAACGCCGCAAACACAGGCGGGACCGTCTTCACCGCCGCTGCCGGCACGCCCATCCCAAATAACTACATCTCCAATCCGACGCTACTTACAGCGAATCCGAACCTTGCTGCAGGTAATGGAACTTCAGCGGCCAATCCCTTCCGCCTCGGACCCAATCAGGCTGGCACGGGCGACCAAGGCCACAACTACAACCCCGAGCAGCTGGCCTTCGACAACGGCAAAATGGATCTCTTCCCTGCCTCAGTGGGTACCGGGGACACCGCAACGCTATTGAATGAGACCGCTGCTCCGGGCATTGCCGGCACCACAGCCCTGACCATGGGCTACTACGACGGCAACACAGTCACCGCAATGTGGAACTACGCACAGCACTTTGCTATGAACGATCACTCGTTCGGCAGCGCCTTCGGACCTTCAACTCCAGGTGCGCTTGAGCTGGCCGCGGGCCAGACCAACGGCGTTAACCCAGCCTTCGCCGTTCCGTATGCGAACATCGCTTCCGGCGTGATTCCCGATGGCCAGGGTGGCTACACGGACATCAACGACGAAGATCCCACCGGCGATCTCTGCTCCTCCACCACCGCCAACTTCAGCATGACAGGAAAGAACATCGGCGATCTGATGAACACCGCCGGCGTCACCTGGGGCTTCTTTGAGGGTGGCTTCAACCTCGGCATTACCAACCCCAACGGCACCACCGGCTGCGCACGCACTACCGGCGCCGTAAACATCCCCGACAATCCGTTGAAGGCTGACTACATCCCCCATCACCAGCCGTTCCAGTACTGGCCCAGCACCGCCAACCCCAACCACAATCGTCCCACTCCCGGTGTGGCAATCGGCGCGACGGATGCTGCCGGCGCCAACCACCAGTACGACACGCTGGACTTCAACGCAGCTCTGACCGCCGCCACGCCGACCATGCCCCAGGTTGCATTCCTCAAGGCGCCCGGCTTCCAGGACGCACATGGCGGCTACTCCGATCCGATCGACGAACAAACCTTCGTTGTCAACGAGATCAACCTGATTGAAAACTCCCCGTTCTGGGCCAACACCGCCATCATCATCGCCTATGACGATTCTGACGGCTGGTACGACCACCTGACAGACATCATCAACGGCTCGCAGACGTTGTCCGACGCGGCAATCTGCAACAATACGCTCGCCGGCAGCACCGCACCGGCTGCAACGCTGCCAGGACCTAATTCCAACGGCCTGCCCGTGCAGGGACGTTGCGGAAAGGGCCCGCGCCTGCCGCTGCTGGTCATCTCTCCCTGGGCCAAGTCAAACTTCATCGACAGCACCCTCACCGAACAGGCTTCCATCCCGCGCTTCATCGAGGACATTTTCCTCGCCAGCGCGCGCATTGGCACGGGATCTTTCGATGCCAGCGCCGGCACCCTGATGAACATGTTCAACTTCAGCAACTCTGCTGCGCCGCCCAACCCCACACCGGTGTTCCTGAGCCCCAGCACCGGCGCGGTTTGTTCCTCCGCAACCTGCAAGTAGCTCGATTCATAGAAGCGTCATCTACAAGTCCTACTCTTGGGAGCACGCATCCACAACGGGTGCGTGCTTCTTTCATTTACGTAGCAACGCTCCTGGAGTTTTCTTGTCACGTACACGCCGCACCTTCCTTCAGCAGGCTACTGCCTTCGGCATATCCTCAACCGCACTTGGCCGGTGCGCGAACGCGCTCGCGCAGCAGATGACGATGCCCATGTCGCAAGCTGCGCAACATCCGGCTTCGCCACAGCAACTCCCGCGCATGCTGCATAACCTGGAACTGGCTCCCTTCGTCGACCCGATGCCGCTGCCACCGGTGGTCAGCCCGGGCGCGCAGGGTCGCCTCTACATTGCCATGCACGAGGTCCATGCCAAGCTTCACCGCGATGTCCCACCAACGCGGCTATGGGCTTATAAAACAATCGGCTCGATCGATCAAAACGGTCTTGCGCCCATCATCGAAGCACGCTCCGGGCATGCGCTGCAGGTGGAGTGGATCAACCAGCTTCCCGCACACCACTTTCTTCCGATCGACTACTCGCTGCACGGCTGTGGGCACGATATTCCTGAGGTGCGCGCCTGCGTGCATCTGCATGGCAGCAAGACTCCGCCCGAGTCGGACGGCTATCCGGAAGACTGGTACGCCCCGGGCAAATCACGCGTCTGCACTTACCCACTGAAGCAGGAAGCGGCGACGCTCTGGTACCACGACCATGCAATGGGCCTCAACCGGCTAAACACGTATGCAGGACTTTTTGGCATGACTATCGTGCGTGACGAAGCAGAGGCCGCACTTGGTTTGCCCTCCGGCAAGTATGAAGTACCGCTCATCCTCTTCGACCGCAACTTTACCGCGGATGGGCAGCTCTTCTATCCAAGTTCGCCTGACCCGGAACATCCGTGGGTTTCTGAGTTTGAAGGCGACGCCATCCTGATCAACAACAAGATTCGTCCGCACTTCGAAGTCGAGCCGCGGTTGTATCGCTTTCGCCTGCTCAACACCGCCAACAGTCGTTTTTTTCAACTCTCGCTCTCTAACAATCACAGCTTCCATCAGATAGGCAGTGATCAGGGCCTGCTTTCTGCGCCGCTGCCGATGAAGCATCTTCTGCTCGCTCCCGCTGAACGCGCAGATCTCCTCATTGACTTCTCCACGCTCTCCGGGCAGAAGATCCACTTGGTCCACGGCGCTCTGCCGATTCTAGAGTTCCGCGTCGGCAGTGGCCCATCTGCAGTGATGCATAGCATTCCTTCTGCGCTCCGGCCTATCGAGCGCATACCCGCATCGCATGCCACGCTCACCCGGACCATCACACTCGACGAAGCCGTCGACCACATCGGAAACTCGATGCAGATGTATCTCGACAAAAAACGTTGGCATGCACCGACCACGGAGTTTCCGAAGCTCGGCTCGACGGAGATCTGGGAGTTTGTCAACCTCACCGATGATGTGCACCCTCTGCACCTGCACATGGTGCGCTTTCAAGTCCTCGACCGCCGGCTCTTCGACGTCTTCGCGTACCGCAATAACAGAGGCTTGCACTACCTGGGTGCCGCGCTACCTCTGGAGCCCAACGAGATGGGATGGAAGGATGTGGTGCAGTGCCCGCCCGAAATTGTGACGCGCATCATCGTTACGTTCGACGGGTATCCCGGCAAATACCTGTACCACTGCCACGTACTGGAGCATGAAGCCAACGACATGATGCGGCCATTTGAAGTAGTGGCTTGAGAGCCAAAGCTATTGCCTGAGACTTGCGGGCAATCAATCCGTCGCAGTGTGCGTCGCTTCAGAGGGACGCTGCGGCAAGTTTGCGGGCAGCCCCTCTCGCGCGTACCCCAACCAGCGGGGCACTGCGAGACGCAGCCAGTCAAAGAACAAGTAAATCACCGGCGTTGTGAACAGCGTCATGCACTGGCTGACGATTAGTCCGCCGACAATCGTCACGCCCAGTGGCATGCGCAGCTCTGAGCCCGCTCCCCGGCCTAGCGCCAGCGGGATCCCACCCAGCATCGCCGCCATCGTGGTCATCATGATGGGCCGGAAACGCAGCATGCACGCCTCAAAGATCGCCTCTTCCGGCGACTTGCCGTGCTGCCGCTCGGCCACCAGCGCAAAATCGATCATCATGATGGCGTTCTTCTTCACAATGCCAATAAGCAGCAGCAGGCCGATCATCGCGATCACCGAGAGATCGATCTTGAAGAT
>Ga0206941_10198_pt1 | contig 16948 bp, 13 predicted proteins | sample Alteio_BWOrgHeat_9_FD_153251 | JGI IMG/M metagenome (GOLD analysis project Ga0206941, IMG submission 153251) | Enriched cells from forest soil in Barre Woods Harvard Forest LTER site, Petersham, Massachusetts, United States -... | ecosystem: Environmental > Terrestrial > Soil > Temperate forest >...
AGGGTCTGGTTTCGTATGGCAATTACAGATTGTTTGGCGCTGCGGAAAACGCAAAACTTTACGCGGCCGGCATCGAATATGACCGAGAACTCTGGCCCAATTTGTTTCATATAAGGGTTGACGGCGTTCTGGAGGTTCTACCCGTGCTCCTTTTGACGCAGCCCCAAAAGACTGACATCTGGGGTAACACATTAACAAGAGAAAGAAAGATCGTGCCTGGCGCAGGCGTTACTCCGATCGGCCTTCGATTCTTGTGGCGGGATGGGAAAGAGATCATGCCCTACTTCGAAGTAAAAGCCAGTGTGCTCGGATTTGCACAGAAGGCGCTTTCGTCAGAAGCTACATATGAGAACTGGAGCTTTCATTTGAGTCAGGGAGTGAAGGTGAAACTTCGAGGCCGATACGACCTCCGCCTGGGATTGCTGAGCGATCTTCACTTCTCCGATGCGTTCGTTGTCCGCTCGAATCCTGCACTGGACGTGATGAATGTTGACGTTGGACTTGTGTATCACCTTGGGGGCCCAAAAAGGAGCCACTGATCCCCAAGACGGCTGTATCCGGCACCCCGTCGGGTTTCAACTCAATTGCACGTGGGCGGGGACCGCACGACGTGGAAGGACGCCGGCCGGAACAGTCCGTTTTCAAATCGCGCCCGACAAATCCGGTTTAGAAGGAATGACGCTTCACTGAAAAGGGTCGTTCAGGAAAGGCGTGGGTGATTCCGTTGGCGGAGTGGTCGCTTCCGCTGTATTGAATTCGAACAATTGTCGAATCGGGCATCCTCTTGTGCGCATCCATCCAGTTGTTGGGAAGGTAGTTCAACTTGACGCGCGCTGTGATCGCGCGCAGGCCCTTGGCGCAGCAGTGATGGAATCCCAGGCGTTCGCTTGGCCGAGTCACGAATTAAGCTGGAACCTTGCAGAGGAGAATTCATGGAGAAGTTCATACGAAATTACGGAATGCTCATAACAGTCCTACTGGCAACAATGATTGCGAGAGCCGACTCGTTGGAGTTGAAGAATGGAAGCCTGATCAATGGGAGGTTCCTGGGTGGCTCGGAGAATGAGATCAGCTTCCAAGTCGGATCATCAGTGCAGAAGTTCAACCGTTCTGACATCGTCTCAATCAAGTTTGACTCCGACCCGGCAGCGAGTGACACGCCTCACGGACCAGATAGTGTGCCTTTCAATGACTCTGAGAACGTAAAACACGCCAGCCGGCAGGCACCAGCAAGCGTCATCATTCCGGCCGGAACGCGCATTTCAGTACGTACCATCGACGACATCGATTCCACTAAGAATCACGTGGGAGATCGCTTTGAAGCTTCCCTCGAGGAACCACTGATCGTTGATGGCAATGTGGCAGTAGCAAAGGATGCCGAGGTATATGGCCGACTGGCGGATTCAAAGAAGTCAGGCACATTCAGCGGCAGATCACAGCTTCGGCTGGAACTAACAGGGATTGTGGTGAACGGGCAAACGATCCCGCTGGTAACGGGAGAATACGAGCTGAGCGGCAAGTCGCGCGGGGCAAGCACCGCAAAGAGGACGGTTGGCGGCGCGGCCTTTGGATCGCTAATCGGCGCCCTCGCCGGGGGCGGCGAAGGAGCAGCAATCGGAGCGGGAGTTGGCGCCGGCGTGGGAGCAGGGTCGGAAACGATCACAAAGGGAGACCAGGTTAAGGTGCCAAGCGAGACCCTGATCGATTTCACACTGCAGCAGGAAGTCTCGATAACAGCGCGCTCAAATTGACCCAAGCGGAACTCCTCATCAGCCTCCACCGGATCCACGAAACAGGACCGCGTCGGGGGCGGACACGGACGTCGGCGACAGTCGAGAATTGTAATTACCGGACAGCCACCCACGGCGGCTTGGGTGGCGAGATGTGGAATGGACAGAACTTCGGGCGCGCGCAGGATTCAAGCGATGACGGGGAGACTGCTGGCATACGGCGCCCCCTGCTTGCCGTTCTGTCATGTGAAAGACCGGAACAGAAAGCCACTTACTCGTCGCGCTTCTTTGTTCGCCTTGGGGGAACATCCATCGCCGGGCTCAGGTGGAAATCGCGGAACGAGCCGACGTTTCCGGTCGGCTCGGGTCCCGCGGAATATGCCATGGAAAACCTGCGGACATCATTCAAGCTTACCTAACCGTCAGGGGATAGTAATACGAGGTAGGAGTACGGCAGCGCCAGCGCCGTGCACGCGTATTTCCAGCGCTGGCGGCGGGAAGGCTCTTTCCTGAAGATCTGGAAGGCCGGCTTGGCCGAGTACGACGAGTTGGAGGGTATTGCCTGGCGCTGGCAGAGCGTGGATGGGGCTTCCGGCAAGGCGCCTCTGGCCCAAGAGTGCGTTGGCCCCAACTCCACCGATAGGGGAAAAAATGGGCGCAAACGCAGCCTCCTGGTGGACGCCCGTGGCATCCCGCTGTCGCTCGTCGCCAGCGGGGCCAAACAGGCATGGCAGCTATCTGTTGCGCGCCACTCTGGCCGCCATCGTCTGTCCCCGGCCGGATCCCAGATGCGGACAGATCGAAACGCTCTGCGCCGATGCGGCTTACGTTGGCTTCCCGGCCCAGGCGGCGAGCCGTCTGCACCATTATCAACTCAACGTGAAGACGCGCCGTCAGGAACGAGACGAGAAACAAAGGGATCCCGATCACAAGGCCCGCGGATGGGTCGTCGAACGCACCCACTCCTGGCTCAACCGTTTTCGTAAGCTGCTGATCAGCTTTGAGAAGACCGAGGCCAGCTACACCGCCCTGCTATCGCTCGCCGCGGCGCTCATCTCCTGGAGGCAGACCGTAGCTATTTACGGATACGTTCTTATTCTAAAGGCAAGTGCTTGATTCTAAAGTGATGGTCCCCGGCGGTCCGAGCTCCGGAATGCTGATCCGGCATCAGCATCCTCGAACGGTCGTTTGGGGACCAATCAAGGTTAGGTTCAAGCACTTGCCTGGTTGTCGTCGGGCGCGGTGGGCCGCGCAATGTGCCGTGCGTTTAACGCGTTGCGAATGATTTCCCCTTCCGGGTGCTGGTAGACCATGGCGCTTCTTACATCACCGTGGCCCATTGCGTTCATAAAGGCTTTCAGATTTCCGGTCTTCGCCAACACGAAGCTGCCGAAGTCGTGGCGCGCACAGTAGAGGACGAGTTCGCGCGGCAGCCCCGCGGCTTGCCTCGCCCGCGCCCATTGCCGGTATACCATCCCTTCCCCAATGTGCCTTCCCTTATAACGCGACATCCATACCCAGCCCTCGCTTCGTCCCTCACAGCGCGCCTCGAGAATCTGCTTCACGCGGCTGCTCATCGGGATGAACCGGCGGCCGGACTCCGTTTTGCTGTCCGGGGTGAAGATCGTCCCGGCATCGAAGTCCACGTTCTCCACCCGCATGCAATAGAGTTCGCGGGCGTTGCGCATTCCGGTGTCGCGCATGACCACGATGATGTCCTTCAGCGGCTGGTCGGCCACCGCTGACAGCCTCCTTTCCGCTTCGTCGTTGAGGCGGAGCGACCGCCCGTGTTCCTTGAAGAGCGCAAATTCGGGAACCTCAACGATCATCTTGTGCTCCTTGGCTCTGGAATACATCCTCCGCAACGTCCGAAGCGCGTTGTTGCCGTTCGAGGCCGATCCGGGAAACTCGAGCTTTTCGACCTCGTCTTTGGTGATCTGGTCCATGCGCATTCCGGCGACCTTCGTCGGTTCCAATAGTCGCCAGCCGTTTCTGTAATAGCGGCGGCTGTCGGCCTCGAGCCGTCCCGTTTCCACCCATTGAAGGAAATCCTTCGAGTATTCACGAAGCGTGGGCGGCTTCCTGTCGAGCGGGTCGCTGCCCTTAATAATGGCAGCGAGTTTGAGAGCGGCAGCCTTTTGCGCTCTCGTTTCGTTGGTCTCCTTGGTGGACCCGCGGTAGCGCTCGCCGCGCACCGTGAAGTCATACCAGTAATACTTCGAATAGTTCTTTCTGAACAGTTTCACGAGATCACCCCCAAGCAGCCCGCACGGAAGCAACTCGTGTGTTCCGCCGCACGGATCCGAGCGGAACAACGACATCGTACATCAGCTTGACTTCGATCCCAATCCAGTCAGGGAGCACACCTACGCAATGCCAACGCTCGAGCATTGCGGCCGTGGTTGAGGGTTGCCGGCCGCATCGTAGATACCCGTACTGGTTCTCACGAACTCCGCCTGCCGTTCTTATCGTCTGCCGCCGCCTATCCTCACCGAAGCCTGCCACCAGCAAGCGTGGAGTATGAGCAGCCTCATCCGCGCCAGAGGCGGTTCTGGACAAGCTCCTCAGAACCATGTACGCTTTTAATAAGTACACAAGGAGGAATCTATGCCTAGAGTGGCCGTGGACGACAACCCACGAATGAACCTCCGGCTGCGACCGGAACAAAAGGCTACGCTCGTGCGCGCCGCGGCGTTGAGGCACACGGACCTGACGGAGTTTGTTCTCCAACCTGCCTTGCGGGAGGCCAAGGCGGTGATCGAGGAATCGGAACGTATTGTCTTGTCCGAGCGTGACAGCCTTTTGGTGCTGAGCCTGCTCGAAAACCCGCCGGGACCGAATGCTAAGCTGCGGGCAGCCATCGCTCGAATGCCAAAGCCCAAGCGGAAACGGGGATGAACGCTCCCGCCTGGCACGAAGAGCCTATCTCAAAGAAGCATGATCGGAAGTCTTTCGATTGCGGCGATCCGGCCATGAATGACTTCTTCGAGCGTTACGCCCGCCAAAGCCATGAATCTGGTGCCGCGAAGACCTTTCTCGCAATTGATAACGCAGACAACAAGAGCATTCTTGGTTTCTACAGCCTGGCTCCGGGCGCTCTGGCCCACGCTGACACGCCGGAGACGGTTCGCCGCGGCCTCGCCCGGCACGATGTGCCCGGGTTCCGACTCGTGCGCATTGCTACAGACCTGCGTTACCAGGGCCAAGGTATCGGCGGCCAACTCCTCGCCGCCGCCGCACGGCGCTGCCTGCGCGCTTCGGCTGAGGTCGGCGGCGTTGTGCTCATTATCGATGCGAAGAACGATCGCGCGGCCCGATGGTACGCCAGTTACGGTGCTGTGCCTTTGAGCGGCAATCCTTTGACGCTCGTAATGTCGCTCGCCTCGTTTGCCGCCGCCCTGAACGCGGCAGGGCAGTTATGAGCGACGAGGTGTGGAAAGGACGGGCTTGCTCAGAAGGAGTGAGTCAGATTAGGCCTTGACTCCGGTGGAGTGTGCTGGAACCCGAGTCGAGTCGCAACTAACTTCATATCATCGCTTTACAGAATCAGTGACATCATGCTCTTGGCCCGTCGAGGCTATTAAAAGCAACGTGAGAGATGTTTGTGTGGGACTATCCGCTCTTAGCGGCTCCCAAGCCGACATGATGTTTGTGGCTCGGCTGCCTGCTCGGGGCCGCCCAGCGCACGCGCGAAACGGAACCAGCCGTCAACGTTCATCCAGGCTCATTCAAGTGATCGGAGAATCGAGGGCAGGAAGGCCAGCCAGAGAGCGGACGCAGCCTCCAAATGCTTTCGAGCCAGGAATTTGCCGTCATAGTCGATGTGTTCTGCGTTGACAAGTGTTCTCGTCGAATTCAACACTACAACTGGGCCCTGCGCCTGATCAGCACGTTCTCCTTTTCGGAGGGGCGTATAGGGAGGAGAGCCGATGGAGCCCGCGACCCATTCCCTGGCACATCTAGTATCGAGCGGAAAAGACGATCGGAACGAGTCGGGTCTTTTTTCCTCACAATCGGTGCTCAACATTCTGCGATTGATTCTTGCCGGAGCTCCTTTGGCTGAGGTGCTCACAATCATTGCTCGGCTTGTTGAGTCTCGGGGCGACGGCACATTATGCACCATATGGCTTCCGGACCACGACGGGAGCCAACTCCATTGCGCGGCCGCGCCAAGTCTGACAGGATTCATCGCTCATGTGGGGTCAATGCATATCGGGCCGAAGGGCGGATCCTGCGGCACTGCTGTGTATCGACGGGAGCCCGTATATGTGACCGATATCCTCGCAGACCCTATCTGGGACCATTACCGTCACCTGCTCTTGCCTTTTGGAATTCGAGCAGTGTGGTCGCGGCCTTTGTTCACGAGCGACGGCAAGATCCTGGGGACATTTGCGATTCATTATCGTGAAGCGCGTAGCCCGAGCGCTATTGACCTCCAGTTGATCGAAAGTGCCAGTCACATCGCGGGAATCGCAATTGAACGCCACCTGAATGAAGAAGAGTTACGACATGAACGCGATCGCCTGCAATTGCTTCTGGAAATCACAAGCAGCGTGACATCCAGATTGGACCTCCGGCAAGTGGTTGAAGGGCTTTCGACAAATCTATTCAGCATCATGCAATGTGACGTGTCCGCCTTGTTGCTACCCGACCCCGAGAGCGGCGAGTTACGCGTCACTATCTTGTACAATCCGGACGCGAGAGGCCCCTACCGAGAGGGATCATTGGTGCCGATGAATGGTTCGATCTCGGGGCAGGTATTGCGAAAGGGCAAGAGCATCCGGGTCGACAGCTTCGAACAGGTCCGCGAGGATCCCGAAACTCTTGGGAATCCTGAGGGCCGGGTTATTTATGGACACCTTATGGCGGAAGGCCTGAAGGTGGGGTGTTATCTCCCGCTCGCAGGCCGTGATGGCGTGGTTGGCGTTCTGATGCTCTGCAGGCGTTCAAACGATCGTTTTGAGGATGACGATGTCGTCTTGCTTGAGCAAGTGGCCTGTCAGGTGGCGATTGCGGTAGAGAACACGTTGGAGTACGAAAGGGCGACTAAGGATCGAGACAAAGAAACGAAACAAAGACTTTATCTCGAAGAGGAAATCCGAGCTGAGTTTGGGGCAATCGTCGGTGAAAGTCCTGCCTTGAGGGGCGCTTTGCACCTGGTGTCAGTAGTGGCGCCCACCGATTCAAGTGTCATGATTCAGGGTGAGACGGGTACCGGGAAAGAACTTATTGCACGAGCTATTCACAATCTGAGCGGCCGCCGGGAGCGGACCTTCGTCAAATTGAACTGCGCCGCGATCCCGCTTGGCCTCCTCGAAAGTGAGCTCTTTGGACACGAAAAGGGCGCGTTCACCGGAGCGATCGCGCAGAAGACGGGCCGTTTTGAACTCGCGCACAAGGGCACGCTCTTCCTGGATGAAGTCGGCGACATTCCACTCGAACTTCAGGCAAAACTGCTGCGCGTCCTGCAAGAGCAGGAATTCGAGAGGCTGGGCAGCAACCGCACCCACAAGGTGGACGTCCGCCTCATCGCAGCCACGCATCGTGATTTGGCCGCGATGGTAAAGCAGACGACGTTTCGAGAAGATCTTTACTATCGGCTGAAGGTATTTCCAATCAATGTTCCCGCCCTGCGGCAGCGTGCTGAGGACATTCCAAAGCTGGTATGGCATTTTACAGAGCTCTATGCGCGGCGCATGAACAAGAGAATCGACACAATCCCGCCGGAGACTATGGATGCGCTCGCGCGATATCGCTGGCCTGGCAACGTCCGCGAATTGCAGAACTTCATTGAACGCGCCGTGATCCTTTCTCCGCACACGGTGTTGCGGGCGCCGATCTCTGAATTGGAACCCTTCAGCGCTCCCACGAAGTCCAATCTTGCTATGACAGGCTTAGAGGAACTGGAGCGGGATCATATCGTCCGTGTTCTCGAAGCGAGCAATTGGGTTGTCGGCGGGCGCAATGGTGCGGCAGAGCGTTTGGGAATGAAGCGCACATCGCTGGTGTACAAGATGCGGAAACTCCGGATCGCACGTCCCGCATCCACTCGACAAGACTTTGCGGTCGAAAGCCAGCGCTCTCGGGCCTGAATCTCTCATATGTTGGGCTGGCAAGATCATGGCTCGGCCGCACAGGCGTCTCTCATCGACGAGAGAGGCTAGCCAGAGTTATCCCCACACGCGACGAGTCCGGAAGAACCCACCGACGCGAGTCGAGCGCTACACGACAGTGAGACGCCCGAATTCCGTCAGTGACGGAGGTCGGTCGCCTGTCCGTCACGAAAAAGCCCAAGTTCCTTACGTCGGCCAGGGCGACCTAACATTTTGCGGCAGAATCGTCTAAGTCAGAGATTTCTTAGTCTCACCAAATCTCTTCCTGTGCGGCACGTTGATTGCATTTCTAGTCGACGTGGACACCAATCGTAGGAAATACTTCCTTCCGCGCTCGCCTACCGAACTGGCGCCTTGGGAGTCCGCGATCTGGCAGTCCTATGCCGCCGTCCTGATCTGCGCCCGTCCATCGATGAATGGGCGCGGATTTATCGCGATTACAAAATCTCCAGGCCGGTAGCTGATGTGCTCTGTTTCAGAATCTCGAAACAGTCGTCGATCAGCGGGATTTATCGCGCCATGCTGTCAACCGGAAAGGAACCTCGTTCTTCTCGAACGGGGTCGTTCCAGGGAGGTCAATTATGAATGATACGAATCATGCCACGTTGCAGAACGTTCAGGCTGCGAAATGGGCAGTTGCACGAGACGGCGGAATCGTCTCGGCGGCCCAGACGCCCAACTCATCCGGACTATACCTCAGCAGAATGCGGTCACGCCCTGTCTCCTCAACGAAAGCCCTCGTCATTGCGGGCGCGACGATAGTTGGAATTCTTATGCCATACGTCGCGTTGGGACAATCCAATCTCGTAGTCAGGCCACCAGTTTCTTCAGAAACCCTGTCACTCAGCACTCGTGCACATCGCGAGATTGCAGGCCCTACGCTGCAAGTGAGTTCTACTGCTTCAGGCTCTGACAGCTCATCCACTTTTAACTCGGACCAGGGTCCTGGCCCCGGCCCGATCGGCCCTGGACCGGGATGCGATCTGTTTCCGGCTCCTGCGTCAACCGGGAGCAGTGTTGGCCTTTCCTACTTTGGCCCGTCGCCCTCCACGGTCAACCCCAGTTTGGTCGGGCCGGTTCAGCTCCTGAACACGGGCAAGGTCGACGCAACGAACGGTACAATCACGATTCCCCTGTATAAGGGCACGCTGAAGGGCACGAATAAAAGCATCTGGTACATCTTGACCGACGTCTCGGACCAGGGTATAGCCAACGAACTCGGACTGAATTACTCCGCCAAGTTGGGATTTGCCGGAAATGCGGCTCGAACCGGAACGCTCGATCTGAACGGGAACATCGTATTCGATAAGGGAACGGTAAACTTTGCGCCGAAGAGGAGTATCGCTCCAGGGCCTGCGGGGCAGGAGTTCCCTCCGCTGTCTTACGCGCCGGGCGAGGTCGGTGACAAGAACTACGGCCCGTTCGTGATGATTACGAACGCCGAGAATGTCATTTTTAACGCCCCGATGGTGGCGTTCGATGTAGACGCCAGTCAGATCAACTTCCCCAACGGGAACGTCGATTATTCGAAGGTGCATGACCAGGTAGTTGCGATCGACCCAGTCAACATGACGGTGACACTGAATCTGATCAATGGCTTCAGCTTTGGCAGACCCGTGTGGTACATCTCAATGGATGCGAGTATTCCTCTCGCGGCGGCAGTAGAACACAACACCTACGCACCGCTGATGGACAACCTCCTTTTGGGTACCGACGACAGTTTTGCAAGTCCAATCGAGCGAATCTTCATCGCGACGAACGGTGCGGAGGATGGAAGTTGCAACAACCCCCAGCGCCAAGGCCTGTCTGCGGACCTCGCCGACGGCTACAGACCGAATAACACACTAGGCGGAATTCCCACGATCGCACTCGACTATAGCCCGGCGTGGGATGCGAATTTGTACGAGTGGACGGCAGATGCTATCAACAAGGGCTATCGCGGTCAACTTCGCGAGGAGTTTCAAGTGTTGACCTTTGTCCAAGATGGTTTGATAACTGGTCCGGGGGGGAAACCGTTCGGCAGCGCGGGCTTCTCGATCAATTGCCCGATCGTTCAACGGCTCGACTGAACGCGATCACGCTGTGTGGCTCGGCTGTCGGTTGAAATGAGCCGGCAGCCGGTCTCAATCCAACCTACGCGCGACGGATCCGCAGGTCAACGGCGGGAAATCGCTCTCGAATGTGATATGGACAGTCGATTCACCGCGGGTAAAACGATCGACACCAGCTATCTCACCTTTCGCCTCAGAATGGGCGAGGCGGCCAAAGCTCGCATGCGGTCCTTCTTACATCTTCGAGACAGTGACGGAGACGAAATCCTGTCAGCGGCGGAAATCGGTCACGGATTTCGTCAATGACGGTACGAAGCGCCTCGAAGCGGCTCCGCGTGCATCTTATAGTACCGACAACACTTATATGGTTCATCCGTCCGCTTCAAGGTGGTCATTATTTGGCAGTCAACTTGCACAATTGAGTTTTGCTGACGCACTCGAGATCTGCACCAAAGAGTCCCATCGTGCTTTGGTCAAGGCATTTCGGCGGATTCGCGAGAGATCTGAATCTTCGAACCTGAAACGACAACATGTCCAATCTTGCCGCAAAATACAAATCCGTGCGCTCGACGACGCGTTCTCTCGCGGCACGTTTGTCCGCCGAAGACCAGATGGTCCAGTCATGTCCTGAAGCCAGTCCGGTGAAGTGGCATCAGGCTCATACGACATGGTTCTTCGAGACATTTGTGTTGCGACCCTTTCTTGCCAGCTACAGACCCTTTCGTGAAGAGTTTCACCGGCTGTTCAATAGCTATTACCTCTCTCTCGGGGATGAGATTCCCGAAAAGAAGTCACGAACAACGTTCTCCCGTCCGTCACTCGATGAAGTTCTGGATTTCCGTGCTTACGTGGATCAGGAAATTGAGAATTTCTTTGCGCGCGCATTTGATCGAGAAGCGGCTCGGCTCATCATTCTCGGCCTGAATCATGAACAACAACATCAGGAACTGGCTCTGACTGACATCAAGCATGCGTTCTTCTCAAATCCCATGCGGCCCTTGTATGAATCGGTCGCCTTGCCAGAAGAGCCTGCTCATCCACTGCCGAAAATGCAGTGGCTCAACTTTGAGAGTGGTCTGACCGAAATCGGCTATTCGTCGAACGCGGAGGATCCGCTTGACTTTTGCTTCTACAATGAAACTCCGCGTCATCGGGTTTACCTCGATCCGTTCCAGCTTGCTAATCGCGAGGTGACTTGTCGCGAGTATCTGGAATTCATGTTGGATGACGGTTACTTGCGCTCCAGCCTCTGGCTTTCTGACGGTTGGGAGAAAGTCAAGGAGGCGCGCTGGGAGGCCCCTCTCTATTGGGAACGCGATTCCAACGATGAGATGGGTTGGCGCGTCTTCACGCTTAGCGGCGGGTTTGGACTCTCTTTGCTACTCGATACACCTGTGTGTCACATAAGCTTTTTCGAAGCCGATGCCTTCGCGCGCTGGCGCGGCTGCAGGCTTCCTACCGAAGCAGAATGGGAATCCGTGTCGAGGCAGGTACCACGCCGTGGGAATCTTCTCGGCTCGGGTAGACTGCATCCTGCAAGCGCACGCGAGAAGGGAGCTGACCAACTCTTTGGCGACTGTTGGGAGTGGACCGCCAGCGCTTACACAGGCTATCCGGGATACAAGCTGCTCCCCGGTGCGCTGGGCGAGTACAACGGCAAGTTCACGTCAGGACAAATGATTCTGCGCGGGGGGTCCTGTGTTACACCTGCGGATCATATACGTGCCACGTATCGCAACTTCTTCCCGCCAACGACGCGTTGGCAGTTCACTGGAATTCGTTTGGCGACCTACTGATTGGTCTTCGCGGGTACCGAACATTGCTTGCACGTGAGATGTTATGCAGATTCGCAAATGGCTACGAGCGATGCGAGTGAGCGTATGCGCAGCGACGATCCTGTTCGCAGTACGGACAGCGTGGGCAGTCGATCAGGCAACGCACATCACACAGTACGCACACTCCGCTTGGCGTAACCAGGATGGATTCTTTACTGGTCCCCCCACATCCATTGCACAAACGACTGATGGATACCTCTGGATCGGCACTGCGAACGGACTATTTCGATTTGACGGAATTCGCTTTGTGCCCTGGTCTGACTTCGCACTTCAAAAAGAGCTAGCGACTGCGGAGGTTTCGGCTCTATTGGGAGCACGAGATGGCAGTCTGTGGATCGGGGCTGGCTATCATTTCTATCGCTGGAAAGACAACCACTTGTTGCAATATTCGGCACGTGATCAGCTCGACTTCGTCACTTCGATTATTGAAAGCCGCCAGGGCGACATTTGGCTGATGCGCGCTCGACAAGCAGATCGGGGAGGCCCGCTTTGCGAGGTCCAGGGTCAAGGTCTGCATTGTCATGGACAAGGCGAGGGGGTACCGCTCATCAATGGGACTGCGCTGGCTGAGGATGCATCTGGAAACCTTTGGGCCGCCGCCGCTGAATCGAAACTTCTACGCTGGCAACCGGCTTCATCGACCAGTTGGACTCTGAAGTCCCTGGGGAATTCAAGCGGAATCAATGGGATAGATGCCTTAGCTGTAGACCCTAAGAATTCTCTCTGGGTGGGGTTCGGTTACCCCGGCCCCGGACTCGGACTCGAACGCTTTCGAGACGGGGTTTGGAAGACGTTTCTGTCTCCACAGCTGAATGGGTCAAGAATCGCCGTCTCCAGGTTACTCCTGGACAGCGATGGCGCCCTTTGGGTGGGAACCGAGAATCAGGGGATTTACCGGATCATCGACGACAGGGTTGACCATTTCGACGGCGCCGATGGTTTGACGGACGACAAGATCACGGCGCTGTTTCAAGATCGCGAAGGTACAATTTGGGTCGCAACGTCAAAAGGCATTGACAGCTTTCGCGATCTACCGGTTGCCACATTGTCAAAACGCGAGGGGCTCAATTTAGACGATGCCCGGTCCGTTCTTTCTTCTGGGGACGGGACGATCTGGATTGGGAACCTAGGCGCGTTGGAAGCCTGGCGCAATGGAGTTGTCACCTCCATCCTGCCCAAAGATGGATTGCCGGGACGAGAAGTTACCTCGCTACTTGAAGATCCTGCCGGCGGGCTTTTGGTAGGAATTGATAATGGCTTGTTTCACTTCGCACGAAGGAAGTTTGTTCCCGTGATTCAGCCAAGTGGCTCTCACGTTGTATTCGCGATGACCAGCGGAGTGGATGGCAGTGTCTGGGCTTCAACATCCGGTCCTATCGATGGAACCGTACTTCGGCTTCAGGATGGGCACCTATCCGTGAAGCTGAAGTTCGGTCCGGAGGACGCTGTGCTGTCGCTTGCGACCGATCCGCGCGGAGATATCTGGATTGCCGGAGACAGGCTTCGCTATGTGGACCGCTCCGGAGTGAAAACCATATCCGAATTAGGTGCTCGATACGGCTATATTCGCAACACCGCTGTCGATGGCGATGAATTTGTCTGGTTCGGTGCCACGAAGGGTCTGATTGGATTCAAAGCCGGGAAGCTGCAGGTGATGACCACCACGAACGGCTTGCCCTGTGAGCGGATCAATACTTTGATTCTCGATAGTCGCCGCTCGCTGTGGCTTTATGCGCAATGCGGGCTGATCCGGATCGACCACAACGAACTAGAAAACTGGTGGCTCCATCCTAACGTTCAGGTCAAGACCACTGTATTTGACGCACTAGACGGTTTCCAAGGTGGGCCCAGTCCTTTCCGTCCGGCAGCCGCAAAATCTTCTGATGGCCGATTGTGGTTCGTGAACGACAGCGTCGTGCAAACCATCAATCCAGGTCGTCTCTACACAAACCAACTGCCGCCACCGGTATGGATTGAGCAGGTTATTGCAGACAAAAGGGACTATTCTCCGGTGAATGTTATTCGGCTTCCAAAGTTGACGCGCTATATTGAAGTCAACTATACGGCTCTCAGTTTCGTTGTTCCTCAGCGTGTTCGCTTTCGTTATAGGCTTGAAGGCTACGATTCCGATTGGCAGGAAGCCGGCATTCGACGTTCTGCTTTTTATACCAACCTGCGACCCGGTACGTACAGATTTCTGGTCATCGCCTGCAACAACAGTGGCGTTTGGAACAACCAGGGGACGGCACTAAACATTGTGATTCTCCCGGCGTGGTATCAAACCATGTGGTTCCGTGTACTCGCCTTCCTGTTCTTGGCTTTGCTCGGTTATGCCTTTTACCTGCTACGCATGCGCCAGTATGCGGCAGCAATGAGAGCGCTATTCAATGAGAGGCTCGATGAGCGAGTACGAATTGCCCGAGATCTCCATGACACCTTGTTGCAAAGCTTTCACGGGCTCATGTTCCAATTTCAGGGAGCTCGTAACCTGCTGCCGGGAAGACCGGAGTCGGCGATGCAAGCGATGGACGAAGCAATCCTCGCGACGGAGCAGGCACTCGGGGAGGGGCGATCCGCCATCCAAGATCTGCGTCCCGATGCAGCGACTGAACACGACCTCGCAGCGTTGCTCACGGTTGCCGGGCAGGAGTTGGCAGGGATCTATGTGGCGAACGGGCGTCTAACCGACATTCGTGTAATTGTCGAAGGCAGGCCACGGAAGCTTTCCCCCACTATCCAGGACGAAATCTACCGGATTGGCAGTGAAGTAATCCGCAATGCTTTCCATCACGCCGTTGCCAGCAATATCGAAGTGGAAATCCGATACGACGAGAATGAACTGCGATTGCGCATTCGAGACGATGGTAAGGGAATTACCCCCAGCGCTTTGGAAGGCAGCGGCCTTCCCGGACACTGGGGTCTGCAAGGGATTCGGGAGCGGGCGCAGCGAATCAGATCCCGATTGAATTTCTGGAGCGAGGCTGGAGCCGGCACAGAAGTCGAGTTAAGAATTCCGGCAGCAATCACATATGAGAAGGAACGGAGAGGGCATCGATTCCGACTTTATTACGGAGGAAGCAATGGCAAGCGCACCTGACATGATTCGCATCCTCGCCGTCGATGACCATCCCCTTCTCCGTAAGGGCATCGCAGCTCTCTTCAACGCCGAACCGGACATGAGGCTGGTTGCCGAAGCTTCTAACGGTGTAGAGGCCGTTGAGAAGTTTCGGGCGCATCGCCCCGATGTCACGCTGATAGATCTACAGTTGCCCGGCCTCAATGGGATTGAAGCGATCAACCGCATATTGAAAGAGTTTCCGGACGCGCGCATCATTGTCCTCACCACTTACTCGGGCGATGCTCAAGTAGTGCGCGCGCTCAGATCCGGTGCGCGGGGTTACATCTTAAAGGGACATGTGCATAGAGAACTCTTAGAAACGATACGCACAGTTCATTCCGGACGAAAAAGAATCCCTCCGGACATCGCTATCGAGCTTGCCGAACATGTGACAGAGGACGAGTTAAGCTTGCGCGAAACCGAGGTGCTGCGGTTGATAGCTGCCGGAAACTCAAATAAGGAAATCGGAGACCGTCTCGCTATAGGGGAAACGACGGTCAAGAGTCACGTAACAAATATCCTTTCTAAGTTGTGCGCAAATGATCGAGCGCATGCCGTTTTGATTGGGCTGAAGCGAGGCTTCATCGCGCTCTGATCCTCCGGAAGTAGGATTGACTGCACCAACGACCGGAGGTTTTCATCTCGCTCGAATCACCCTACTCTAAGCAAGGAGGCATCCTTGCAACGGCTTTTCTCAACATTCGCGAACGGCTGGCCAGGTCGCGGCCTTCTGATTCAGAGATTGGTTACCGGTACCGCGCTGCTGCACGGTGCAATGGTTGTGCTTAACGAAACGACTATGTTTGCAGCAATTGCCCCTCATGCCATTGGAGCAGCGCTGGCAATCTTCATCATTACGGGCATTTGGACTCCTGTGGCGGGAGTGCTGATCGCCCCCGTCGAGCTATGGGCCACTCTTGTGACCCGAGGCGACTGGAGTAACGCCATCTTCTTAGCCACACTCGGCATCACGATCGCGATGATAGGGCCCGGGGCCTTTTCTGTTGATGCACGGTTGTTCGGTAGGAAGCACATCGGCGGCTGAACGCTCAGTTGTTGCGTTCCTGCCTTTCCCCAAAAAGTCGGAGCGGTCGCGCTCGCATCGCACCTGTGTTGAGGAGGCAAAGATGGCTACCACCGTGACGGGCTACGCTAAGGAATGTTCCATTGATCGACCGCCCTTAGATATTGAATTGAAACGGAGAATCCATCTTGAGGAGCAGAGGTGCGCCGAATTTGATGAGATTATCGGCGATAGCCCCGCTCTAAAAACGGCGTTGGATCTTGTGTCCATGGTCGCACCGGCGGCCTCGAATGTGGTGATCTTTGGGGAGACGGGAACAGGTAAAGAACTCATTGCACGCGCGATTCGCAGATTAAGCGGTCGTCGAGGATGCGCGTTTGTGAAGTTCAATTGTGCTGCGATTCCGCTAGGGCTTCTCGAGAGCGAGCTATTTGGACACGAAAAGGGGGCATTCACAGGCGCCATTGCACAAAAAAAGGGACGCTTTGAACATCCCTTTGGAGCTTCAAGCAAAGCTGCTGCGGGTCGTACAGGAAGGCGAATTTGAGCGACTCGGAGGCAATTACACACAGAAGGTCGACGTTCGCCTGATCGCGGCCACCCATCGTGATTTGGCTGCCATGGTGAACCAGGGAACGTTTCGCGAGGACCTTTATTATCGCCTAAGAGTATTCCCGATCTATGTTCCCCCGTTACGGCAGCGCGTCGAGGACATCCCGAGGCTTGTCTCCCATTTCACCGCATTCTACTCACGGCGAATGAACAAAAACATCGAGGAGATTCCGTCTGCAACGATGGATGCGCTGGTTCGCTACCGTTGGCCTGGAAATGTTCGGGAATTGCAGAACTTCATGGAACGAGCAGTGATTCTTTCTTCACATACAGTGTTACGGGCCCCAGTCTCCGAATTAGAACCGTTCAGTGTTCACAGGAGGTCTAATTTGGCAACAACTTGCCTAGAGGAACTGGAGCGAGATCATATCGTCCGCGCACTCGAAGCCAGCAAGTGGATCGTAGGCGGCCACAACGGCGCCGCAGAAAGACTCGGAATGAAACGAACTTCCCTGGTCTACAAAA
>Ga0206941_10170_pt3 | contig 16834 bp, 13 predicted proteins | sample Alteio_BWOrgHeat_9_FD_153251 | JGI IMG/M metagenome (GOLD analysis project Ga0206941, IMG submission 153251) | Enriched cells from forest soil in Barre Woods Harvard Forest LTER site, Petersham, Massachusetts, United States -... | ecosystem: Environmental > Terrestrial > Soil > Temperate forest >...
GGGCAACGGCCCATGCGAAGGGACTCAACCTCACAGCGTCAATTCCAGATCACGAAATTCCGGTGATGGGCGAGAGCACAAATTTGCGGCGCGTTTTCCTGATCCTGCTGGACAACGCCATCAAGTACACCGAAGCGGGCTCGATCACGCTGACGCTTCACGCGGAAAACTCGCTCGTCAACGTGATTGTGGCGGACACGGGGATCGGGATCGAACGAGACGCTTTGCCTCACGTATTCGACAGGTTCTGGCGCGCCGACAAGGTGCGTTCACGCGCAGAGGGAGGCGCGGGACTTGGGCTTTCGCTGGCGGCGCAGATCGTTCAGCAACATGGCGGGGCGATCTCTGTCGAAAGCGAACTCGGCCGGGGGAGCAGATTCGCGGTGCAGCTGAGAGCTGCAGGGGCTCTCTAGAAATCTCTTTCGTGCAGGTTGAGGACGGAACTGGTGGGTTTCAGGGCGCCTGCGTTCTTCCCAGTTCCTCAATGACCTTCGCAATTCGCTCGAACGCCCAGTCGATTTCCTCGCGAGTGATGACGAGGGGAGGCGCCAGACGAATCACGCGGTCGTGCGTCTCCTTGCACAGGATCCCTTCTTCCTTGAGGGCTTCACAATAGGGACGAGCCTTGTGGTGGAGTTCGATACCGATCCAGAGGCCTCGGCCGCGCACTTCTTTGATGGCGGGGCTGCGGAGCGCCTGAGGCCGCGACAGGAAATAGCCGCCGAGTTCAGCCGATCGTTCGACCATCTTCTCTTCGACGAGGACACGCAGGGCGGTTCGGGCAATTGCGCAGCCGAGCGGGTTACCTCCAAAGGTGCTGCCGTGGTCGCCGGGCTTGTAGACGCCCATGATTTCGCGCGACGCGAGGATGGCCGAAACCGGGTAGAAGCCGCCGGCGAGGGCCTTGCCCACGATCAACACGTCGGGTGTTATGGCTTCGTGCATGTAGGCGAAGAGCTTGCCGGTGCGGCCGAGACCGGACTGAATTTCGTCGAGCATGAGGAGCACGCGATTGCGACGGCAGAGTTCGGCTGCTTCGCGGAGGAACCCGTCTGGCGGAATGACGATGCCGGCCTCGCCCTGGATGGGCTCGACGAGGAATGCGCAGGTGTTGGGGTTGATGGCGTTGCGCAGGGCCTCGATGTCGCCGTAGGGGATCACCCTGAACCCCGGGGTAAAGGGGCCGAAGCCATCGCGATAGTGCTCGTCATTGGAGAAGCTCACGATGGTGATGGTGCGGCCGTGGAAGTTGCCGGCACAGACAATGATCTCGGCTTTGTCTTTCGGGATGCCCTTGATTTTGTAGCCCCACTTGCGCGCGGTTTTTACCGCTGTTTCAACCGCTTCGGCGCCTGAGTTCATCGGCAGCGCCCGATCAAAACCGGTGAGGTCGTGGAGTTCCATGTAGAGCAGCGGCAGTTGCTCGTTGCGAAACGCGCGCGAGGTCAAGGTGACTTTGCCGGCCTGCTCATGGAGAGCCTGAAGGATTCTGGGGTGGCAATGTCCCTGATTGACAGCCGAATAGGCAGCGAGACAGTCGAGGTAGCGCTTGCCCTCGACGTCATAGACCCACACGCCCTCGGCGCGCTCAATCACCACGTCGAGCGGGTGATAATTGTGCGCTCCGTATTGGTTTTCAAGGTCGATGAGGTACTGTGTGCGCGTGGCCGTCTCCGTTGCCTGCGTTGTCATGGATTCCTTCTGTCGCTTGATACACCGCATCCGCCGGTCGACTAACGGGTCGATCTCCGACTTCACTTCATCACGGACATCAAGCCGGTCGGGATACTTCAGGATACCCGGTCTGCTCCGGAGTTCCGATGGGCGGGCAAAAAATTCCTTGCCAGCCGCTTGACGAACGCGGGAATTTCGCTCTTGCCGTCGGTCGTTCGCGGCACCAGGTTGAAGTGATCGACCGTGGGCTGCGTAAGGCATATGATTCATCCAAGGCTTGCCCAGGAGTTTTGTCTTGCTGCCCTTGTCGGATCTTGTGGTTACGCGTCGTCGTCTTCTGCATCAGTTGGGATTCCTCGGCCTCCTGGGCTCATTCCCGTTAAAGCGGTTATACGGGCTGGCGGGTGAGGAGACTCCGGCTCGCGAGGGAGAGACGCCTGGCGCCGTTATTCGCAACCGCGCTCCGCTGGCGCCGAATGCGTTCTACTTTCTGCCGCTGGGCTCGATTCGACCGCGGGGATGGCTGAAAAACCAGCTCGAGATTCAGGCCAGCGGACTGGGCGGACACCTGGACGAGACGTGGGCAGATGTCGGCCCGACCAGCGGCTGGTTGGGTGGAAAGGGCGAATCGTGGGAGCGCGGTCCTTATTTTATGGATGGCCTGGTGCCATTGGCGTGGACCCTAAACGACGAGAGGCTGAAGAAGAAAGCGCAACCTTTCATCGAATGGACTCTCGACCACCAGGCAGCCAACGGCATGATCGGCCCGACCTCAAATGACGACTGGTGGCCGCGCTACGTCATGCTCAAGGCTCTCACCCAGTACCACGAGTTCACGGGCGATCCGCGCGTGATTCCGGTGATGGACCGCTACTTCCGCTACCAGCTAGGGGCACTGCGGACGCGGCCTCTGCGCGATTGGGGCAAGTTCCGCTGGCAGGATGAACTTCTGAGCGTGATCTGGCTCTACAACCGGACAGGCTCCGCTTATCTGCTCGAGCTGGCGCGTATGTTGCGCGCGCAGGGGTACGACTGGATGGCCCAGTACGCCGATTTCAAGTACACCCAAAAAATCACGCCGGACTTTATCAAGCTCGACGAGGATCACGGACTTCGCGATATCTCGCTGGCTACCCACGGAGTAAATAATGGCCAGGCGGTGAAGACGGGGCCGGTCTGGTCGATCGTGTCGGGAAGCCGCGTTGATTCTTCCGCGGTGTTGAAGATGATTGCCGAACTGGACAAGTACCACGGCCTGCCCAACGGCATGTTCTCGTGCGACGAACATCTTGCGGGACCCGATCCCTCGCAGGGTTCGGAGTTGTGCACGGTGGTGGAATACATGTTCTCGCTGGAACACGCGCTGGCGGTGACCGGGGACGCCTCGCTCGGCGACCGGCTGGAAAAGCTCGCGTTCAATGCGCTGCCCGGCACCTTTTCCGACGATATGTGGGCGCACCAATACAACCAGCAGCCCAACCAGGTGGAATGCAGCCTGCACCACAAGCCCTGGACCACCGACGGACCGGAATCGGGCATATTTGGCCTTGAGCCTAATTTTGGGTGCTGCACGGCCAACTTTCACCAGGGCTGGCCGAAGTTTGCCAACAGTCTCTTCATGTTGTCGGCTGCTCACGGGTCCGGTGATCAAGACGGTTTGGCTGCCGTCGTCTATGCTCCCTGCGAAATACAGACGCGGCTGCGGGGCACCGCGGTGCGCCTGGTTGAAGAGACCGGCTACCCGTTCAAAGGGACGGTCCGTCTCACCGTCGATCCGGCCGCCCCTCTGGCTTTTCCGCTGCAGTTGCGGATCCCTGCATGGGCCACGGGCGCCACGTTGCGCGTCAACGGAGAGCCTCAGCGGCAGCCTGCCGCGGGAACATTTGCCCGCGTGGAGCGGACGTGGCGTCCGGGCGACCGTGTCGAACTCGTTTTTCCCATGGATCCACGCGTATCGCGCTGGTTCAATGACTCGATTGCTATCGAGCGCGGGCCGCTCGTCTTTTCCTACGGAATCGGGGAGAGCTGGGTGAAACTCGCGGATCGCGGCATGACGGCCGACTGGCAGGTCTATCCAACGACGCCCTGGAACTATGCGCTCAGCATCGATGTCGGGCAGCCCGCGCGATCGATCATGGTGAGCGAGACCGAGGTGGGTGACAACGCATTCAGCGCCAGGAGCGCGCCGGTTCGCCTCAGCGTCAAGGCTCGCAAAGTGCCCTCATGGCGTGCTGAGGATGGTGTTGCCGGCCCGGTGCCGCAGAGCCCGGCATCCAGCGATCGGCCGGAGGAAAGCATCACGCTGGTTCCGTATGCCGCGGCGAAGCTGCGCATATCGGCGTTTCCGCTGCTCGCGGGTACTCGCTAGGTCTCGAAGAGCGTGAATTTTCTCCGTTAATTTTCGGGGAATCCCAGGTTAGGCGCAAAAACAAAGACGCGCCGAACCTGGGGGACCCCAGGATTGATACGACATCAAGCGGTAAGAGCCCCAGCGATCTCCCGGCTTCCCCGCAGGCGATCGCGAAATTTGTTTGACAAAATATATGCACTGCTATACATATACATGTGTATGCATGTGTCGACACTTCAGATTCTGGCTGACCCTACGCGGCTCTGTATCGTCGAAATCCTTCGACGCGGCGAGCGATCGGTCAACGACATCGTGAAGGGCGTGGCTATCGACCAGTCCGGCGTATCGCGGCACCTGCGCATCCTGCAGGAGGCGAGATTTGTGCGCGTGCGGCCCGAGGGGCAGAAGCGCTTCTATTCGCTTTGCTCCGATCCCTTTCGGGACATCGATGCTTGGGTGAGCCAGTACCGGCAATTGTGGGAAGGCCGTCTCGACAAGTTTGGGGAAGCCCTTGCGCGCAGGCGCGAGGCGAAACAATCCAGCCCTCAGGCGAGGAAATCATCGAGGAGAGTGCACCATGAGCGGAACAGCGAATAACGGACCGGGCCACAAGATCGTGATCGAGCGAAGGTATGAGGCGGCGATCGAGGATGTATGGGAACTGTGGACGACCAAGGAAGGAATCGAGTCGTGGTGGGGTCCCGACGGATTTGCGGTAAAGGTCCACCAACTCGATCTGCGCGCCGGCGGGGAAATGCGCTACGCGATGACCGCGGTTGATCCGGCACAGGTTCAATTTATGCGGCAGGCGGGCATGCCCCTGACGACCGAGGCAAAGCTGACTTACACCGCAATTGTTGCGGGGAAGAGTATCGCGTATTCCCACAGGGCCGATTTCATTCCCGGCGTCGAGCCGTACGATGTCGGAAACTGTGTTGAGTTTTTCGCCGAAGGCGGCGAGGTGCGCATGGTAATGACCCTCGACCCGATGCACAGCGACGAGTGGACGCAGCGGGCGACGATGGGCATGGAAAGCCAGCTTGGAAAGTTCGCGCGGGTGATCGCGGCGCGCAGCAGCAAGTAGCCGAGTGGTGATGCCGTCGGGGAGCGCAGGATAGGTGGCGCACCCCGACGGCTCCTTGCCGGGCCGGTCAGGTTCCGCAGAAGGTCTGGAGCACGCGCTCGTCGGGGCGGGCGGGCCAGGTGTAACGATCCAAGTCCGGTCTCACGTCATAGGGCCGCGACACGACATCGAGCAACTCTTCAAAGGGTTCGAAGTCTTGGCGCTCCACAGCCGCGTTGATGACCTCTTCCACGCGGTGGTTGCGGGGGATGAATGCCGGATTTGATTTCCGCATGGCAGCGGCGCGTTCCTGCGGCGCGGTGGGCTCGTCGCGATGGCGGCGCCGCCAGCGAACTGCCCAGACGTCGAATGCTTCGGGATCGGCGAACAACGATCGCACCTGTGCGTCGGCCTCTTGAGTTTCCGCGGCATCGCACAGGCGCCGGAATGTCAGCGTGAAGTCCGCCGCGTGGAGAGCCATGCGCTGCAGCAGGTCCTGCGCTAGAGCCAGATCGCCATCCTGTTCCGCATATAGGCCGAGTTTGCGCCGAAGGCCTGCGAGTTGGGCCGTCTCAAATCGAGGCGCGAAGGCGGAGAGAGCTTCCCTGGCGGAGTCCAGCGCCAAGGCCTCCGTGCCGCATTCCTCCTCGAGGAGGGGCAAGAGGGACTCGGCGAGACGTGTCAGGTTCCAGAGCGCGATGCGCGGCTGGTTGGCGTAGGCATAACGGCCGTGGCGGTCGATGGAACTGAAGACGGCGGCGGGGTCGTACGCCTCAATGAATGCGCATGGGCCGTAGTCGATGGTTTCGCCGGAGATGGAGGTGTTGTCGGTGTTCATCACGCCATGGATGAATCCGAGCATGGTCCATTGCGCGACCAGGCTCGCCTGGCGGGCGATGACGCCATCGAGGAACGCGCGATATGGCTGCGCGGCGGCAGCGGCGTCAGGGTAGTGACGGTCGATGGCAAAGCGCGCGAGGATGCGAACGGCTTCGGTGTCTCTGCGCGCGGCGAAATACTCGAACGTGCCGACGCGGAGATGGCTCGCGGCGACACGGGTCAGCACCGCGCCGGGAAGGGAAGTTTCCCGGAAGACCTGCTCGCCGGTGGCCACCGCGGCCAGAGTCCGCGTCGTGGGCACTCCCATGGCAGCCATGGCCTCGCTCACGATGTATTCACGCAAGACCGGGCCCAGCGCGGCGCGGCCGTCTCCCAGGCGCGAGAAGGGCGTGGGCCCGGAGCCCTTGAGCTGAATGTCGCAGCGCATACCGCTGCGCGCGATGACTTCGCCCAGCAGAATGGCGCGCCCATCGCCGAGCTGCGGTACGAAATGGGCGTACTGATGGCCCGCGTACGCCATGGCGACAGGTTCCGATCCCTCGGCGATCCGGTTGCCGGCCAGGATCTCGACGCCCTCGGGACGGGCCAGCGCCTCGGGATCGAGGCCAAGCTGCTGCGCCAGTTCGACGTTTAGCTTGATGAGTCGCGGAGCCGCCACGGGCGTGGGATCGAGCCGGGCATAGAAACGCTCGGGCAGGCGCGCATAAGTGTTCTCAAATCCGAAGCGGACCGGAGAACGGCCCGACGATGATCCAGCGTGGGACTCCATAGCTTGAGTATCGGGTGTCATCGTTCTATTTGATGCGGGAGTGTCGCTTTCGTTCCGTTAAAGCGGTGTGGCGGGTCGCGTGCCGGAGCCGGCCCTCGCGATTGTGATTGACTGGATAGGGAATTGGAGTGAGGGAGATCATGTTGGGACACAGCAGACGAGATTTTCTGAAGGCGTCGAGCCTGGCGGCGTTGGGAACTACCCTTGTTGATGCGGCGGGGCAGGAGCAGCCGGGTAAGCAGGAAGAGACCGTGCAAACGCGGGCCAGCGCTCCGGTTTCGAACGGTCTGGCGGGGCTCGTCAATCTTTTTCAGGGAACGGATTCCGACTACTATTTCTCGCGCGGCAACGCGCTTCCGATTGCGGCCATGCCCTTCGGCATGGCGCATTGGACGCTGCAATCGCGAAGCGGCTCGCCGTGGATGTTTCAACCCGGCGACCGGCGCATTCAGGGCCTCAGGTGTACCCATCAGCTGAGTCCGTGGTTGTCGGACTATGGGCACGCGATGTTTCTGCCGTTCTCAGGCGACCCGCAGCCTGATCCGGATGCGCGCTCGTCTTCATACCGGCCAGAAGAGGCGCAGCTTCTGCCCTATGCGTTGCGCCTGAAACTCCTGCGCTACCAGGCCGACGTGGAACTTGTGGCGACGGAGCGGTGCTGCGTCATCACCGCGAACTTTGCCGACGCGGCCTTGCGCGGGCTGATGGTTGAGATTCCGGGGAAAAGCGGCAAGGTTGAGCCGGATGATTCACGCCGAGCACTGCGGTTTGAGTCCCGGGCGAATGCGGGGGGAGTGCCCGACAATTTCGCAACGTATTACGTGGTGCAGTTTGCCGAGCCGTGGCAGAACTTCGAAGTGCGCGAAGTGGGCGGCAACCGGGTGGGCGTCATCCGATTTCAAACGGGGGCGAATCGTCCCGTGGAAGCGAGAATCGCAACTTCCTTCATTTCGTTCGAGCAGGCGTCACGTAACCTGCAACTGGAAGTGGGGGATCGGCCGCCGGCAGAGCTGCGTGCGCAGGGCGAGGAGAAGTGGAATACCTTGCTGGGGAGAATACGGATTGAAGGCGCAACGGAACATCAGCGGCGAACGTTTTACTCGTGCCTGTATCGGACGCTGCTGTTTCCGCGTACCTGGCACGAGCCCGATGAGAACGGCAAGCCGCGCCACTTCAGCGCGTTCAACGGGAAGGTGGAGCCCGGTGTGATGTACGCCGATCACGGCTACTGGGACGTTTATCGGGCCTGGTATCCGTTCATGTCGCTGGTGTATCCCGAGCGGCTGGGCGAGATTCTCGAGGCGTGGGTCAATGCTTATCGCGAGGGAGGATGGATGCCGCAGTTCCCGGCGCCGGGATATCGCGCTTGCATGTCGGGGAGCCTGATTGACTCCTTGTTCGCGGACGCGATAGTGAAAGACATCGCGGGCTTCGACCGGGAGACGGCGTATGAAGGCCTGCGCAAGCACGCGATGCAGCCCGGAGATCCAAGCCGGGGATACGGACGGCAGGGCATCGAGTACTACCTGAAGATGGGTTACCTTCCCGCCGATCGTGTGAACCAGTCGGTGGCTGAAACAGCCGATGCGGCCTATGGCGATTTCTGTATCGCACAGATCGCGGCCAAACTGGGCCGGCGCGAGGATGCCGAGATGTTTTTGAAGCGCTCGACGAACTGGCGAAAGATCTTCGATCCGCAAACGCGATTTTTTCGTGGCCTTAATGAGAATGGCTCGTGGCTCGAGCCTTTCGATCCCTTCACGTGGGGCAGTCCTTATGAGGAGGGCGCAGCGTGGCAGCATCGGTGGAATGTTCCTCACGATGTGCCGGGACTCATTGCGGCACTGGGCGGCGAGAAGGCAACGGTCGCAGCGCTCGAAGAGATGCTCGCGGCGCCGCCGAAATTCAACGTGGGGGTCTACGGGCAGGAAATCCACGAGATGTCGGAGATGGCCGCGCTGCCCTTTGGGCAATACATGCACAATAACCAACCTGTGCACCACGTTCTGTATCTGTTTGCCGCGGCGGGACGGCCCGATCGCACGCAGTACTGGGTGCGGCGGGTGTTGAATGAGGCGTATTCCGCCAAGGATTTCTGCGGCGACGAGGACACGGGATCGATGGCGGCCTGGTACATTCTGAGCGCGCTGGGGTTTTACCCGCTGTGCCCCGGGAAGCCGGAATATACGCTGGGGGCGCCCCTTTTCCCGCATGCGGTTATTGCCCACGGCAACGGCGCGACCACAGCGATCGAGGCCCCGGCGAACGGACCCGCGACGCCGTTTGCCGGACGGGTGATGGTGAATGAAGCCCCGCATCGCTCGACGACGATCGATCACGGAACACTCGCACGCGGGGCGCGGCTGCGGTTTGACATGCAGCAGACGGCGGCCCGGGAGTGAGAGCTACTCAGGAGCCGTGCATCCATTCCCTCACGCTCATGGCGGTGGAGACAAAATCAGGAGCGTCGGATGTAGTCAGATAGATGGTGATACCTTTATTCCCGCAATCCAGATTGATCTGTTTTGCCGAGACACTCCCCTTGTCGACCGGGTAACTCCCGCGCACGGTGGAAAGCCGGCAATTTGTGAATCCATCTTCTTCGAGTTGCCTGGAGGCAAGATCCAACGCGTTGAAAAGAGACCGCGCAGAAGTGGATTTAACTTCAAGGTTTCGGCTGACGCTGATGAGCTGGTGACGGGCAAAGCTGACCTGGCCCAGAACAACGAACATACCGGCCAGATTTTTCTCGATCGCCCAAGTCGAGTCAGGTGGGGTAACGGTCGCCAATTCCGGGCCCGGCCCCACACCTTTCGGGACGGTCCTCAGGATCAGATCGCCGCCGAGTTGCTCGAGGACTTCAGACTCCGCCATCCCGATCGTCAATACATGAGATCCGAGAGATAGGGACGGCGATGCAGACTGTGCGAAGCCTGCCAGAGAGCACACGACGAGGACGAGCGGCGCGAGAGACGTGCGAGACTTCATGAGCCCGATTTTCACACCAGGCAGGGGATTCTCAAAGGCCTAATGAAGAGTTGCATGGATGCAGGACGGTCCGATGTATTCCTTGTGTGCGCGGCGACCATAGATGACACTCTGGCGCCGGCGGTCCCCGGTTTCGGTTACGGCAGGGACGATCTTCCCGGATGGGAATACAGTAGAGATGCAGCCTAGCTACTTTCCGGTGCAAAATGGCGAGTTTTGAGGAGCCGATTTCGGGATCGGGGCCGTTCTTATCGGGTCGGATGTAGCGTTTTGCGGTTTGTCCTTGTGACCGTGCGATGCACGGTCACAAGGCGTCGGTTCTATGCCGTCTGCGGAGTCAAGCAGCGCCCCAAGTTGATCAGGTTGTCGGCGATGACTCCCAGGCCCACCCAGCGCCTCATTCCATCACCTCCGCGATAGCGGCACCGCTCGAGTCCGTGGCGCCGCTTCACAACGCTGATGCGCCCTTCACATCCAGTTCGCCATTTCTGCCCTTGTTTGAACCAGCGTTGTTTTTCCAGTTGCCGGCGGGCTTGGCTCCGTGTATTTCGATTGGGAATCGACACCTGCTTTACACCCATAGCGTGTGCGCCTTCTTCGTTGGCGTGCGAGTAATAGCCTGCGTCGGCCGCGACCAATCGCGGTACCCGGCCGAGCTTGCGTTGATGCGCGTCCAGCGCCGGAAGCAACAGCCGCTGATCGCTCGGCCTCTGGTCATACACTTCGTAATGCGTGATGATCTGGTTCTCCGCTTCCTGCACCTGAACCAGCTTGCCGAACTCGTTGGGCTTCCCCGCCTTGTCTTTGCGGATAATTTCTGTGTGCGGCTCGAACACGCTCACCAGTTTCCCCGGCAACTGGGTGACGCCCTTGAAGATGCGCGCCCGGGTTTGCCGTACGACCTGCCCCACCCGATCGGACATGGTTTGCAGATGTTCGCACAACCCCTGCACTTCACTTCTTTGTCGAGGGGGCAGTGTCTCCACTTCTTTCAATACCCTTTGCGAATCGTTGAGGATCTGCCGTGTCAGCCGTACCAGTTGCCGATATTCGCGCTTACGCTTTTCTTCCCCTTCAACGCCTTTATGGCGTAGAGCATGTCCGATGGCAATCACGCGTTTGGTCACGCTGCGCATGCGGTTCCGTACTTTCTTCTTCAGCCCGCCGGCCTTTACCACGATCTTTTTCATGGTTCTGGTCAACGTCCGCGCCCCGTCATTCAACAAGCCGCTGTCCGTGGGATAGTGGATATTGGTCTCCACCACCGTCGTATCCACCCGCATCTTCCGCCCGCGAATCACACCTCGCTGCTTGGCCAATACCACCACCCTATCGTGCAGTTCGCGGATCGTTTCCGGCCCAATCGCCTGTCCCAGACGGATCAGCGTCTTCTCGTCCGGCACCTTCTCCATGCCAATCCGGCTGAAGCTGCGATAGACCACATTGGCGCGCACTTCCCGCTCCAGCACTTCGTAGCTCCAGTTGCGCACGTGCTTCAGAATCAGCATCCGCAACGCCACTTCCGCAGGCGTCTGCTTCCGGCCACGCGTCCGGCTGTGCAGATGACGCTCACCTTGCGCTTCGAAGACGGTTTCCAGCAGCTCATCGTCTTCTAACAACTCGTCGACGACCCGCATCCACGGCTCCCAGAGATCGGCAACCTCTGCAGCGAACAAATCCTCCCACAAACTGCGTTGCTCGTGCCGCAACTTGACCACCCCGACCCCCTCTTAACTCCTGGAGTTATCAACCGCTAAAGCAACGTTTAGCACGAAACTCGACACCTCGATCCGCTCAATTGCTCCTTGCTGTTGATCACTTTTGCACCGGAAAGTAGCTAGGAGCGGCAGACAGTTCTTACCTTCCCAACCAGCACGGTCGCTACTTCAGGAGGATTTACCGATGTCCGATCTGGTCCAGATTGCCGATCTGTCTCCGGCTCCACGGCCGCAGGGAGCTACGCGCGGCTATCACGTGATGGTGAAGCCGGGCGGCGCGATCTGCAATCTTGACTGCAGCTACTGTTTCTATCTGCACAAGGAGCAGTTGCTGGGAAGCGAGACGAAGTTCCGTATCACGGATGAAATCCTCGAAGCGCATATCAAGCAGTACATCGAGGGGCAGGATCGCGACGAGATCGTCTTCTCATGGCAGGGCGGCGAGCCAACTATGCTCGGCCTCGGCTTCTTCGAGAAGGTCGTGGAACTCGAGATAAAGTACAAGAAGCCAAACCAGCGCATCGAAAACGATCTGCAGACCAATGGCACCCTGCTCAACGACGATTGGGGAGCGTTTCTTAAAGAGCACGGATTTCTGGTGGGACTGAGCATCGACGGGCCAGGGAACTGCATGATGCCTTTCGCGTGAACAAGGACGGCAAGCCCACGTTTGCCAAGGTCTTCGCCGCGTCGCAGATGCTGCACCGGCACGGGGTGCCCTTCAACTCGCTGACGGTCGTGAATCGTCGGAACGCGCGGCGTCCGAAGGACGTCTACCGTTTCCTACGCGACGAAGTCAATCCCCGGCAGATGCAGTTTATTCCGGGGCTCGAGCCGAAGGTGTTTCACACCGTGGCGCCGCAAAAATGGGATCCCGAATCATTGCCGCTGTACAACTCGCCGGGGGCGCATCCGGGGAATCCCGAATCGGTAGTGACAGACTGGTCGGTGGATCCGGATGACTGGGGTTACTTTCTCTGCCGCGTCTGGGACGACTGGCTGCGCCATGACCTGGGCAAGGTGTTTGTGAACCTGTTTGAAACGGCTGTCGCGCAGTGGTCGGGCCAGGACGCGCAGATCTGCGTCTATCACGAGTTCTGTGGCAAAGGTGTGGCACTGGAGCATGACGGGAGCCTGTATTCATGCGACCACTACGTGTACCCGGAATACAAGCTGGGCAACATCATGGGACGGTCAAGTTCACGGATGGTTTTCTCAGACGAGCAGATGCAGTTCGGGATGAACAAGTTCACGAGCCTTCCGAAGATGTGCCGGCAGTGCGATTTTCTGTTTGCCTGCAATGGAGAGTGCCCGAAGAACAGGCTGATCCGGACACCGGACGGCGAGCCGGGACTGAATTACCTGTGCAGCGGGTTGATGAGGTTCTGGAAACATATCGACAGCGATGCAAAAGAGCTTGCGCGCTGTATCGCACAGGGATTGCCTTTCAAGCCGAGATGAAGGTCGCTCCTCGAAGATCAGATTCAAACTCAACGTCGACCAAGATGGCCAAATCCGTGTGCGTATGATTGTTAAATGTAATACTCCAGAATCCACGGCTCGGAGGGAACCCCCGTCAAGCAAAGCTTCCTCAAGACCCCTTCGTTGACTATGCACAAAAGAATCATCCGAACTGTTCAAAATTGACCAGCATATGGAATTATTCGGTGAAATGGTCACGCTAGAGAGACGTGGCGCTACCCTGTTTGCGCATTTCCGCTACCAGGAGGTCACCGAGACGGCAGTGGCGAGATTCAACGGACACAACCCAACGGACCTGCACGATCGAACCCGAATCATTGAGTATTGGTGGGATTTATGCGAATATCAGGATTTTTCAAACACGACAGGACCTTCAGGCAGCCAATCATCTGGATAACGACCCTCTTCATGATCTTGTTTCACGCCGGCGCCGTGGCAGCGCTGTTCTTCTTCAGTTGGAAAGCCTTCCTCCTCGCCTTGCTGCTGTGGTGGGTTGCCGGGAGTCTCGGCATCGGGATGGGATACCACCGGCTGCTTACGCATCGCGGATACAAGACCGCCAAGTGGATTGAATATGTATTAGCTGTGTGCGGTACGCTGGCCCTTGAAGGCGGACCTCTCCTCTGGGTTGCAACCCATCGCATGCATCACCAGAATACCGACAAAGAGGGTGATCCGCATTCTCCCCACGATGGCGGTTTCTGGGCCCACATGGGCTGGGTTCTTACCGGTCAGACCATGCAAAAGAACTCGGCAGAGCTCTTGCCCTACGTGCCTGAGCTTCGCAAAGACCGTTTCCAAAGGTGGATCAGCCGTTGGCACTGGGTGCCGATCACGATCCTGGCCGTCCTGCTTTTCGCCATCGGCGGGTGGCGTTACGTTCTGTGGGGCATTTTTCTTCGAACGGTAATCGGGCTCCACTCGACCTGGCTGGTCAACTCCGCTACGCATATGTGGGGAAGACGGCGCTTTCGCACTCGAGATGATTCCAGGAACAGCTTTTGGGTAGCGTTGCTGACGTTTGGCGAGGGATGGCACAACAACCATCACGCCTTTCCTCAATCAGCTCGCCACGGCATGGCCTGGTACGAAGTCGACCCGAACTGGTATGGAATCTGGATCCTGCGCGTGCTCCACCTGGCTTGGGATGTGAAGGTGCAGAAGCTGAATTCTGGCGACGCCAAGGCCGCTGAAATGCAGAACTCTGGCGAAACGCTGGTGTCCTGAAAGGGAATGAAACCACCGTCGGCACGGGCGCGGTGTGACTCACGCATGGGCGGCCAACCCGCCCATCAATCTTCAGGAAGCACCACAAAGTGCCCTTTGCTCTCGTGCCCTGACCCGCCTGCAAACGCGGTCTGTCCCATGGCGGTCCCGCCCAATCCCCACGACGGCGACGGCAACTCGGGCATGGGTTTGGCCTGAAACAGTCTTTTGCATTGGCGAGCCGTCCAACGCGCCCATGCCTTCGATTTTTTCCTCCGCGCGCTGTCGGTTGAAATACCCGTTCCCGCATACATCTGCCGGTAGAGCTTTGACAAAAAGATGAAGGCCAGCCGGGCGCTGAAATTCGGCGTACACGCCGACCTCTCCCAGATCGCTGGCCAGGTATAGAACTTGTCCCACACTTTCTGGGTACGCTCTCGAATTTCGTCCGAACTCATGGTGGGATGCGGGGTGAACATCTTGGGCCGCACTTCGGTGGGAATCAACCAGTAGCGCGTGATCGGCACATCGCCGACCATGGCAGGGTCCTTGCTCTGTTCCTTCTCCCAACGGCCAAAATCCACTGTCCCGGGAAACGGCGTCATCATCACGAACTGGGCAAATGTCACCCCGGCTTTGAGCGCCATCTCTACCGTCGCATCGAAGGTGGCGGGCCGGTCAGTCGGCAGCCCGAAGATGAACGAACCAAGCACATGAACTCCGTGCTGTTTGAAGGTCTGAAGTTGCTTGGCCAGGGCTTCGCCCGAGTAGTTCCAATCCTTGTAGACCGCCTTGAGCCCCTCCGGCGTAACCGCCTCTACGCCAACCAGCGCTCCCTTGATGTTTGCTTTCCGCATGGCATCGAGATAGTCTCCGTCCTCGCCGGCCTCCATGGTGATCTGGGTGTAGAACACCATGTCCTTCGGCAGCTTCGCCAGCTCTTCCATCAGTTGAAAGCGCTCCGTGCGGATGGCCGTCAGCTCTTCCAGCTTGGCAGAGTTCTTCTGTTCCCGGGCCAGGCGCAGATCGGTCAGCGTTACGGGATAGAAATTGTCATCCGCGAGAGCAATAAACCTGAACCCCAACCGGCGCAGCGCCACGATCTCGTCGATCACGGCCTGGAATCTCCGCTGCCGCGGTTTCTGTCCGTCTGTCCGCCACACGCTGCAAAATGAGCAATGCTTGGGGCATCCGCGGATGGTCTGCACCGAGGCCCACATATATTTCGCCGGGTTCATCAGGTCCCACCGCGCCTCGAGGAACTGGCTGCCCTCGATCCTTCCGCCGTCGTAGATCCGGGCGGGCTCGCCGGCGAGGCAATCCTCAACCACCTTGCTCCAGACCACGTCGCCGTCGCCCTTCACTACAGCGTGCGCTTCTCCGCGCTCCAGGGCCTCCTCGGGGAACAGCGTCGCATGAATGCCGCCATAAACCACCCATGCGCCCCGGCTGCGCGCCATCTTGCCGACCGCGTAACCACGCAGGGCGTTTCCGGTATGCACGCTGATCCCGACAACGTCCCCAGGCTGAATGGTTTCGGGCACAATCTGCTCAAGGGATTCATCGACCAGGATCGGATCTCCAGCCGATCGCGGAGTTGCCGCCGCAAGCACAAATAACCAGCGCGGTGTGATGACCGCGGTGCCAAAAGAATTGTCACTTGGATTCACTAAATGAACACTCATCGCATCCACCTTTTTCTCGTGCCCGAGTCATGCCGTTGCGAGTGCGGTGGATCGCGAGAGCGTCTATGCAGCCGGCAAGAACGCCGACCGTGAGCCGTCCTGAAGGAGTACTTGTCTGATCATACCCGCTCCGTCCGCCATGCGACATAAATAGTCGAAAAAATCAAACAAATTCGAACTGAATTCTCGCAATGGCGTCCGTTATTCGGTCCATGGCCAATCTGCTTCTGATTGGCGCGTCAGTTGGCCCACGTTCACGGACTGCTCAGTCGGTTTGAGGCTGTCGGTTACCCAAACCCTTCCCCTGCCCAGCCGCTGCTCATTGCGTTCCATGTAAACAGCCTTAAGAATGGAATTGTCATGAAGATAGGGTTTTTGGGACTCGGCAACATGGGAACACCGATGGCGCTGCGGCTGCTCGCCGCAGGACACGAATTGTCGGTGTGGAACCGGAGCGAAGCGCGAACTAAACCGCTGATCCACGAGGGCGCGATTGCCGCAGCCACTCCGGCGGAGGCTGAACTAGGCTCCGATGCGATCATCACGATGCTCTCGGATGATGCGGCGTATGAAGAAGTGCTCTTCGGCGTCCACAGGCTGATTGACGCGCTCTCGCCGGGCGCTCTTCACATCTCGTGCAGCACCATCAGCGTGGCGCTCAGCGAGCGGATCACCGTGGAATACGCGACCCGCGGCATCGATTTTGTGGGCGCACCGGTTTTTGGCCGGCCAAGCGTGGCTGCAGAGGGCGGGCTCTGGGTCGTCGCAGCCGGGGCTGACAACGCAGTGAACCGCGCCCGCCCTTTGCTTGAGGCATATTCGCGAGGCATAACCGTGGTCGGCAATGAGCCCAGTCAGGCGCATGCCGTCAGGCTGGGGGGTAGTTTTCTTACTAGCGTCATGATTCACTCGCTCGGCGAAGCCTCTAGCTTCGCAGCCCGGCAGGGAGTCGAGCTCGAAACATTTCTTGATGCTATGAATAATGCTCTGTTCCAGCCGCCCTTGTACGCCCACTACGTCAGGATGATGCTGCATCCGCCTGAAGACATTGAAGCAGCC
>Ga0206941_10199_pt1 | contig 16734 bp, 16 predicted proteins | sample Alteio_BWOrgHeat_9_FD_153251 | JGI IMG/M metagenome (GOLD analysis project Ga0206941, IMG submission 153251) | Enriched cells from forest soil in Barre Woods Harvard Forest LTER site, Petersham, Massachusetts, United States -... | ecosystem: Environmental > Terrestrial > Soil > Temperate forest >...
GTGTGCCGGAGAGTGGAGGGCCACTCAGACGGAAAGCGGCCGGCGATTTCGCCGCGCCGTTCAGCGCTTCCTGCCATTGTCCGAGAGAATCTCAAAGGGCGACTCAGGCTGCCTCAATCGAAACAACCTGCCCAAATGGCGCCCGCCGATTCTCGGTCGAAGCCCAGATCACCGGATACGGCGGTGCCTCGCTGGGAAAGGTGCCGCAAAGATCGGTTAGGAGCACCAGCGTTTGGGGGACGACACCCCGCTCACGGAGCCAGTCGAAGCAGGGCCGAAAATCCGTGCCTCCGCCGCCAACCGGTACCAGAGAAATTGGTTCACCTGCGTGATACATTTCGACCCTGTGAACTGCCGCGTCAAAGTAGAGTACATGCACGAGCCGTGGGCGCTGTCCCGCCAGGATCGACCGAATCTCCTCCTGGAAGAGGCCTAACTGGCGGGCGCTGACCGACCCGGAACAGTCAACCGCGACAGCAATCTCCCCCACTCCTTCCGACGTTATCCCCGGCAGGTACAATCCTGACCAGACATGCCGCCGGTTGGGGCGCATCCAGCTGTAGTCGGCGGGGGTGGTTTCGGACCAGGCCCGCCGGAGGAGCTCTCGCCAGTCCGTTCTGGCGGATTGCGCTGCTTCAATCGTTCGCACCGCGCCTCCGGGCAGCTTGCCGGCCAACTTCGCCACGCTCTGTGCCTGCTCGACGGCGATCTGCCATTCCCGAGCCTGCTCGGAAATTGACGGCCCGTCTTCTCCCACAGGCGCCGGGGCATCGAGCACCTGCCCAACTCCGCCCGGAGTCGGAGGCGCCTGAGGTTCGTCTGCAATGTGATCGCCCTGAGGCGCCTTGTCTTCCGTTGCGCCTGATCCGCCTCCCGGTTTGCTCTCCGCTTGTTCAGACGAACCCTCCTGATTCTTCTCCTCCTCGATCAGGTTGTAGATGCGCTCTGCGCTCATGCCACGAAACCGGTCATCGATGAGAACGTCTTTGGGAAGCGTCAGACCGGCATGGAGCAGCATGGGGTTGATGGCATAGTCGCAGGCCATATTCCATCGCGCCTGGTTCCGGTCGCCGCGCCGCGTGTGGTGCTGCAATGCCGGATGCATGACCTCGTGAGCCAGAGCGCCGGCCAGTTCAGCAGCGTTCAGCGTCTCAACAAACTCCGGGTTGTAGAACAGAGAAATGCCGTCGGTGGCCATCGTTGCGACCATGCGCGAAGGCTTTGCCCCGAGCCGAAATAACAGCGTTCCGAAGAACGGGTGATCAAGAAGAAGCGTAGTCCGGGATTTCTGAATCCGAACCCCACTCAGAGTTTGGTGGTGGTGGTTTGTCACTACAGGCATAATTGGCCGGGCCTCCAATCATAAGCTGGCCAGAATTAGTGAGTTTCAGTGGAGTCCGTTCGCGAAAGTTCGGGTATTTCAAGGAAAAATTGGCCACAAGTTCCGTTTTGCAGCCAAAACATGGCCGCGGGTGCAGCATCGATGTTCGCGGTAATTACCATGCAATTAAACGTATTCGCGCGAAGCTGCACAGCCCGCTGAAGCTACCTCATGGTCACAATGCGACCCACAGTCTTAGATAACCGCGAGCCTGACTGGGGCCGGCACGAATTGCAAGCATAGACCGGCCATTCTGGCCAACTTATGGTTGTAGCGACATGGTGGTGGTTCATGACGCGGGAGCTTCCATATAGGCAGACATGTGTTTGAAAATGTCCTGATCGCTGATGGTATTCATCGAAACATCACTCCCCGAACTCTGCATGCGTTCGCGCAGAACCGCATCCATCTCCGTCAGGATCTGGGCCGCATCGTTCGCAGTCGCCACCCGCAGGATTTCGTTCTTTTTGAGATCACGCGCCGTGAACCCACACAGGCGACCCTTGATTTCTTCAGCAAAACGGTTCAGTTCCTCGTCCTGGTTCACGTTGAGCCGCGGGAGCAAGTCCACCAGTTCGACGACGTTTGTCACCAGCGAGGCATGGAAGCGCGACTCCGGCTCCTTCAGCCGCTCCACCATGTGTGAGACGACTCCCTTCAACCGCACCCAGAGGTCCTCGGTCCCCCGCTTGAGCGACTGGCGTACGTTCTCGTCGATCTCCCACGCAACGCGCACCTGCTCCTCTTCGGAAAGAGTCACCCGGAAGTCCTCTCCGCTCGGAATGGGCAGGACCTCGATCCTGACGCCAAACTTGTTCCGTAGTTTCTCCGCCGAGGGATAGTCTTCTTCACGGAAGAGTCCGTTCAGTTCGGGCCTGACCTGCTCGATGTAACTGGGGTAAACGGCCAGGAACTCTTCGACCTGTCGCGAAAAGGCTTGTTCGAACTCCCGCATCCTCGCGGTCAGCTCGAAGTAGAAGTGGGCGGGGAGTAGCCGATAGCCCTCGTCCGACCAGGGAAGCGTGATCTTGTAGAAATATTGACGAATCTGCCCCGAGAGCGACCGAAGTGACTCAAGCTTCTCCGCTTCGCGCAACAATTGTTTGTTGTAGCGTCCGGCGCCTTCATGGGCTCCGTGTTGTTGCGCGACATCGCGGCTGACCTTGCGGTCGTGTTTTACCGCGGTCCAGATGCTGATGTGGACCGCGGCCAGCATGGCTCTTTCCGTGATCATCGCAGGACCTCCGCATGTTCCACTCCGAAGCGAACGAATTCCGGCGTGTGGGTAATGGCTCGATCGCGCGCGGCGGCGTCGCGCACGGCAAGGACTCGCATCTCTGTCGGCATCCGGTCGAGATACCGCATGCCTTTTGCGATCGAATGGTCGGTCAGGGCCCGGCCGAGAGCCGTTGCAATAGCGATCCGGGCCGATGGTTCATCCGGCAACGGCGCCGTGTCCGGATTGAGGAGAATTTCGTCGATCGAAGGCAGCTGACGGAATAGGCGCAGGAAAGCGACAAGTTCGGTCGTTGCCGCCAGGCCGATGGTCCCTTCGAGCAGCATGGCTTCAATCTCTGTCGCTCCAGAAAAGAAGCCAGTGTTCTGGCGGCGCGCGAACCCGGTCAAAACGTTCGAAGCCATCTCCCAGGATCGCGGCGTGGGCCACGCATTTACATCGGACTGCGCGTCGGCGTCATGCAGAAGTGCCGGCTTGAAGCGCAGGAACGCGATAATCTCCGGCCGGATTCTGGCCTTGACAGCCCACCTGCACCAGTCCATGAAGTCGGGCTCGAGATCGAGATGGACGAAGCGGTTCCGGAGAGGCCGCGGCATTGAAAAGTGCACCCCGCGGTCTGAGGCGGGATTGCCGGCCGCTATGACCACCCAGCCATCGGGCAGTTGGTACTCGCCCAGCTTTCTGTCGAGGACCAGCTGGTAGCAGCCGGCCTGTGTCATCTGCGGCGCGGAGGTCAATTCATCGAGAAAGAGAATGCCCTCTCCATCGACTGGCAGGAACCTGGGCGGAACCCATTCAGCGCGATCCTCGGAAATGCGCGGAAGGCCGCGCAGATCGACCGGATCGAGTTGCACGGCCCGGATGTCGAGAAACTGCCACATGAGATCGGCCGCGACCTGGGCAACGATCTGTGATTTTCCGACGCCGCACGCACCCCATATGTGTAGGGGTACACGTTCGCATATAAGCGCATGAAGCGCCTCGTAGAGTTCGGATGGTTTCATTTGGGAGGTCCTTTACAGTAAAAGAGGAATTCAGGCAGCTTCGTCCGTATCCTCGTCCGTACTCTCTTCTGCATATTCACGCTCGGCATTGATCTCGGCCAAGATCTCGCGGTCTTCATCCGAGAGTTGATGCCTCGTCGGTTCGGCGGCTGCAGCAGCGTTCGCGGAAACTGGAACAGGTTCATCCTCCAGTGCCGCGTCGAACAAGCTCGGTGTCTTTGCCGGCTCGGGCTTTTGCTCGACCGGTGCTTCGAGAGTAGGCGACTTGGCGACAGAACCGTTGCTGGCGTCCTTCTTGCCAACCTGGTTCTTCGCCTTGGCACGTGCTTCGGCCTGCGCCGATTTTGCGGCAGCCGTAATGTCGGCTTTCGCCCGGTCCAGCGTATTTTTGAGTTCCAGATGGCTCGAAACAAAATTCACCAGTGTGTCCGCGAGTTGTGCGTCGAGATCTTCGGCCGTTCCCGACACGCTGACCGGAATCGTCAACGCCGCGTTCTCGCTCTCATCGATCTTTTTAGGAACAACATTGACGCGAAATTGATCGTCACCCAGGTGGGAGACCGTGAATAACACCGAGCGGTGTCGCAAAAGCGGTGCAAGTTCCTTGAACATGAGTGCTCCTTGGAAGAATTCGAAGAATTGGTTGTATCGGTATGGATGGCACTTGGCGGCCGGTTTCAGACTGTGCAGAAATGTCGTCCCGGCCTGGAAGAGCGATTTGCATCTTTTCAAACCGAAAATCGGCCTGGCAAGCGCTCAGGCACAAAGCTCAGGATCACCACGGTTTTCTAGCGGGTTCCTTGAGTTCCGGATCGTCCCAGCGGAGGAATTCCGCCTATCGCGGTACGTGACTGTCGTCGGGGTGGAGGTTGGTATCGTACCAGTTGGTCGGTTGGTCATATGTGTCGGGCCAATGGCCGTAGAGGATGCCGTCCGGAGTGAAGCAGGCCAGCCACATGACAACCGTGAATCGAAAAGCGCAAGGATCAAGCCAGTGAGAAACCGTGCAGCCTTTGCGCGGCCTTTTCGTCGAAGGTAAGAGTCACGGAGCACCCCCTCCAGATTCCCAGTGAGCCGATCAATGCGTCTTCAAAGGTCCCGGTTCCGTTCCTGAGCGCGACGACAGCGTGATAGACCTCTTGCTCGTTTTGAACCTCGAGTGTGTCGGCCGCCAGCACCATCTCAATGTCGTTCGCGATTTCCTGCCGCGACCGCCTGTAAAGGCTCTTGAGGACCCAGACCACTTCGAGGATCGTGACCAGGCTGACGAATCCGGGTTCCAGTTCGGTCAGCCGTCGTGTAATGATTTCCGTCGCGCGTGGAGCTTGCACCGGATCGTCCTGCGCCAAGTACCGCAGAAGAATATTCGTATCCAGTCCTATCATTTCTTCCGCCTGAATCTCTCCGTGGCGCCTGCTTCAATGGCAGAGTCGATCTCTTCGAGGGACACGGGTTTGGCCGGCTTCGGAATGATGCCTTTCAGCCGCGAGGTCGGAATTCTCGGCAGAATGATCACGCCGTCCGGGTGGAAGAAGAATTTAAACCGATCTCCCGGTTTCAGGTGCAAACGCTCGCGCACGGCTTTGGGGATTGTGGCTTGTCCTTTGCTGCTGAGTTTGGCTTCCATGGGCAAGATCCTCCGACCTTTACATTTTAACAAAAGTAAAGAGTATCGTCCTCGATTGTAGGGCGTAAAGCGGGAGCACCCATGTGCCTGGGGCCGGTTTGCCCTCACAACCCCGAATAAGCCGATGCTACGACATAAGCTGAGCGGCCCCGAGTACAACCTTCCCCTGCCTTTTGGCCAATTTATCGTTGTCGTTTCATCGTTTTCTTCCAGAGTCCCGGATCGACTGCAAGCGACGTCATCTGACCCGTGCCTGCGTTGAAGAAACCGCCGTGGTGCCCGAGTTTCCCATAATGGAAGAGCCGAGCGAGCATGGCAAGGGCGCTCGCGGCGAGTGTCTGGTTGATGAATGGTTCCTGCCGTTCCAGCGCCTCGGCGGCCGAACAGCTGGGCAACGGATCCTCGCCACCAGATGTGTCGGCGATCTCGGGATACAACTCACTGACAGTGCGAAGCCGGCCGGCTTTATGCCGGTTTCGCTGATTCAACGGCTGGCCAAGCACAAACTGACCGCTCGAAGCGTTGTTTCCGAGATCGAGCCAGTACGTGATTGTGGAAGAAGATTTCGTTACCGCCCGCTCGATCACGCCGCGCGCCGCGCGCGTGTCGACGCAGCCGATGACAAGATCGGGCATGCGGTGATGGTCATCGTAAATGCTGCTGACACTGAAGCTGACAGGCTCCGCGCACCAGGACGTGCCCCAGAACAGGTTGATACGGTTGATAAGGACTGTCGCCTTGTTGTGGCCGATGTCGGACCATGAGAATGGCTGGCGCACACAATTGGTGTCCGATACTGTATCGCCATCCATCAGGGTTAAGTCGATTCCAAAGGGATGTCCCCAGACCCGCATGGCTTGATGGAGATAGGGAAGACCCATCGCGATCGCGCTGCCGCTTCCGCCCGCGCCGACGACAAGCACCCGCACAGGCTTCCGCGCGACAAGGTGGCCAGGGAGAATATGCTCGATGCGCATGCCGCGTTACCTCCCCTGGATGAATTCCGCGAGCGTTTGCGGCAGTTGGATCAGGGATTCTGAGGGGAACCTCCGCCGCTTGCCTGCGAGTTCACCCCATAGGGTGTCGTGGCCGCCCTGGTGCCGCGTCAAACGGCCCACATTGGCGTGAGTGAATGCGCTTTCGTAGAAGCCCTTTTCCCATCCCTCAATCGATCCCACGGACGTGCTTTCCGGGCATCTCATTGAACCAAGGCATACCGATCCGTCGTCCGAGAGATTCCAGAAAGGAGCAACGGCCATCTTTGTCCCTCCATTGGGCCGCTTGTTTTCGGCAAGCGCGCGAATGCTTAGGCTGCCATGGATGATTTTCCAGACCAATGGTGGCTGAGGGAACTGCTTTCCGTTCAGCGTCTGCATCTTGCCTTCCGGGTTCTCAAAATACATCTGCCGCTGACGCCGTGGAGTCCACCAAGCGATCATGCGATCTGATTTTGCCAGGATGTTCTCGGACAGAACTTCTGCCGCGGCGCTGCCGCCCAGCGATTCAGCCAGGTTTTCGACGAAAGCTGTCGTCAATGGCTGTGCAACTCCAAGCACAGGCGGCCCCTGCTTCTGAGCAAGAACCTCGTGCCGCGTGATGAAACTTCGTCTGCCCTCCCGATAGATCAGCAATGCCTCACGCAGCTCGAAGCGGTGCATCTGACCGATCTCGACCTCGACCTTCATCGCCTTTGTCCCCCTGAATTTTCTCGATCAGCTCGCACAACTCCAGATTGACGCGGACGAAACGCTCGACGGCGCTCATCGCTTTCAGGAATTCTTCCTGATCAGTCGGGGAAAAGACGGCGCACAGCGCAGGTTCCGACGAACCCTCAAGCATGTATTGGCTTTCTGCGTCGAAGCAGGCCGATATGGCGTCATGGTCTTCGAAGACAACCAGCAACGACGGCAACGGAGGCTCGTCGTAGTAGCTCCCGTACTCGCTCGGATCCTGCGCATTCGATGCTGTGCGCGCAAGCTTGGCAATGGTCAATACATGTTCGATCCATTCTTTGTGGCGCCCATTGCAGTGCCGAATGAGCATTCGCCGGTTGTTGAGTCTCCAGTGATCGGGGTGGCCCTTCAGCGTCTTGCGAATGCACTCCGGCAGTGCCCTTTCCACTTCAGGGAATTCGTACTGCCCAGAAGATTCCCCATCGTCGGCCTCACCGTATTCTTTCAGCCGCTCTTCATACTGTTCGGCATCGCCATAGTCGTAAATCCGCATTACGCGATAGAGCGATTGGATCAGCGTCCAGTAGAAGGCTGCGCCCAGTCCTTCGGCCTCGCTTTCGAGCGATTCAATAGCCAGCCCAATCTTGAGATATCCGCACCCGCCGCAGCTGATTGAAACTGCGAGCTTGCCGAATTCGAGCAGCTCGTCTGGCGCCGCAACGTCGCTGACCTGCAAGTAATATTCAATGTTTCGCGCCAGGAGATCGCCATTCCCGGCGCCGATGCGGTTCATGATCGCCAACTTGACAAAATTCACCGCAATGCCGCCGCAATCGGCCCAGATTTCCGGAGTGCCAATTCCGGCCCGTACCAGTGCTGCGCTGAATTGATAGAGCAATTCGCCCCGGGCTCCATGGCTATAGGCAGTGGGCTGCCCTTCGAGCGAAGGAAGCGCCTGCACAAACGATGGGGCGAGTGTTGTTATTGGAGAGGGGGCAAAATCTCCGAAGGAGGCGCCAGTGTTTTCGTGTCCTGCCGATAATTGCGGCTGATAGCGTCGGTGAGGGCTTCTGCGAGCACGAGAGTTTCTTTGCATTTGAGGTGCCTCACGAGGAGTTCGTTTTGCTTGTCCGGAGGCGCCGCTGCCTGCGCTTTGAGAACTGCCTCAAGATCAGCTGGGGTCATTCGCCAGCCCGTCATCGCTAGCCTTTGGAACCGATGGCGCGGCTGAAGGAATAACGGAGAGCTGTGCCGGTATCTTCGGGGCCCTCAAGCGTTGCGGTGGCGAGTTCCGGATGAGCCGGGGTTAACAATTCGCGCACCTGCTCCACGGACATGCCGGGCGCAGGATCGGGGATGCGGGTTCCGTTACAGAAGAACTCGCGATGGAGCGTTTCGACTTTGAGGGAACTCATTGTTTCGGTTGTAGGTTGACGCAATTGCTGACATTGACAGAATTCGTGACATAAATCGACGCAATTCACGACATAGACTGCCAGCAGCGCTGACCTATTCCTTTCGCTGGGATAGAGGTTTTTTACTTTTGAGGTCTTGATTGACGCGCTCTTCAAACAACGCATAAGGTTGTTCACTTCTTCCAAGTCGTCCTTGTCGAGCCTGCGGGAGGCGGCGAGCAAGGTGCCTGTGGTGACGAGGGCTGGATGCCGGGGAAAACACAATAATTGACACACTAAAGTTGGGAACCTACGCAGTTTCCCGCCCGCTAGTGACTGCGACCGTGAGAGTCGCCGCGTGTGACACACTCAACGAGATTCTGCAGCCGTAACGAAATTGCTGCTCTACCGATTCGAGACGCAAAGAGCGTATATCAGGACTAATCCTGGCTACTATTATGCAACTCATGCTACATCAGCAGCTTACACCGAGTCCGAGCGCCTTTTGGAGGTGTGCCAACCATGCCATCTAAATAGATGAATCGCTGATTTCTTACCGGCCTCGAGGCATGGAGGAGTGCAATGCGCCCGGGCCGCTGCGCTCACATGGCCGGCTGTTTACTACTTCGTCACCGAAGAGTCGGCGGTCAACCGCCCGGAGTGGTTTCCCGCAGCCGTTAACACTCGCCGGGCATCATTTTTGGCCTGTGCCTTTGGTGGTTGGTGCAATTCGGGACATTGCTGCACTCAACTCAGCCTCAATGCTTGCGAGTTTGTCCTGCGCACTCTGGAGACGCTGCTCCATGCTCTGAAGAGTCATACTGCAATCGTGCTCAGCTTCCTTCAACGCAGGGATGTTCGATTTTTCTGCCGCTATCTCGCCAGAGAGGTTGTTCCGCTCGGCCGCATTCGTCGTTTTGTCTAGCCGATCCTCTGCCTGTTCCAAATGGTCCGCCTCCTGCTTCTCGATCCGTCGGACTTCGTCCAGTTTCGCAGATGCAGTGTCCACGCTCTCCGTGTCGCGACTCACCACGCTCTGTTGTATTCCCAGTTCTGCGACAAGCAATTGGGTCGTTTCAGAGACCCGCAGGTCGTCATGAATGGCCCGGAGTTCCGCGAGGATTTCATGCAACGTCAGTGAATCTCTATCTCGCGTTTGCCCGATACTCGGGACAACAGGAATTAGCAAAAGAAATGCAATGAACACCGCCCGCGTAACCATCAGATTGGCACCTCCTGCTTCGATAACAGAATATTGTCGAACTAAAACGGGCGAAAGTGTAAGGTTGGTGGACGATGCGTACATGACCCCAAGGTCATGTCCGGAATGGCGGTGATACTCCCGGAATCATTGTTTACTCACGATCTCGCCGTCTGTTCAGAGGGAGTTGCATATAATCGCGGTCAGGATACCCTCAAATGTCACTCCTCTCAATAAACCTCGCGCATTCCCTTGTTGACGACTCGCTGCCGTGGGATCGCTCAATTCAATTGCACATCGATACATTTCTTCAACGCTACACTCTTCACGACTCCTACTGGATCGCCCTGCATACCAACTGCGGTCTGGATGACTCCGCCGTTGCCGCTATCAGTTTCGATCCGGTATGGAATCCATCGGTGGGTACCCCCACTTCACAAGTTGCAAACTGGCCATTGCTCTTCATCCGGTTCAACTGCTTAAACACAATCCGCATGGCTGGGTTCAAAGATATTGGAGGGACGCAGCGTGGGGTTTCAAGCGTTGCAGTCGATCACCTGTCGGACGAAGAAACTATAACGACAATCCTCGACCACTACGGGGCCTCAGTCAGCCTTCAGCACTTCCCCCTGATCAATGCCTTGGCGATGGCAAACGATGGGAGTGTGCTGGAACTGTCAGCGGAATCTGCTTGAGTCGCTTGGCGGCAGATGATGGTTTGGTAAATGCGTTAGCGAGACACTGGGCGAGTTGTGGCCCACCCTTCCCTTAGTCGAAATTCTTGCTTCCAACGCCATGGAGTCTTGGCTGGGCGCTTTTCGGGTGATTGCGTCACTTCACGTCTCAAACACGGGGCGATTCTAGTTCGCTGCGGGCGTGCGATGAATACTACAGACAGATCACGATTGTTCGGCCGAAGGAACTTATCCTTGACACTTTCAAAACTCTCTATTTCGAGAACGCCTCGATTTGCAGATGATAAGGCACGAGCAACTTGCCCGTAGCGTGATTGATGGCGGCCAGGGCGAGTTGATACGTAATCCGGGTTTGCAACAGCACCAGTTCCGCGTTGGCCAACCGGGATTGCGAATCGAGTACAAAGAAGTTTGTTTCCGCGCCCAGCTCGAATTTACGCTGGTCGGCGGTGAGCGATTTTCTGGCCAGATCCAGCGAAGTGGTCGCGGCGCTGAGTGCCAACTTTGCCGTATCGAATTGGTGGAGCGCGTCTCGCACCTGGCGCATGATCAACTCCTGCACTTGGCGGTCCGCGTAGAGATCGCGAGTCCTGGCGACCAGCGCGTTCCCCATGCGGGCTTGTGCGGCTCGATTCCTGACGGGCAAATTGAGGGTAAGCTGCCCTCCGTAGCCTGGAAATCCGAAACCGAAGAGTTGGCTGAAGGATGTGCCGAGCCCGCCCGTGGACGTGAGTTGACCGGTGGTGAGACTGTACTGATTTCCTCCCAGGCCGGCGCTTTGGTAGAAGCCGTTGAGCTCGAGGTCGGGCTTGAGCAGGTTGTGCGCCAAACGAATGCTCGTGTCATCGCCCTCCAGGGCGTCCTTTGCGGCTTCGATCTCCGGACGACTACTTAGCGCCTCACTAAGAACGGCGTCCGCATCCACACTCTCGAGTTGGGCGGGCTCGGGGCTCTCGGTTAGCTCCAGGCGCAGCGAATTCAATTGGTGGTCCTGGTTTGCTCCGATAATCAGGCGCAATGCCTCTTCGGTCTGCGTCAGCGCGTAGTCGGCCTGGATGGATTGCACCTTACGTGCCGCCACCTCGGATTCAGAACGGCTGATATCGAGCGGCGGCAAGGCGCCCAACTCGAGTGCGCGCTTGTCCCGCTCGTAGCTCAATTGCGCAAGACTGAGCGCCCGCTGCTGTACATCGAGTGCGCCGCGGGCCTGGACCGCTGCCCAGTATTGACCCACCACCTGCAGGATGGTATCGTTCACTTCCGCTTCGAATGTTGCCCTCGATTGTGCCAGCGAGCGCTGGGCGATCCTGATCGGCGCGGTGTTGGCAAATCGGCCGGCGTTGCGCAGCAGCGGTTGCGTGAATTGCAGGTTAACGCTGGTGCTGAAGTAAGGGTTAAAAAAATAGAACGAGCTGTTGGTCGACGCCTTACTGCTGGAGAGGCCGACATTGATGTTCGTTCCAGTCGTCAACGTCTGCAGATAGTTCACCTGTCCGGTCTGGGATAGCGAATTGAGGGTGGCATTTGCAGACGAACCGATTCCCTGCAGTTGACTGTAGCCGGGATAGGAGTAGCGATTGATGTTGAGGCTGCTCTGGATGGTGGGATCGAACGGCGACCAAGTACCCAGGAGTGAGAACTTGCGTGACTCGATCGATGTCTCTTCAATCTGGATGTCGCTGTTGTTCTCCAACGCAAGCAGAATCGCGTCGCGCAGGCTGAGGCGGAGCTCGTTGTTCTGGACGTAGGCCTTCAGGTGAGCCGGGGCGGGCAGCTTGTCGGCGCGAACTCGCGAAGTGAGAAGGCCGCGATAGTTATCACCGGATTGCGATAGCGCCAGGCGGGCGGCCAGGAGCGCGCAGAGGATAAAGAGGCCAAAGCGCAAAAGCTTCATTCCGTCTCCAGCATTCGTGTCTTCCACTCATTCGTAACGGATGGCCTCGACTGGATCGAGGCCTGCGGCCTTGGTTGCCGGGTAGATTCCGAACACGAGCCCTACTGAAATCGATACGAGAAAAGCTAACGAGATCGAGCTGAACGTAACGATCGTCGACCACCCCGCCAACCAGGCGATGGACCGAGATATCACGAAACCCAGGACTACACCAATCGTCCCGCCGGCGAACGAGATCATGGTTGACTCCACCACGAACTGGCGCACGATATCGGAACGACGTGCTCCAACCGCGCGGCGCAAGCCTATTTCGCGGGTCCGTTCAAGGATGCTGGCCAGCATGATGTTCATGATGCCGATGCCTCCGACCAGCAGCGAAATCGAGGCAATCGCCACCATGACAGTGTTAAACAAGCGCTCTGTGCGCCTCTGCTCGGCGAGCAACTCGGCCGGTACGATGATGCTGAAGTCGTCGCCTCCATGGTGGGACGAATCCAGAACTGCCCTCACCACCTGAGCGGCTTGCGGTATGGCGGAGGCATCGCCAAGCTCCAGGTAGATCCCATCGATCTCGTCGCGGACGTCGCTGTAACTGTCCTCCAGGCGTTGAAAGGCTGACTGCAGCGGGACGTAGATGGCATTGTTCACATCGACGGCAGGCAGCCCGGCCACCGCGGTATCGGAACTGAGCTGTGGACTGACCACGCCGATCACACGGAACCATTGCTCATTGGCTTTCACGAATTCGTTCACGGCATTGGCCGATCCGAACAGGCTCCACTTGGCGGACGCCCCCAGCACGCACACCGGGGCCCCCGCATTCTCGTCGTTCTCTGAAAAGAAGCGGCCGTTCACCAGCTGCAAGCCCGCGATGCCCTGATATCCGGGATTGACGCCGTAAATCACCGGCGTACCCTCCTGCGGTTTGGGAATCATCTTGGACGGAGTCATTCGCTTGCGCGGGGTGGAGGCAACAATTCCGCTCACGTCGTCGCCAATCACGCGATAGTCGAGCAAGGTGAGGCCCGGCGAAATCTTGCGCATCTTCTGATGCGCCTGCCACTCCGTGGTTTCCTTCGCTTCAACAATCAGATTGCGCACGCCCATTTGCTCGATAAGCGCCATAACCTTCTGGCGCGCGCCTGCGCCAATGGAAAGCATAGCCACCACCGCAGCCACGCCGAAAATCATGCCCAGCATGGTGAGCAGCGAACGGAGCCCATGAAGCATCAGGTTTTGAAAGCCCATGTCGGCATCGCGCGTCCACTGTTGCGATACCGAGATGAGTTGCGCTCGCCTATCAATATCCATCAAGGGCATCAGGGCGCCCCTTCCGCGCCGCCGATCGACGCACCCGCTCCGGATTGCTTATGCGGAACGGTGGGATCGAGCAGAGCCACTTCACTGCCTTCTTCCAGGCCGTTGATCGCCGCGCGGCTCTCGCTTTCGCTCTGGATCTTGATCTCGCGCTGCTGATAACTGCTGCCCTTGCGCACGTACACGATGCGCTTGCCGTCCTTCATGAATAAAGCCTGGCGCGGAATGCAAAGCACGCTCCTTTGCTGCGTGCCCTGGTAGACGATTTCCGCCGTCAGCCCTGGGCGCAGGCGCGGTTCATTCGCCTGCAACTGAATGGTCACGTCGAACGTATGGCTCGCGTCGGGGTTGAAGAAGAGCCCTGTCGTCATTCCGCCTACGGTCTTCACGGTGCCGTCAAAAACGGTTCCGGGAATTGCGTGAAAACCTATTTTTACCGCCTGACCGTCTCGGACATTATCGTGCTGTTCCTCGGGGACCTTTGAAACAAGGTTCATTCCTGCGGGGTTGAGAATTTGCACGATCGCGCTGCCCGCCTGCACCTGGTCGCCGGGTCGATAATCGGGCAGAGTCATGCCGGTGAAGAAGAATCCGCCGGACGCGTTCACGTTTTTCTGGATCGAAACCAGACCGTCCATCGGGGCCGTCACGCACATGTGTTCCAGGTTCTGTTGGGCCTGATCCATCGCCAGTTTGGCCTTGTTGTGTTTCTCCTGCGCCAGGAATATGCCGGCCCGCCCCGAAGCACGATGCGATTCGATGTCCTTCTCCAACTCCGCCAGCACGCGCCTGGCCTGCACCAGCGCCAGGTCGTTCTTCTGGCCATCGATCTTGCTCACCAGCTCATTTTTCTCAACGTCGAGTTCCGCGCGGCGTACATTGTAACGGGCCTTTAGCAGTGCCACCTTATCCTCGGCCGCCAAAACCTCGGCATCTGCCTGGGCCTTGATGATTTCCTCGTCTGCCTGCATCAGCTCCGAACGGTTCTGTTCAAGCTTGTAATTCTGCTCGCTGGGATCGAACTCCACCACGATGTCGCCCTTTTTCACGCGCTCCCCGGTCTGCGCCAGGTGAGTAATCTGCAAAGCGTCGCCGCCAACGGTGGGCGCAGCAACCATGACCGTGTCGCTTGCGTTAAGTTCGCCGGTGGCATGAACCTCGATCTTCATCTCGCCGCGCTTAACTTCGGCGGTGGGAATGTCGTCAGTGCGGGCAATGGAACGGCGGCGGCTCATCGCGATCACCACGCCTACTCCGGTGGCCAACACCACCGTGAGCAGCATCCACAGTCCTATTCGGGATCGTTTCATGCATTGCGCCTCACTGTTTCAACAAAGGATCTTTCATTGCCACCGTGTCCCCGGGCCCGAGCCCGCTTCCTACCAGCGCACGATCGCGGCTTCTACGCTCAATCTGGATGGCGCGCTCCTCGAATCCGGAACCGTTCCAAACGTAAGCCACCGTTCGTCCCGACTTCATAAACGAGGCCTGCACCGGAATGGAAATTGCATTCGGAACACGGTCCACAATTACGGTAACCTGCGCGGTCATTCCAGGCCTGAGACGCGGGTCCTTCTGGTCGAGCGCGATCTCCAGCGTGAAGTTGCGCGGAATAGGCCAACCCGCAGAGAAATCCGACGTCGCGATGGTTCCGATGCGTTCAATTCTGCCTGTAAACTGGCGATCCGCTACCGCGTCGAGTTGCACCGTAACCGGCTGTGCCACAGAAAGCCTTCCGCGTTCGGTCTCGTCCACATGCGCCACGACGCGTAGCGAAGTAGGATCGGGCAGTTCCGCGATGGGCGATCCCGGCCACGCCCGCTCACCGGGTTTGAACGGCCCCTCGCCGCCCTCGTGCCACACTGATGCCAGACTGATGTTCCCGTCAGAAGGCGCCTTGAGCACCATAGAAGCCAGTGCGCGCTCGGCGTGGTCTTTGTCGAAGCGTGCCTTACTGGTTGCGTTGCGATGCCCTCCAATCGTGGCTTCGGTCTTGGCGCCGTCCGCCTTCAGTTTCTCCTCCGCCTGGCGTAAGGCCTGTTCCGCGTCTGCGACTTTCAGTTTGGCCTCGGCCCCCTCGATCTGCGAAACGATCTCTTCCTTTCCTGCGTCGAGTCGAGCCGCTTCCACGTCGTATCGGGCTTTCATCACCGCCGTGGTGTCCTCTTCCTCAGTCAATCGTCCTTGCGCCTGTGACTGTTCCGTTTCCGCTTCGGAAGACTTCAGCAACGATTTGTCGGTTTCCAGGTCCGTCCTGGTTTTGGATGGATCGAATTCCACCACCACGTCCCCCTGCTTCACCGCGCTGCCGTCCGGCGCCAACTTGACAATCTGCAGTGTCCCCACATCCGGCGGCGCGGAGATCGTGATCGACTTGAGCGCCTTAATGTCGCCCCGGAACTGAATCACATCGAGAAACTCAGCCGGCTGCACCTGGAACGAAGGAACTGTCGGCTCCTTTTTCATGGTGCGCACCCACCCGTACACCCCAATGCCGGAGGCAGCCAGGATCAACGTGACGGCAATCGCCCGGTGCTCCTTAAGCAGGCGACGCAGTCGCGGCATCATCTTGTTTGACCCTTATCATTCGCATTTACGACTTCTATGTCGACAGCCGCGGAGAGATCGGGCATCAGTCGTGCGTCGTTGCCTTGAATCGAGAAGGTGGCGGAAAAGGTGCGCAACTTGGAAGAGAAATCTCCCCTCTTCCCCATTGGATCGATCGATTCGAGTTTGCCGGTGAACTCCAGATCGGGATAGGCGTCGAGATGCACGCGCGCTCGCCGGCCGACGCTTAACGATGTCAGGTCTTCCTGGTTGACCTGAACGTGGACCTGCATCACCGAAGGGTCGACAACCTGCATAAACGGCACACCGGGCCTCACCTGGTCACCCTCCTGGACTTCGCCCATGTTGCCCTGTTTCCAGATGGTGTTGAAGACCACGATGCCGTCAAGGGGCGAACGAATCTGCATCAGCGCCGCGTTGTTCTGCGCATGCAGCATGGTTTCCTGGGTGCGGTCGCGCTGAATTTCCAGGATGCGTATCGATGCCTGCGCCGCCTTACGCTTTAGGTCAAAGGTTTCCTTCAATTGCGCCAGCGTGGCACGCGCTTCGTCGAGGTTCTCACGAGCCTTTTCCGCGTCGATGCGCGACATCAGCTCGACCTTCTGCATCTCCAGCTCTGCCTTGCTCAGGGCGCTTTGCGCGGATTGTAAATCGGTCTCGTCTTTTGCCCGCGCCGCCGCTTCGGCTGCTTGCGCCTCCAGGACCTTGCCGTTCTGATCTTCGCTCTGGGCCCTCTTGTCGAC
>Ga0206941_10200_pt1 | contig 16621 bp, 15 predicted proteins | sample Alteio_BWOrgHeat_9_FD_153251 | JGI IMG/M metagenome (GOLD analysis project Ga0206941, IMG submission 153251) | Enriched cells from forest soil in Barre Woods Harvard Forest LTER site, Petersham, Massachusetts, United States -... | ecosystem: Environmental > Terrestrial > Soil > Temperate forest >...
CCCAATGGGTTCCTGCCTTCGCAGGAATGACAGAATCGCAGCAATGACAAAACCACACATCATACAGGCAAACTTTTTACATCCGGATTTTTCGACCAGGCATCCAGAATCTGCGCCACCAGCTGATCCACCACACCTGCTTCTTTGTTTTCACCACTGATGGTGTCACCCATCGATCCACCCTGATCTTTGATGGCAGAGAGACGTTTTTCAACCAGTGATTTAATCGAGCCACTGGGAAATAAATTCGCGAGCACCCTTCTCGCTTCGGACGGATTCATCGACTGATATAATTTATTCCGCACTCTCGCATCTTCTGCCGTGGTACTGAAAGCCCAGAGCTCCACGGGGCCCAGTGTTGAGGTCAGAAGCTGTGTATTGATACCTGACTTCGTGGAAAACTGCGCCAAAAATGTGGCGCCTCCCTCATGGGGTCCATGAACTCTTGTTTTCAGGGCATTTTTGGCGGTTTCTGAAAGACCAAAAATTTCAACGGAACGACGGATCGCCTGTTCAGGCCCTGCATCCAGAATAAAAACAGAAGTTCCGAATTCAACCATCACCGAATCAAAGTCTTCCAGTGACTGCGAAATCAGTGCAATCTGGACATTCCATTTTCGGCCTTCGCGCATGTCCAGAATCACCTGCTCACGCACGGCACGGGCCTTGGAAGTCCGGTGAAATTCATCATAGACAATCCGTTTGGGATCTTCACGGATCTCAATGACACGCTGGCGATGATACGCCCGGTAGGCTTCCGGAAAATCATGAAGAACATCTTCTGTCAGATAATAATGGCGGGCCAGCACATAACGGGCCAGCATATACATAACCGCTGTCTGACGCTCCGCGGCATCACCGCCGCTTTTGGCCACTTCATCCAGATCAAGGGATACGACACGCGCATCCCCAATATCAAACTTTGTCACGCCTGAGAGCACCGGATATTCGCGCACGGCACCTGAGATCATACGGCCAAACGCCTGAATCAACGGTTCTCCGGTCGGGGCTTTGACCTGACCATACAGATCTTCCACCACCTGGGTGCGGCAGATGGCCGCAGCATCCGGCAGCAGAGGCATGGCATAGCGCTGCGCGAGCATCGCTTCATGGCCAAATCCTGCAAGAAAAAGGGCATCCGTGACTTCCCACCAGGTGGTCCTGTCATCAAACACATGACCAATTTCTGAGAGGATGTCATCAATCAAAGGCTCTATCCCATTGGTATATAAATGGGGTTTACCATCGTCTGCCAGATATTTATAAAGTTCATCGACAATTAATCCTGCCATATCAGAAACACCGTCATAAGGTCTTTCTGCGCCAATCGGTGTCGCAAGCAGGGTAATAAAATTAACCAAAAATCCTCTTTCCTGTGGCGTGGGATGTCGACACCCGAGCTGAGTATCAAAGGGGTTGATGGCATAATCCGGGGTCATGCGCAGGCGATGATACGCGGCCAGATGTTTATGCTCTGCAGGCAGGGCTTCCCGCAGCAGAGAAATCAGACCGCTGCTGGATGGACCGATATCAATGATTGCAATACGTGGCAGGCGCTGAATCCCACCCGACAGACACAGGGCAAGATTGATGGAGTTGGAGAGAACTGACTTACCCGAACCCGGCCTTGCATATAACAGATCAATCCAGGTGGTTTGCTGAGAAGATCCCGGTTGATAAGGCCATGGCTTGCCATCGGGTGAACGCAGCAACACCGCACCAAACTGCCAGGAGGAAGCCGGACGCGTAAAGGGAAGCATATAGGTGACATCAGACAGCGGCGCGACAGACGGTGTCGCCACGCTGCTGCCTGAGAAACCCAGCAGACTGGACGACACCCCTGCGAACACATCGCCTGACACTTCACTGACTTCACAGGTGCCCCAGCCTTCAATTGCCTTGGAAAGTTCAGCAGCCCGTGTTCGCAGCAAACGAATATTGCCCTCAGGTGCCCATGTGGCAAAACTGATCTGAAGCCTGACGATGGCATCATCCCCCCGGACATCCATCTGACCCAGCATTTTCACGGCGTCATTGACCAGACTGTTTTGTGCAGAGGTCCAGCTTAAAATAGCCGCCATCACTGATTTAAAACGCAGCGCACCCAGCCCGCCGCTTTCGATGAGATAAGACATCCGCCAGGGCACATTGGTCGGCAGGGTCCTTGAAAAAAGTGCCATGAATGGCCGGACATCCTGTGGAAAAAGATCAATAAAAATCGGTGTATAAATCCGGTCTCCCACCCGTAGGGTACGAAGATCGATGGATTCAGCATCCCGCGGAAAAACCTGACGGGCAATCGGCGGCCACATGACACCGGAGAGCTCCCCTGCAAGTGGAGACACCTCCCGCACAGGCACTTTGTCACCCGGCAACACAGGACGCCAGGCAGCATCCGTAAAATCCGGGTCAATGGATTCGCGTACCGCATGCAAACTGTCATGCACCTCAAGCAGACTGCACTGAATATTCAATGCAGTGACATCCGCTATGAGGGAGCGCACAAACGATCCGTGGGCTTCACGCAGATCTGGAATGGCTGCGATCAGATTCTGTCCGTTGATAAAAGGCGGAATTTTATTGTCACGGATGGCTTTCAGTTTGTCGGCAGAGGCTCTTTTTAATTGTTCGGCTGACAGAGAATATGGCCGGGTCCAGAGAACAAAATACAGTTTTTCGTGGGCACAGTATTTAGAAATGTAATCAACGCGTTCTTTAAAAAGATCATCCATCGACAGATGCAAACGCGCAGCCGTGGCCCTTGCAGGCGCCAAAATCTCTTCGATTTCGGGCCGCACAGCAGCACGGTCATAGTTGAAATAGACCTGAAGCGCGTGCCCTGGCCGTTTCAGGGTGGCCCGCAGACTTTCGGTCAGTCCTGAGTGAATGGCATTGAATTCATCAGTACCGACCAGACGAGTGACACCCTGGACCTGAATCACAGAAATCAGAGAACCATCCCGTGCCACCAGGGTGTTTTTGTCACAGGCGGTTTCAAGATCACAGTAAGATTCTGTGGTCTGCTTCAGCTCCGTACTGAACCATGCCAGCACAGAATCAATGCCATCCAGAACGGGATCAATAAAGTTTCTCATTCCATTCCTGGTTACTGTGCTTCCTCGGCCAATTCCTCAAGCGCGGCGGCAGCCCACGCATCCAATTGCACTTTAAACTTTTCATACGAAGGCAACAGTCGGATTTCTTTGAGAATGTCTTCTTCCGCTGTACGGTCCGACCGGGCATTATGTTCAAGCACCAACTGTCCCAAAATAGCAGGCTGACTGCTACCACTGCCAAATCGATCTTCCACCGGCTGGCTTCTGAATTTAAAATCCCGATAAATTGCCTGGGCTGTATCCTGATAACCGGTGCCGTTGCCCATGGCGCAAAACAAAACATGGCAAAAACTATTCAAATCCGCCTGCGAAAGTTCAGGCAGATAAATTAACTGCCCGCCTCCACTTTCATCCATACCCACCGATTCAAGAAAATGACACTGAGCGCAAAAACAGCAGGCTGTGACAAGGTTGCTAAACTTATTGTTGGCATAATTGCCATCAGCGTTAACAATCTGCTGATATTGCATCGCTTGAAATCCGCAATACCAGCAGCTGTATGAGTCCCGCCGAAGAACTTTTAATGCAACATCCTGAAATGCTTTGTCATCACGACGCCTGACAAAAACTCGCCAACCCGTCAAATTAACCGCGACTCTAAGATCATGCATTAGTCACTGATCTCAAAAAGAGGTGGTACCCGACACACCCGCCGCGCTGCCACTCGAAAACAAGGTGGCCCCTGTGGTTTTGAAGACGGATGGAATAAAGATTAAACCGGCAGCCACAAATAACAGCACAATCGGTTGACTGATCATAACTTGGGTTGGATTATCTTTATGGGCCTTAAATTTGACAATTGCAGCCACCCCAAATGCAAAACCGGCAATATAAGAACCTGCGGTAATCAGCTGCGCAATACTGCCAAGGTTACCTGTAACGCTGGTCGCAACATCACTTAACCCACCCGCTGCGAGCGCCACACCGGACAACAAAAATCCAATACATGCCATCAAACAGGCAATCGCCCCAAATCGACCTTTTGCTGCCACACCCCTTTGTTTCTTCATCTTACTCTCCTTGAGTTGCCATTATAGTTCATAAAAAAACCTAATAATTCTAATCATGTCAGGTAAAAATACTCAACCTGTTTCTTAAATTTCCCTACCATTGAATCCCAAGCGTGGCAGAAATCATCTGTATAAAGCCATACAGATTAATACACAAAATGCCGGCAATAATATGCGCAAGTGCTTTGCCGAATGTGCCCGGCTGACCACCGCCGTGTTGCCCGCCAATATGCGTCAACATCACAAGCCCGCGAATAAATGAAATGGTTCCAATTAACTGAACCAACAAATACACTGCTTCTGTCATACTGGACCAAGCATCCCCGCCACTTGAGACATCATAAGCATAAATATTTGGCTTATCTGCCCAGAATGTATTTACTCCAACCCATACGGTCGAAGGCAAATAAATCAACATCGCACCCACAAACAGCAATGTTAAAGGACCCATGATATGGTGTTCCCCGCTCATCTGGGTACGCTGCTCACCAAATTTCTTGAATTCCATCAGGCCTTTATAAACAAAGAAAAAACCCATGACATATGCCAAAGCGGTGACGAGGCGCATTATGGCAGGCACTTGGTCAATCAATTGCTGCAACATCGTACCTGCATCAACGGTAGAAAAAGAAAATGCAGGTGTTGAAATCAATAAAACCGATAGTGTAAAAATAATGACTCGAATTATATTATTCATCCGCACCCATTCCATAGGAAAGCGTAATTACTTTATGCCCCGTGTCCAGATTAACAATGCCATCATAAGGGTCGATACGAACAACACGTCCAACACCCCGAAGCGTGTCCCCCTCAGCCACTGTCACAGTATCACCTGAATCCGATTTAAGCCAGGCGCGCCCTGGGATAATCGCCTGAACAGAATATCCGGTTTCTTTGGCAGATTTTGCTTCTTTTGAGGCAGGATGCGCTGCATTGGCTGGCATCAACGGTGCATTGGCTGTCATTGCCTCTTTTTGCAGCAGACTCGATAACTGATGAAAGGCTTCCCTGACTTCTGCCACCTGCGTTTTTAAATCCTGCATCTGTAAACGAAGCTGACTGTTTTGCAGTTCCATGTCTGAGATTCTTTGCATATATTTTGTCTGCAGCGCATTTAAAATTGCTGCATTTTGCTGCTCCACATTGGTCATACGAGCCGCAAGAGAGCCGACAGCCTCATCAGATACCCCTGAGATTGACTGAGCAGGTGCAGAAGGAAACGCCGCAGAAGGCGCTGACACCAATGACGTTGCCGATTCTATCGGTGCTGCGGCAGCCTCAGCTGCAGTCAAAGAAGACGGCGCAGATTCCACAGATTCTGCCACTGGCGGCGCGTTAACAGGTGCGGCTGCTTTCGCAGCAGTCGCAGTCGCTTTGGGATCAGAGACATTCTGGACAATTTCAGCAGGCGCAGAAGAACTGGACCCCACTGGAACCAACATTCGATAAACTACCATCAACAACAGCAAAAAAACAAAAACGCCAATCAAAATCCTGCGATTTTCCTGGAGACGGGCCACCAGATTCTTTTTGGGGGGCGCCACAGCCGTTTCTGTAGAGGCTGCACCACTGACATCATAATCAGGATGTTCGTCTATAAAATGGTACTCTTCCTCTCCCCCGGCCGGGCTTATTTCGTCTTTTTCATCTGCCATTGTGTTTACCTTTTGAGAAATCCATTTATCCTGATTCCGTGACATCTGCAGTAAACATTATACCCAGGGCCACACCCGAATTGATTTTTACCGTCGCAGGCGTACTGGAATACCCCTGCGTTGCCGCTGTCAGTGCTGTCCCCACCTGCCCCAGTGCCACGGCAATTCGATTACCCGGACTCAATGCAGGCGTTGTCGTAGATGTTCCAAAGATCCCCGTGGTGCTGCTCCCTGCATTGGTAATCGCACTGGAATACCCACTCAAAAAGGATGCTGCAAAAAGAGAACCGTAACGCAACAGATAATGATGATCAATACTGCTGGCCATCACTGTTCGTGCGGTGTCTGGATCGATGGCAAAAGCACTGATGCTTTTTGATTTAAGCCATGCATCGGTGTCCATTAAATTGAAGCTTAAGCTGACTCTGTCTTGACCTTTCGCCAAAGACAGCTTGCCGAGGAGCTTGGCACCCCGAAAAGGTCCCTGCACAATTGTTGCCATCACAGGAGTATCTGGATAATCACTATCCACTGCTGTATCTAAGACTGCAAATAAAATAGCCCCGGACTTAATCAATGGGGGCGTTAGAGACGCCGCAGATTCTGTGCCTGTGGCCGCAGATCCAGCGCCTGGATTGCCTGATACAGTTGCACTGGCAGTCGATACGCCTTTTTTGGCTCCCGGCAAGGCCTCTTTACCCGCCACGTGTGCGATCGTTGGTGGCTGCTGCCAGGAAGTCAGTAAAGTCTGCGCCTGTGTCATCATCGCAGTTTGCATCTGCAGAATGCGCTGCTGACGTTCTTCGCTGACTTTTAGCTGTTCTTCGGCTGCCACTTTGGCAAACTGAGCGCTGGGATTACCGACGGCCTGAACCGATTGACCGGCATTTTGCTGAACCTGCTGCTGCAACCTGGCAAATTCTTCAGCGCCCGGAACGATGGTCTCAGTTGTCGCTGCCACCGCCGTCACAGGGGTCACAATGGCCGAATAATCCTGCATCAGATCTGCAGCTGTCTGAGGCTTCAACAATCCCGTCTGTACAGCCCGTTTTAACTCATCAGCATAGGCCCGTTGCGAAGCATTGTCCGCCTGCAATCGCTGAAGTCTTTCGCTCTCAGCCCGCAATGCAGCAAGATCCCGGTAACAAATCACCAGTTGCTGACCCACTGCAGGCGTACACTGGGATTTTTTTTCAAGGGCAGCCACTGCATTCTGCCAGGTTGGCATATCCACGGACTGCTGCTGCAAATCAATCAGAGCATCTGCCTGCGCGCGACCAAAGCCCCCCTGTCCCACTTTATCCAGCACACAATTGGCCGCCTGAATTTCCAGCTGATGAATTAGATCAGACAGTGCATCCGTAGAACCCGAACGGGCCCGCTGATCCCGGTAAGATTTCGTCAGACGCTTGGCCATATCAGGGGTCATTTTACCATCACCCACCAATTTATTGACTCTGCCCTCATATTGGCTGAGTGGCACATTTCGCTTTTGCAGTTCAGCCAGCTCATCTGCGACCGCTGCGGTGAGCGCTCCCTGCTGCACCAGCTGTCTCAGTTTAAAGGCCTCAGCGGCGGCTGCTTCCTGTATCTGTTGCGCGGTATATTGGCCCAGTAACTGACCTACTGAGGCCGCATTCAAACGGCCATCTTTCACCTCGTGTTTCAATGCTGCGGCATAAGAGGCTGCAGAAATGCCGTTTTTTTGCAGCGCCAGCAACCGGTTGGCCTCATCCAGTGACAGACGGTCTCCCTGAATCATGCCATCCATAAAGAGGGCACTCTTGCCTGCCAGGACATCTGCGTATTGTTTTCGATACCGTTCAAGCAGTCGTCTTGCCTGTTCTGGAATTAATTTACCGGCTTTGACAAGAGCATCCAGCTCAGCGGCATATTCATCTGCCGATACATTTTTGGCAACGAGACTGCGCAGGATATCGGCCATTTTACGGGTCAGCTTGCCGGATTTTTGAAGTTCATCAATGTCTGATTTTGAATCCACTTTGGAGCGGTCAGGACAGAGAATTTTGCAGTTTTGCCGCGGCATCTGAAAACTGGTGGGCTGCATCACAGGCACTGCTGAGAGGGTGGGCACAGCACTGCCACCGGTCATCTGTGCTTTTTGAGAGGCTTCTGCATTGGCAGCCGCCACTGCGCGCGAAAATTCAGGCGATGAATTGCCACCGGGAATGGACTGAAGACCCTCAGGCGCTGCTGCAATACTGGCTGATCCACCGGTTGAAGGTCCGCTAAAATATTTCATCACATAATAACCACCGACAATGGCGGCCAAAAAAAGAAAAAATACGATAAAGACTCTGGACTTTGCACCAGCCGCCGGTAAAAGCCTGAAACTTGGTAACTTAACTGCCATCAGAGTCCCTCAATCTTCAGCTCAACAGGCTCCCCATGACGGGACACCAACACCGATGAACTGACGCTCATTTCATAGGCAATCATGCCATCTGGACTGGTCATGCGCCCCGTCCAACCGGGAGAAAGAACCGTCATACGTGTCCGAAGATACATTCGGTCTCCAAGCACCCATGCAAGACAGTCTCCACCGCCTTTAACAGTCAGCGGTAGACTGCCGGATGGGGGTACGCCATCCAATACACTGAGTAATGTGGGGCTTGCAGGCGCCGGCACACCTGTTCCGATGGGTAAGTTTTTGGAATTGGGGCCATACCCTGCAACATGAATATCTGTTCGATAATCCACGACGCGCTGTCCGGAGACAAGCTCCAGGGTCACAGGGGTTGCAAGCCCTGCGAGGCGAATCACGACATCACTGTCACCATAGGGCAGTGTTGCCTGAATCAACAACACATTGCCTTTACCATCCCACTGAATATTGGTGGCTTTGGCATTTCCCAGATCATACGATGCAATGGGCCATGGAGACCCCGCAGAATCCACAAACACCAGAGAAGTGACATAACCCTGAGCGAGACGTATCGCAGGTGGTGTGGTGCCGGGTGCCAGATTGACCATGATGGTCGAAGAGACAGGTTTGGGAGGCACGGTGGCTGGAATGACAGCTGCGCGCTGTGACTGATCAATCAACTGTCTTAATTTCACGACCTGCCGCGGAGAAAGCGGCATGCTTTGCTGCACCATGGCATCAAATGCCTGTGCAGAATCACTTTGATGGTCTGAGGACGTCTCTGGCAGTGAACCCAGCATCATCGCCTGGGATTTTGAGTAACTCATCGGTGGAGATTCGACAAGGGGTTTTGATTCGACGGGCTTTTTGGGCGGAGGCGGTAATTCCTGGTTAAGCGGAGGGGCTGGAATCACCGGTTGATTATTTTTTTTCACCCAGTCGACGACACGATCCACATCCGACTGAATAGATGCATCCTCTGGCGCTGATTGAACCGGTGCCGACTCGGCGAAGCTGGAACTTATTCCTGATAAAAGCAGGATAAAGAGTCCGATGTTGAGGAATAAATTATTCATTGGTGCCGTTTAGCTCTCCCTCTGACACGATGATATCCTCGATTTTAATTCCCTTTAAATCATCCAACGTCGGAACCCGCACAACCATGACTTTGACGATTAATGAACGAGTGGCGCCTTTATTGGCACTACTATAGCTGAGATTAAGTGGCATTTGTATCCACCATCCATAGCTTCCCTGAATCATGCCTTGGTTCGTCACAAAGGGCGCGCCACCGGCAGTGGCTGTGACAAAAAGTTTTCCATTCTGCACCACAGCCGGCGCTGCATAATTTTGTAAAGCACGCTGAAATTTTGTCCAGCCATCCCCGACAAAAGCAGTAGCAGCCACATTCATCTGCGCAGCATAGTTCACAAAATCCAGCGTAAACAGACTGGGCAGCGTATCACTGACCCACTGAATGAGGTTCGGAGTTGAAATATAGGGTTCATTGATGGGAACCGGGGGCAGAACACGCCATTCATTATCCGTCTTAAACTGAACAGGTTGTGGCTTATCCACAATCAACCAAATGGAAATCCCCAGTAAAACGCACAAAGAAAACAATAAAATTAAAAAAGAGAGCACAAGAAGCACAGCCCCATCCCGACAATAATCATCGACAAACCGACTGGACTGTAATTCTTCATCGCTCATCTTTGGCCTATATGCTTATGACAATATTCATCACGCTCTCTGCCATCCAACGGATTCAGGAAGCTGTGAATGCATTTAACTGCACCAAACCCAGTCCTGCATTACCCGACAACACATCCTGTCTTTGCACCACAGCTGTCACTATCAGGGGATTATCATAATCTCCCTTCCCATTAAAAGGCGGCATCTGGTAGTGCAGCAAAACGGGCATTTCAAACTTCCAGGCCATGACGCCATTTGACATCAGCCCCTCTTTCATCAGCCGGGGCGGCTCAACTACCCGCGCTGTAACAATCAATTTTCGTTCGGTTAATGCGACCATATTATTCGAACGGTCCAGTCCTTTCATGTACTCTGACCATCCCGCGGCCGTGAAATACTTCTCAGCCCGCTGCAGCTGCGCATGATAATTCGTAAAATCATAAGAATAGGCCGCCTGCACGGCACGGACTGTCCACTCAGAAACAGCCCGGGTAGACATATTAGGCTCTGACAGAGGCACTTCCTGAATCAATCGTCCGGCTTTGTCTGCCGGAAAATAAAGCGGCTGAACGGGATGCTTAATAATATAGGTCAGCATCAGCGTAAGAAAGGCATCAAAAATCAGCGCCAGCAGACAAAATCCAAGCACATAATGAAACTTTTCCCGGTAATAGAGATTGCGGGAAAAGACCCGTAATACGCCTTCATCCACACTGAGTTCATCCACCATCCATCACTCCTCAATGGGCACCCGTCATCACAAATCCGGAAACACCCATACCGGTTGGATTAATGCTCGTGGGTACTTTAACAATGCTCATCTTGACCAGGAAATTCTTGCGCGTCATTTTATCTGAACTCTGATAAGTGACCAAAAAAGGCAATTGAACAGACCATCCTGATGCATCCGTCAATGCAATCACAGGAGGGGCTGAGACCACGCTGTTTACAAATAACTGTCGACTTGCAATGGTTTGGAGCAAAGTCACCAAAGACGCCTGATAATCCTGCCAGCCACTTCTGGTAAACCATTCTCTTGCAAGCGCACTCTGTTTTTCATAATTCACAAAATCAAAAGTGTAGGCAGTGACGGCCGCCTTGCTCGCCCACTGCAGCAACACTTCAGGCGTAAAACTGGGGTCTTGATGAGCCACCAGCCAAAGTCTAATGCCTTTGGGGGAAATCGCCGCCATCGACGGTAATTTCCGGTGAGACAGTTGCCAAAAAAACACACCGGAGAACAAAATCAACACAACAAACAACCACAGAAACACCCAATAAAACAGCGGCGTCCATTGTCGATAGAATGCATTGTCCCGATCAAACACCTGCCGGCTCCTGTTTCATCGGGACAATCTCACCATCTGCCACCGACGCATAATACGTTTGCGGTACTTTTTTAATGAAAATCTGCCAACTGATGGCGCCCACCAAAACAATCGAAAGGCTGGAGAGAAAAAGCAGCAAACGGACCGAAAACCGATATTGATCACGGTATAAATCACTCTGAAAACGTGCAATGCGCTCTCTGCTCATCAGACTGGCAGCCTCTCCAATGTGATTTCAACCCGACTGTTATCACCGGGATGATCACCGCCGGGGCGCGCCACGGGATTTGTGATACCCATTCCTGCAGCATACAACACCCGGGTGTTTACCCCTGACCGCCAAAGATACCGTGTCACCGCTCTCGCCTCGGCATCCGTCAGAATAAGACTTGCCTTGGGCGAATCTCCTGGATCTGAAAAAACTGCAACTGTCACCTGTCTGTTGGGATAACGTCCAATCAACTGCACCACCTGATCCAGGGTTTTGTAAGCATGCACACTGATGTTGGCCGAATGTTCTTCAAACACATCCTTGGTCAGTAACACCACCCGGATTTGATCGCCCAACACCATCACTTCGGCACCCCGATTCAGTAACTGATCAGATGCTGTCGTATGGGTGTCAATCCATGTCCCCAGTGCGCCACCAAAAATCATGCCGCCCAAGAGACCCGGCCCCACACCAATACCGGAAATCATTCCCCCTGTCACACCGCCTGCGACACCGCCAATCACAATGCCTTTGGCTGCCTGAGAACTGCCCTGCCATGATCGACCGGGATTCAGGGTTCCCACATCGCTCACCGCTGCATTTCCCGAGGCATAAGCTGCTTTTGCCTGCTCATCTGCATCCCGGGTTAAGCGGGAGGAGGCACAGCCCTGCAGCCCTGCGAATATAAAAACCAACGTTAACATTCTGCATACTCTGAGTGTCATTCTGGTTTTTTCTCCAATGACTTCAGATAATCACTCAGAGACTGCGTCACTGCGGCAATTTCAGCAGCCGGCATAAACAAACCTTCCACATTTGGCGGGTAATCGGTGGCAAGCTGAAGATCGCGGACAATTTCACGCGCAACGGTGGCAGCTTTCGCACCGGTCTGGCCCAAAATCCGCTCCGTCACCTCAACCTGCTCTTTGAGGACAGCCTGTTTCAGCAAAGGCGCACAGAATTTTTCGAGATCCGCCGTGCCCACCCGTTTGGCAACGGCAGCATCGACTGCAATCTTGCGAAAAATATCAATGCGACCTTCTGCCTGTACTTCCTCTGCACCCCCTGAAACAGCTGCACTTTCAGCGCCTCCTGTGGCCGTTTCTTCCGGATAGCGTTTTGACTGCAGTTTCAGCAGGGCAGACACAGCACGTTCAATGCGGGTGGTTTCTTGGCCTTCGTTCATCGCATGAACCACTACGGTGATATCATCACTTTCTTCCTGGGGCGGCTGAATCGTAATGTCACCCGTTTTGAGCAGGTCTTCAAAACGCATCAGGCGGGTATCAAGGTCAATCAAAAGACGGCTGATCGGTGCCTCAACTTTCAGAAATTGATTGATCCGAATTTTCTCGACCGGAAGCGGATTTGCAAAAAACATTCTGGCCCGGACAATTTTGGACTTGAAGAAGATGTGAGCCTCTCCAGGGGTTTGTTCTTTCAGATCCAGCAAATCAACCCTCGCACGTTTCTCGGAGGAGGCACTCCTCGAATCCATGTAACTGTTCAGCAGGCTGCCTGCCTGGGTCTGAAAAGAATCCACTTTGGTAACCCAGGATTCGCCGGCTGTTTTTTGAAAGAAATCCCAGGTTTCAAGTGGATCTTCCAGTTTCATACAGATTTTGATGTTGGTATTGGCACCAATAGAAGCCGCTTCTTCTTTGGAGGCCTTTTGAAAAGCCGGCAGATCCTGCCCTGCAAAAATAACCGAAAAACCCAGAGAACGGGCCTGTGCCGGCACCACCGCAAATCCCTTGACCGCGTAATAACCATACTCGTCCAAAATACACATATAGGGCGTGGGTGCATTGGTGGGTTTGCGCGAAATAATTTCACGATAAGACCCCTCGACGGTGTCTCCGAGACCGGCTGCCATCATCGCTTTAAGGGAAGCGATAATCACTTTGCCCAAACTGGAGAGTTCATCGGGAGATTTTTCAAGAGCCGGCAGCAGCACCACCAATATACGGCGGTTCAATACCACATCCTTCAGATCCACTTCTGCCAGATTGGTACGGATAATATGACCATACGTGTCGGCCAGAGAACCAAATACGCGGGTCAGCTGCATGGTAATAAAGCCGTGCTGTTCATACACCTGACCGCTTTGTTTGCCTTTTTTGGAACGGTCAAAACCTGGCAGGGTATTCAAATAATTCTGGATGGGCTCAAGAATCACAGCCGGCGCATCGGCAAGACTGACTGGTTCCTGATTGTCACGGATAAACATCCGGTCAATGGCCATCACCTCAAGTCTCGGCAGATCAAAATACAGACGGATGGTATTGGCATCCAGCAGGATTTTGCCCTGATCCCGCATATACACCAGCACTTTCATGAGGGCTTCAACGAACACCATCGCACGGCCTTTCCACATGTCACCGTCTGAGCCACCGCTGCCGGAGTCCATCAGACTGATCACAAGCTGCGACAACATGCTGGAGGAGCCGTTGCAAAAAGGGTTCATGGTATTGGAAAGACGTTTTTCCTGGGGGCCCACAATGTCTCTGGCGCCCGTCATAAAGTTGATGAGCAGCAGGTCATCTTCTCTGCCCATCGAACGGGTCATTGAAAAGATTTTTGCAAACAGACTGTTGTCACCTTTGCCATCGACATATAAAAATCCGCTGCCCTGCACCAGTGCATTGAACGCAAGCGAAGCCAGCGCTTCGGTTTTACCGCTTCCGGTTGAACCAAAAATAAGAACATGGGTTCGCATATCATCGTTGTTGAACCACAGTTCTTCGCCGGTCTTTTTTTTGTTGCCAAAAAAACAGATACCCCGCGCTTTGGCCGGTTTATTGGAGCCTGGGGAGATATCATTAAAATCCGGGGCGCCGGAGCGCTGCGGCATGCGAAACGGCAGTTTATGGCGGCGGGTAATGGCGTATAGAAAAGCAAAAAAACCAAGCAGCGTTGCGACTTCAGCGAGGGGCGGGAAAAAAAACGCCCCCACGCCACAACAAACAATCAACATGGCAGCATTTAAAGGATCGTAAAAAAAATCAACGATCTTCATCCCCAGTGTACGGGTATCCCGCAGCAGTAACTGGGGCGCTAATTCATGTTCTTCGTCAAGTCCCCGCTGACGCATGCTCACGCATCCTTTTCGTCAGGACGATAAATAATTTCTTTCAGAGAAAGCTCAAGTGCATTGGTGGCTTCCTCAATCATCGGTACGAGCAACTTATGTCCGGCTTCTTTTTCAGCCACCCAGTGGGCAAAAGGACCCGCCACTTCGACAAAGGGGGTCTGACGACCCACCGTATTCAACATATACCATAGTTTACGGTCAGTGGGTTTTAACCATAAAAAGTCTGCCACACCCTGCACCCCGTCATTGCGGCAGGCAGTCAACATTTCAGCCATCACTGTCAATAAATAAGCATGGCCTTGTACGACTTTTTTGACAATGGGTGTTTCAGCATGTTTTTTTAACAGCGGTTCAACGCCGGTGAAATCCAGTTTGGCGGCAGAGGAAGTGCTGATATGCCCCAAAAGTGCCATTGCAGCGGCTGTGTCTCCATTAATACGGGCTGCAAACACCGCAAACAAAGCGCGGACATGGGGGGGCAGTGCCGCCACACTCCGCCATGCCGGACCCAGCTGCAATGCAAATACCTGAGAGGATTTGCCGCGATTTAGAGAAACATCCACCCGGTTCCACTCACTGCGTGCCACCCCTTCCTGGGGTCCATAACGCCGTTCAATCAATAAACCATAGCGCTTACAAAATTGCATCGGCGTCAGCGCCATCGCCCAGGGCCCTTTGTCAATATCCGTTTTCACAAGATCAAGGCCCACGACCGGTGTGATTTGCGGCCAGTTTGTTTTTTCGAGCTGAATCAATTCACGCGTTGAATAAACATTTTTAAAGACACGGGTCGAACTTGCAAAAAAAACCCAGGCTGCAAGGATGAGAACAAAAAGAATCAGGGGATAGCGAATATAGTTGCCGACTGCTGTACCAATCAAAATAACATCATTAAAACTGACTTTTTCTGGATTGGTGTGCAGGGTATTCACAATGGCCGTATGCACATCTTGCGTGCTGGGCAAAAAACTAAGCAGATGGTCCACTTCCCACAATTTTAAGCGCAGATAACAACCCACTATCTGTCTTTTAAAATTGTACCAAACGACTCCTATTGCAAACAAAATTGCAGCAATAGTCCACAACATACCCATGGAGTCATCAGATTGATTCTGTTGTGGTGCACCTGCCATGTTGATACCCCGGAATAAAAAGGTCAATTGCGGTGACACTTATTTAAAAAATGGTACAGGAAATCATCGGGTTAAAACAGCCGTGTTAAATACTATCCACCCTGTTTTTCACGGATTTCGTCCAGTGTCTTACAGTCAATACACAGTGTTGCTGTGGGTCGCGCTTCCAGCCGTCGCAAGCCAATCTCAACGCCACACACTTCACAGTAACCGTATTCCTGATCAATCAATAATTGCAGTGATTCTTCGATTTTTTTGAGAAGACGCCGTTCCCGGTCCCGGGCGCGCAATTCAAGCCGGAATTCTTCTTCCTGACTCGCGCGGTCATTGGGATCTGCATAGTTGATAATATCATCCTGCATGTGGTGCACGGTGCGTTCCGCTTCTTCCATGATTTGACGGCGCAATTGCGTCAGAATCTGCGTGAAATGATCCCGCATCCGACGATCCATGTAGGGTTCGCCTTTTTTTGCTTTAAAAGGCGAAATGCCAAGCATCTCCAGACTGGGTTCTAAAATATCCTTGATTGCCGCCATCCGCCCCTCTCCTCACTGTCCCTGCGCCCTGTCAATCCCTCCCTGAGATTGTCTCGTTAAGACACCTCAGGAACTGCGAATTTTGCCACAGTTAAGTCCTTGAAGGACAGTATGAATTAACAATTCGCCCCTGAGACCATTGATTCCAGATGGATTATTCACCCCTCATAGGTATAAAATCGCGCCTCTACCGCCTTGGAAGTCATTTTCATGAACATATTGTGTGTCATCCCCAGCCGAATTGGCTCAACCCGCCTGCCCCGCAAGCCCCTGCTGCCATTAAATGGCCGGCCGATGATTCAGCATGTTTATGAGAACGCAGCCCAATGCGCCCTGTTGTCCAAGGTCATTGTCGCAACCGACGATAAGGAAATTGCATCCCTCATCGAATCCATCGGTGGCAATGTTCTGATAACAGACCCCGCTTTGCCCACAGGCTCTCACCGGACCGCCGCCG
>Ga0206941_10202_pt1 | contig 16561 bp, 4 predicted proteins | sample Alteio_BWOrgHeat_9_FD_153251 | JGI IMG/M metagenome (GOLD analysis project Ga0206941, IMG submission 153251) | Enriched cells from forest soil in Barre Woods Harvard Forest LTER site, Petersham, Massachusetts, United States -... | ecosystem: Environmental > Terrestrial > Soil > Temperate forest > O...
CGGCCTCACGCTGATGACAGAGGATGTCCAAGGTCGCAGAACTGTTTATTTTTATGATAAGGGTCGCCGCCCTTGCTTCATCATCAGGCCGGATGGCGGTGTGACCCGTTATCGGTATGATGTGTTAACGGGTAAGAAAATTTTTATCTGTAAATATCACACGCGCTTGCCTGAACAAACAGTGAGACAGCTTCAGAAAAACGATCAGCGTACTGGATTTGAGGATGAGAACTCACCCCTGAAGCAGATAATCGAAAAGCCGGATCTGGATCGTCGGTATGAATTTAAATGGAATCCACAGGGGCAGTTGATCTGGAAAAAAATACCATCCGGTGTTGTCCACCGGTTTGAGAGAAATGCCTTTGGTGAAATTGCCAGTGAGAGCCGCGAGAATGATGATCGAACGCAGGTTTTACAGTATCAATATGACAGCCGTAAAAATCGTATCAGATCAATCAAAGATCCTGATGGTGTTCACGCCGTATCATTTGCAGAGTTTAAAGATGGGTTAAATCGTCCAACACGCCGTACTGATGAGGCAGGGCATTGCATTGATATTCACTATACAGGCCTGCGATATCAACGTGAAGCATCAGAGGTGGATCCTGACTTTTGCCATATAACCGAAAAAGATGCACTGATGCGTGTGGTAAAGGAATCTGATTTTTCAGGTAATGTAAATACAGTCACACAGTTTGATGATCACACGCAAACAAAAACCGTGATCAGTCCTGAAGGAAGAATCCGTACAGAGGGCTGCAATGTTTTTGGAGAGATCATCTCCCAGACAGTTGATGGCGTCAAAACGATCTGGCACCGTGGCGTTGATGGGAAGATTGAGACTGTCATTGACGCAGAGGGCAGTGTTGAGACTAACCGTTACCATCTTTCCGGCAGGCTCGAGCAATATATTGATCGCAATGGTCGGGTAGTGGATCATCAATACGATGCTGCAGATCACATTACTTTAAAAAAAGACACCGACCCTGCCACTCAACATTCGACCACAGAGCTGTTTGAGCCGAATGTGTTCGGCGAAAATGAAATGATTAGGGATGCTTCCGGTGTCAGACAACATATTGCCTATTTGAGAGGTGGAAAAACCAGAACAATTGTCACCGATCCTGATGGGCCGGGATTGACTGAGACCGTAGATGAGGACGATGAGTCTAATCTGCTGCAGGTGACATTGGGCTCCCTTCATAATCAGAATCAATATCAGGAGGATATCCGACGCGATGCACTGGGCCGTGAAATACAGCGTTCAGTCGACATGGGGGAGGGAGCTGCTCCGTTGATTCAGGAAACGATCCAGTGGGACAGCGCCTCCCGAAAACGATCGGTTTCGGAGGGTGCCGGAAACACCCAACATTTTGTGTATGATGTGCAGGGCCGCTTTCGATTTACGATTGATCCTGAAGGCCATGTTATCGAATCACGTTATGACGTTAACAACCGGGAAATTTGGCGACGTCACTTCGCCAGACCTTTGAGTCAGGAACAGTTAAATACAATCGATTCTTCTGTTCTTCCGGAAAACATTGCTGATGTCGTATGTTACGGGGTAACAGACAGTCTTATTCAAAAAATGTATGACCGGGATGGCTTAAAGCGTTTTGAAGCACATATTATTGAAAGAGAACGAGATAAAAGCAATGCTACCATCACGGAATGGCGCCGCGATCCATTTGGTCGGTGTAAACAACGTATTGAATATGCCTCACCACTGGCCTGGGAGACGCTGGGAGTCAATGAAAATGACCCAGTCCCGGTTGAGCAGTTATCTGAAAAATTATCTCAACCTTCATGGGCTGATCATCCCAAAAACAGAGTCAATCATTATAGTTACGATCTTCACGGGAGAGTGAGATTTGAGCGGGATCCCGAAAGCCTGATCACTGAAAACCGTTATGATGTTTTGGGGCGGCTCATTGCCCGTTTACGTTACGCGAACAGCCTCGATTCAGATGATTTTTCACGTGTTGCCGAAATGCATCGCGACCCCGATACCCGCTGCGATTATTTTGTATATGACGCTCACGGTCGTGTACGTTTTGCAGTGGATCCTGAAGGTTTCATCAAAGAAACTCGTTATGACCCCGCAGGTCGTGTGAGTGAAATCTGTTTTTATCAAAAATCACTCTGGAAATCCGTGTCTGAACCTGAACGCAGGAATCTTCACGAAGTGCTCGGGAAGGATGGGGTGGCGCACGGGGATGCATTGAAAACATTGCAGCCAATCATTTCAGGGTCAGTTCAGGATGCTGACAGCGATATTGTTATTCGTAACATTTGGGACAGTGCCGGGCGCCTGATGGGTCAGACCGATGGTGAGGGCTATTTTTATGGACTGAGTTTGAATGCCCTCGGCCTCCCTGATGCTGCAACAGATCGGTGTGGCCACACTGTAGTCAATTACTATGATCGGGCCCGTCGGTTGATCGAAGAAAAGACGCCAAAAATTCCTGTTGCAGACATTCAGCAGGATCCACAATCTAGGGCGCTTAGCTTATCACTGCGTGAATCCATTCATGTAATAAACCGTTTTAATTATGATGCAGCTTCCAATGAAAGCAATATCATTTTTGCCAATCAAGAGCAGGATGTCCGCTCAGTCTCAAAGTCTTATGATGGAAATCATCGTTTGGTGTCGACTCTCATTGAGAATGCCGTTATTGACGATGGAAGTGACCGATTGCCGACGGATGTCAGTACCGTCCTGACTGTTAATCAGGACATAAAAACGACTCAACAATTTGATTATGCCGGGCGAGTGTCTCTGCAACAGGATGAGCTGGGCGGTAGGCAGTTGACTATCCATGATTGTATCGGTCGCAAGCGATTTATTATCGATGCTGAAGGGTATGTCACAGAGCACTGCTATGGGGACAGTTTTTCGGATCCCTGTTTGACCCGGGATTATGCCAATGCCCTTGCAGAGAATATGTTGAGCCATCTTTACTTATCTTCTGTTTCTGATCGTTTGGAAATAATAAAATCAGCAGTTGGCCCTCTCGCTTCAAATGATGATCACGTGCTCTATTATGAATGGAATCGACGCGGACAAAAGATTCGGGAGACTCAAAATGAAATCATCACCGCTGAACCGGACAGTCATGATCCTGAATGTGTCCGGGCGGTTGTGGTTATCCCAGAAGTGGAGTGGACTTACAATATCTTTGGCGATGTTATTCAGAAAAAACAGCGTAAAAACAGCTCTGAATGTAAGGTTACCACCTGGTTTCATGATCACAATGGCAATGTGACTCTGAGTGTTTCACCGGGTGGATTTGTCACAAAAAATACCTATGGCATGCGCAATGCGTTGCCTTGCTTTCCGGAAAAACCGGATAAACTTCCGTCAAAATGTATTTTGATTGAATCAATCGAATACGCCGAAGCTCTGCCGGTTGGTTATAAGCGTATTGATCAGGCCTCCCTTCTGGCACAGGTCAATCTGACACATCCTAAAAATCGCCGGCATGATTATAAGTTTGACAGACGACTTCTTGAGATTTCACGCACAGTGAGCAGCGGAGATCTTATTTACCGCGCAAGCCTCGAGGAAAAGGGTGAAATTACGGTGTTACCCGCAGGGTGCTCCGTGACAACCGCCATTGCGTATGATGGCGAACACCGTCCGGTGATTTATACCAACGGTGAGGGCGAGAAGCGCGCTCTCATGTACAGTCCGCGGGGGGATGTCCTGCTTGAAACAGAATTTCCGATTATTCTGGATGCTGCGGACCGGGATGACAGGGGTCAGCCAAAAAAAATATCGCCTGTTATCGAACATTTTTATAATGTTCATCGGCAACGCGTAGGCTCACGGAGATATGCGCTCCCCCCGTCTCTGCTTGAGATGAGCGACAAAGACCGGGTCAATATTGTCCCGCCAGATGTTTCTCCTTCAAGGGATGAGCTCACGCTGGTTCTGATGGATAATCGTGGTAATCAGGTACTTGTCCAGTCGCCTGCGGGTGCACTGGATTTCTCAACCTGGGATGCAGCGCGCCGATTGATTCGTTCCTATCAGTGGAGACGCGGTTATCATGTTGTAAACGGGCGGCCTGAACTCAAAAAAACTCTTTTTATCAAACGAAATGTTTACGATGCCCTGGATCGGGTGATTCATTCGTCTGAAATCGATGGATCCACGAAATTACAGACATTCAGGAAATATAACCGGCAGAATCAATGTGTCGCCGAGGGGCCTTTGCCCGATGAATGGCATGTGCGCCGCTCATTTACGCCATCAGGATTTAAATGGTTTACAAATGAAGACAATGGTATTCCAAGCCTTTCATTTCCAGATGTTTTGGGGCAGGAAACGGTTGTTTTCAGGTCGCCAGAAACAGATCTGATGCTACTGTCAGAGAATATCGCAAATGCCGCTGAGGTTTTATTGAAAGCCGATCCTAAAGTGGGATTTGAAAAGTTTCAACGGACATTACTTCTCCGTGATGATGAAGGAAATGTTCAGAAACAATCTCTTCCATGGTATCAAACCCTTCCCGAAAATCAGGAGTTGCCCGTTTTCGTGCAGACCTCCGTGACCGTTGGCAAAGAACCCCGGTTGGGATTGGATCATGCGTTTTATTGGGCGGCACCCGATGACAGGACATTGGGGTGTAGTCTGCATATACGGGTTAGAGGCGAGGAATTGTGGTCAGATCCATTGCCGATTCTGACGGTGGATGGAATTCAGGGGGTTGATGTCAGTTTGCTTGAATCTGACTGTTATGAATATGAATTGGATTGGTATACGGTTGATCCGTTGACTGGACAGCGTGCCAAAAATGGCGGACCGCTCTGGCGCGCAGCGGGTGAGGTCATGTTGGATACCGGCCACTACGCGAACTCAAGACACCTTGTCTGGTTTTTAAGGGATGACCGGGTGCTGGTCCTGTGTGGAAATATAGGGGATGCCTCGGGTGTTGAGGTCCGCCAAAATGGCAAAGTGGTTTGCCGGGTGGCGGGCTCCCTCACAGAAACGGGACGGCTGGAAGTGAATCTGTCAGAGCAGGAGGCAGGTGAATTTGAGTTTTGTGTTCTGGGTGAGCCCGATGTTTTAATGGACCCTGAAGCAGGGCCGCTGGCTTATGATCTGCAGATTTATACCCCGCAATGCACATTAAAAGAAAACGTTACTGCCGAAACGGAGTATAACCATCGAACTGGCAGCCCGGATATCCCTTTGAGCCTTGAGGCGAAGTGGAGTGGAATGCCACCTGAAATAACCCATATTCAGGCAAAATTATTGTATGGCGACACCCAAAATACGGTGCCACATACGTATCATTTTCCGGCGCTTACTTTCACGGCATCCGCAGTGGATGCGAGTGCATTGTGGCGTTTCCAAGTTCATCGCAGAATAACCCATCTTCCCCGTCCTTTTGTCTGCTTTTCAGGCACCGATTCGGGAGGAAGACGCTGGCCGTTGATTCAGCAACCTATGTTGATTGATACTTCCGAGGAAAGGCGACGTGGCCGTGGGCACGAAAGTGACCGTCTTATTCATGTGTTCGAAACGCCCGCTCCCCCTGCGTTTTCGTTTATTGTTGTAAGACATCCTTCACTTACCAACAAAAATACGTTGGCACTTCATATCAAAGGCCAGGTTGAAAAAAACAGCGTTCTTCAATTGCAGCCATGGGGAGAGGGTGCGCAAAGAGCGGTTGTTCCGGGTGTATTGGATCGGGCTGATTTTCATACCGCACTGCTGAGCGTGGATTCTGCCCCGGTTAAAGCGCTGGGAGGCCATTTTTCGTTGAAAAACGAAGGGCTCAGTTGTCGTGAAGTGTCAGTCAGCGGTATGAAGGTAAAAAAAGCAGGCTGGAAAGTGGAATTTTCATGGGAAACCAATGCCTCTCCCGAACATCATCTGCTTTTTGAGAGCCCTCTGTTTTCGCGTGTGTGTGGAATTTCAGGCCCGGCAGCGATTCGGTCATATGATCAAAGTGGAACAAATGATTATTCCACTAATATTGGTACACTGAGAACGATCTATAATTTTAATCAGCTTATCCGTGTTCCAGAACATTTTCCCGGCTGGCCGGGGGCGATTCGTTATCAGGTTGTTGAAGGGGATGACATTATCCCAGTGACGGATTGGCAGTCTGCGGCAGGTTTTTCCGAAGAGTCGGCTCACTATGCTGACCGTCGCGTTCTATATTTTTCTTCCCTTCCGCCGGATGTTCTGCACGTCGAATTTGAATACCTTGAACCGGTGCTCCTGGGTGAGAGCCAGTGGCGTCCACTCAGTCCAATGTTCGGACCGGATAAAAAAGGTTTTTCAGTGCCTTCCAACAGATTGATGCCCGGTGAATATGTGTATCGACTGCGTCTAAAAAACCGTGAACTTCATCCAATCAGTCTGCCTCTGAAGGAATTTGTTCCGGCTGATGATGGCTGGTATTACAGCTCATTCACCCTGACCCGGGGCGCTGGCGTTAGTTTTCTGAGTCATAGTGCAGATAGACTTGAAAAACATCACACCTTCGGACTGTTGGGTGAGGATGATAAAAGTAAATCAAAAAATATTAAATCGGCTGTTCCAAAAATAAAAAACCACAAATCTGAGGGGATCTCAAGATGTGCCCTGCATACTGACTCCGGGTTTTCGGCTCATGAGATAACGCTGTCCGGTTTAAAGATTACACGTTTTGAACGTAACCAAGAAAGTTACTTCGCATATACGTGGGATAATCTGGATTTAAGAAAAAACAAGCTGCTTGTGAATCACAATGGCGTGGATCAGAGTGTTTTACATCCCAACGCACCCCAGCGTCAGGATTCTCATAATCCAGACGTGGTTTATCTTCAGGCTAAAAATCCCTCTATGAGCGGATCAGCTCGATTGTCATTCAAATTAATTTGTATGAATGATGTCATTCCCATGGGTGAGAATATGATCCCTGAAATTTCTCCGGTGGCAGAGGATAAAGCATCCTGTATTTACGGCGACAACCCGATTATTTTCGGCGCGGAGAAGAGTGAAGAGGTGCATTATCAGGATGCGCATGTTCTGTATTTTTCACCCCGTCCAGAGCGAATTATCAAGGTAGAATTTGAATATTTTGAGCCAACCCCGGAGGGTGTCGGTCAATGGCACTCACTTCCGGCGCGGGTCACATTTAATGGAATTGCTGTTTTATCACATACATTGCCATCGCGTGCGCTCGATTATCGCATCCGGTTGTTTGATGTTATGTATAGACCTGTTTCATTGGCTGAAATGGGTCTGCAGCCGGGTCTGGCCGGTTGGTATGGTGGAACGCTTCAGTTGACCCATGCCAAGGGCGCCAAACAATCCCTGCGTTCTGAGGCGATGCATAAGTCCGATCACTTTCTGCCAGCATTCACCCAGAAAGCCACCTTGATTAAAAAACCAATAGTCAGGGTCAGACATGACCGTTGGCATAATTTGCTTTCAGTTACTCACCGCTCAGATGAATCCATCACCACTGAGTATGAATTTAATGCTCAAAACCGTGAAATTGTTAAGCTAACCCCGGAGGTGGATGTCACAGATGAACACGGCAATACGAGCCGAAAGCAATTAAAAACAGTCAGACATACCAACGCAGACGGTGAAACATTGGAAACATGCTCACCCAACGGAGGACGTCAAAAACGTCTGATCAATCCAAGTGGCGCCGTGGTGTTGGAGGAGGATGCAGATGGTGTCCGTCGTGCCGTTGGTTACGATCTTCTTCAGAGAAAATCCGTCATTTCAGACAGTCTGGGTGTTTTGAGTAAGATAGAGCACAGTCATCGCCTCGGTCTGCGTGTTGCGCTCCACAGACTTTCAGGGGGTCGCCATGAGGAATTTGAAATAAACGAAAGAAATGCGTGTATTCGTCATAAGGATGCGGCCGGTCGATATACGTATTTTGATTTCGATGCCAAAAATAATGAAATCTTACGCATTAATTCCATGGGTTTTCAGCGTAAGCAGGCATTTGACCCTCGCACCGGTGTGCAAGTCTGGCTCCGCGATGAAGATGGCAATGAAAAACACTGGGAAACAGACGGTTACTTTGGAACCGTTGTGTCCCATATTGATTTTGCCGGTCAGCGTATTCGGTATCAGCGCAACTTTAACCGCCAATGCACCCATGAAAAAGGATCAAAGCTGCCCGATCATCGAAACCGGGGTCAGGCCACTGAGGAAGGCGGAGAGGTTCCCCTGCGGGATATTCATCATCACTATGATGAGGTGGGTCATGAAGTTGCTATTATTGATGACGGCGTCGGTTTGACCACCTATCAGTCTTATACGAATGAAGACCTGTGTGCGGCGAGATATTTTATTGATGGCGAGGGTCGCACGCTTCAGGCTACCCGCAGCCAATATGATGCATTAAATCGTATTGTACAGATTTTTGATGTCCGGTTATCCGTGGCATTTGGTTATGACGAATCGAGCAATCGCCGTTTTGGCAAAGCATGGCTGTATGGTGAGGCACGTGATGAAGGACCTTGTCTGCGGGAATCCTGGTTTAGTTACACGCCTGCAAACCGTCCATTGGTGCGCGATGGGCGGCTTATGGTGTTTGAGATGGGTGGCCCTCGTGGGATTGGAATTGCGCCTGAGCAGGGCACAGCATTCACCTATTCACAGGGCCAGGTAAAAACTCAGACCGTCATAGATAAAAAAGGTGATACTAATGTTACAACCGTGGGCTATGACAACGATCGCCGCCTGATTAATCATTTCCGGACAACACACAAAAACGGCGAATGTATTAAAGACATCGAGCGATCCCTGGATGCCGCCGGTCGCTGTGATGCGGTTATTCAAAAAGAGGGTGGCAGGACGACCCGAAATAGCACCCACTATGACAGGAGTGATCGTGTCACTTTGCAGCAGCACTATGAAAACAATGAATTAAAGAGTGAGAGCAAAATCGAAGACCAAACCCCGACAGGGCTGCCCTTAACACAGATCAACCGGCAATTTGGCCGTGCGAATCGCCATGACTTCATCATCGAAGATGTTGCGAAATATGGATATTACTTTGCGGATGCAGTGAATTCCTCAGGCGTGAGCGCAACCCGTCATGTCATTGCAGGTCATCACATAGGTCATGATGAGGTCAGCCCCTGCACTGTTATTACGACAGAAGATGCCAATGGAAATATACGCAGGGTTCGCGGCAATCTTGCCGATTCTTTCCGCAATATTTCAACCAATAGCCGCAACGAGGTGGTGTACAAAGATTCAAATAAGGGCCGAAATTGGTATTTCTATGCCGATCAGCGTCCGGGGAAATCAGCGCTGATGGCGTATTTTGGGGATATCCCGGATGAGCCACATTCTGCCATTAAGCAGGCGAATGACCATCCTCCGGTGATCAATGTGGATGTGAACTATCAGGCCCTGTCAGCGAGTTACCCACCGGCATTGCCCTCACGGTATTCGCCGCCCTGTCCTATGGATTTTTATCAGGTGGCTGAAGTATTGGGTTGTCCTGAATACGCTGATGCACTGGCGGAGGCAAATAACCATGCTGTGAATGACACGGTGCAGACAGGTGTCACCCTGACGATTCCTCCGTTTTATTTTGAAAACCGGGAAACGGCCTGGAATGGCGTTTCGCTGCCTTCCACTAAAATCATCGGCAGTCTTTATCCCAATATCCCGGTGCCGACTATCTGGGTGGTGCCACCCAATCCCCATCATCATTTCTGGGTGGAGCTGCTGGAAGTGGCGGCGGGTGCTGCAATCATGGTGTTTGCGCCGGAGTTATTTGCCACCTATTTGGGCATTGCGCTGGAGGCAGAGAGCCTTGTGGGTGCCGCTGAAGTGGGTGCCATTTACGCTGCATCAGCTGCTGTGGCAAACACGGCGAGTCAGGGTATTGCGATCGCTGCAGGTGATCAGCATGGCTTCAATGTCAGCAGTATAGCCAAAAGTGTGGTGATGGCCGGTGTGTCAGGCGGTCTGATGAGCGGAGCGTCGGCCTACAGTGCGACACTTCGGACGGCGGTGCGCTCCACCTGCATTATGAACCGTGTGGCAACGGCTGAGACGGTGGCGGTGATGCAGCAGGCGGTGTTGTATGCGACACGGATTCAACGTCGGATTGACCTGCGTTCATTGGCTGTAGCGGGAATCAGTGCGGCGGCGGGGAATGTGGCGTGGAAGGGGCTTCATGATATTGATATGGATGGCGGTCGGGTTGAGCGATCGATTGATGATCTGATTTCTGTGGCCGCAACCGATGCGGTTTATCATATTGATCCATCGCTGACGGATATTTCGACGCAGGTGATAGGAGACTGGGTGGGGAGTTCGGTGGGGCAGGAGGCTGCCGGATATTTTCAGCGCAGGGCAGTGTGCCGGGATGATTGTGTGTATGAGGTCACTCCGTTGAATTTGCCGGAGATTAATATTGATTTTTCGGATCCGGATTATGAGAGACAGTTGGCGGCGTGGGCGAGTCGGGATCGGGAACGCGTAAGAGTTTCGTCATCCAGCAGGCAGTCATCAGCCTCGCATAATTATCTGACGGATTCAGATCGGAGAGGGCGGCATCGGCAGATGTTGTTTGGGGGGAGTGGTTCTTCGAATCGGGTTGCTGAGCCTGTTTCGATAACTAAAAATACGGACACGGGCCATGGTGATTCAGATTTTATTCAGGGGTTATTGGGCAGTGTTAAGGAGGCTTATTTGTCGCCGGTTGATTGGGCGGCGGCAAGCACAGACAAGATTATTGATGTTGCGAAAGAATATAGTAGTGAGTATCAACATATTGGGTTGGAACAAATGGAGCGCGCTACAGTTAGTATGGAATCGGCTTTAAATTACGAGGTTGGGATGGATGTTCCGAGAGCGGAATACAATATCGCTCAGACTTATCTGCGTGAAAGCAATAAACTCTCTATTCTTTCTGTGGGTATAAAACGGATCGCTGTGGGTGTTGATGTTTATATGAAAACGATGGAGGTAATTCGTGCGCCTGAGGGGAAGCATTTGAAAACGGCGTTTGTTAAAGGGGCGGAGTTTGTCGGGGAAGGGTTGGGAGCATTGGGAGGCGGTTGGGTTGCCAGTTTTGAGACAGTCAGCTCTTTTGGGCTTGGAATTTTTGCTGCGCCAACAATTATGGTGGGGACGACTGCAGCTGGTGGGTATATGGCTGGTTATTTCGCTGAAGAATTGGAAGATTATATAGAAAGATCTGATGCTGAATCTAAGGATCTTTTCAGAATAAAAAACAGGGGATTTTGATATGGATTTTAATTTTTGGATATATTTTTTTAAAAACATGCCTGTTTGGATGTATTTTGGTTTTTTTATGTTTTTTGGTGGGATTTATTTTCTAACTATTGGGCCAATTATATTTAAATTTTGGATAATACCAAGAATCGAAAAACAGTATAATTGTAAATTGTATTTCGATAATCCAGCATATGATTACGTGGTATGTAAAGACTGGGGTAGTCCGGTGCTGGAGATGTCTTTCGGTATATTTTCCAGATATTTTGGAAGAAAAATATTTATTAATAGAAAGTATGATGCGTTATATAAAATTAACTATGACATTGAGAGAGCGGGTAAGTTAGAAATAATAATAAGTTTTATTTCGGTTTTTATGTTTATATCCACAGTTGTTTGCGGAATTATTGTGGCTATTCATGCTCACTATCATCCTATTCATCATAAGTAAACGCAGGTGGTACCGCAGAATATTCTGAAAGTTTTCCATGAAAAAAGATCATTACTGCCTGATCATCGAAATCGGGGTCAGGCTTTTGACGAAGAGGTTGCGATTCAACAAAAATGTGTTCAGCAAGGCATCTGGTTAATCCCAAAAAGGCTCGCCCGAGAAATATCATTAAAAATGCATGATACTTTTCTTCCAATTACCGCATAAAAAAGAGTAAATAATGAAAAAAATAATATCTATCGACCCGGCAAATGGTAACATTTTAGGTGAAGTATCCGCATCCACTCCCATGGAGATTACTGAAAAAATAAAGTTGGCACATGCTGCATTGCCGGCATGGAAAGCATTGGGTGTAAAAAATAGAATTAATATTTTACAGCCTTTAGAGACAGCTTTTAAAAAAATACAAACTGAAATTGCATTGCTCACAACAAGTGAGATTGGAAAACCTATTTCTGAGAGTCTCGCTGATTTTGAGGGGGACTTTATATATTTAAATGATTTTATTGTTAATGGGGAAGGGTATATTACGGATGAGATTGTATTCAAAAATGAAGATGCTGTCCATCGGATTATTTTTGAACCAAGAGGTGTTGTCGCTTGTATTGCGCCATGGAATTACCCATTTGGAAACTTTATCTGGAGTGTAATTCCCAATCTTATTGTAGGTAATACAGTTGTATTTAAGCATTCGGAGGAATGCCCGCTGACTGCCCGATTGCTTGAAGAAGCTCTGCTGAGCTTAAAAGAGTTGCCTGAAGGGGTGTTCTCAGCCATCTATGGCGATGCTGAAGAGGGCGCACTGTTGGCAGACCAAAAAGTTGATATGATTTGGTTTACAGGCAGTTCAGCGGTCGGGCATGAATTGGCTGCTATTGCTGGAAAGAAATCAATAAAGGCAGTTTTGGAAATGGGCGGCTCCAATCCGGTCATTCTCCTTGAGGATGCGTATCTTGATAATGTTATTGAACGAATTCATACCGGTAGATTCACGAATTGTGGTCAGGTGTGTGATGCTATAAAACGTGTGATTGTTCATGATTCCCTATTTGAAAGAGTTGTAACATCACTTACTCATTCTGTTGAAAAAATTCAAATGGGTGACCCTAGGAGTAGAGAAACTACGCTGGGCCCATTGGCGTCAATGCACCAGCTTAAAGTCCTTGAATCGCAGGTTGAAGATGCGCTTGAGAAAGGTGCAAACCTCGTCACTGGTGGAAAACATCTTAAGGAACTCTCAGGGTCCTATTATCCACCAACAATTCTGACCAATATCAAAAAGAATATGCGTATCTGGCAGGAAGAAGTTTTCGGCCCTGTTTTGCCAATTGTGTCCTTTGAAAATGATGAGGAAGCGATTCAATTGGCTAATGATAATCCGTATGGTTTAGGGGCTGTGATTTGTTCTGGGAATATTCAAAAGGCGCGGTATGTTGCTGGTAGAATAGATGCAGGTTGCATCGACATTAACAATGGAAGCCATTGGCAGCCATGCACACCATTTGGCGGTTATAAGGCATCCGGTATGGGCCGAGAGCATGGCCGGCATGGCTTTCAGGAGCTATGCCAGATCAAGGTTATTGCGGAAGGTTAGGAAAAGACCGGTTTTCTTGTTACCTTCTGGGCCTGTCTTCCCAAGTGTGTAAACAGCCATAAATCCGGTACCCTATTGGTTCTCGATAGACCAATGAAGGTGCTAATCCAATAAGGATGAATTTATGGCTGTTACAAACGACATGTTAGACGAATTGATAGGAAATGCCAAAACCCAGGAGGATCTTTTTGGTGAGGGAGGAGTGATCAAAGACCTCTCAAAAAAACTGATTGAGCGGGTTCTGGATGCAGAAATGACCCATCATCTGGGATATGAGAAGCATGCCACTGAGGGGCGTAACACAGGCAATTCCCGCAATAGCAAGGGAAAGAAAACAGTAAAGACCGGCAGCGGTGAAATCACCATCGAGGTTCCCCGAGACAGATCGGGTGAATTTGAGCCTCTCCTGATTGAGAAGAGGCAGACCCGTCTCAAGGACCTAGATAACCAGATTCTGTTAATCGATCTATCAGCCGGGAACAAATAAGAATTATTTTGCAGGAACATGACCTGAAACCATGGCAGGAAAAAGCGTGCGTGATTTAATCCTCTGAGGCTGATAATTTTCCTGCTGTGTTTAATTGCAGGAGAAAATAAATGTCAGCTGACCTGGAGCCATCCCTGAAATATACGTTGGATCAATTCACCCGATGGCGTGCCACCCGGACAAAAAGAGAAAAGATGCCGGCAGAATTGAAGGCTCTGCTTCCGCCTCTGTTAAAAAACCACAAAATGGGGCGGCTATCAAAGATACTTCGGATTGACCACAACACACTGAAACATCTCGGACAGATTCACCGCCCGGAAACAAAACGCTCAAAAATACAGCCGAAATTGAGTATGTTTACCGAGTGCATGCTCCCTGCGGTTTCTGCTGAAGGATGCAGATTGGAATTTTCCCGCCCAAACGGACAGCCGGTTAAAATCAGTGGCCTGACCACTGAGAGTCTGCGGTCTCTGGTTACTCTGCTGATGGAGGTCTGATTAATGATTCAGATCAGGGTGCCAGAGAGATTTGTTCGTAAACGCAATACAAGTGGTGGAATGATGAATAAATTCATTGAGTAACGAAAAATGAAAAACCAGGTATGATGCCATTACATGTGGCCTGATAAAATATTTTAGAAACATCGGGTTACAAATCCTTGTGTTGCGTTTACGAACAAATCTCTCTGGTACCCTTATTACTAAAGCGGGTGTCATTAAAATCAACAAAATGTAAAAATCAGAACTATACTGTGAGTAGCCTCAACAGAGTCCAGTGGAATCCTTATGGTTGAAAGACAACTATATAAAATTATTCATTCCAGTAACGCAGAAAACCCTGAAACATTCCGGGCTTGTGCGGCGTATTTAAAAGAATATGCTGAGAAATTTTTACAAGATGAAGCGAAATCATTTGATGAAAACCCTGAAAATTTTATAGATTTTATTGAACTTTTGGATCAGATCAGTAATGAGCGCTATACCCTGCCAATAACAGAGGCCAATGACGTTTTGGACGAAGCACGGACAATCGTCATAAAAAAACAAGCTGCTATTCTAGAGACGTACCATCACGATGCCAAAAATCCAGCTGCACTCGTAGCCATGCTCGCTGCAACTGAAGTTGGACGGACATATTTTGAAACAAATCTTTTGCCACTTACTATACCCATGACAGAAACACTCTCAAGACTTGAAAATAACAGGTCAGTTTGCCTTCCTGCACCCTGCGGTCACGGTGCCGTTCTGCTTCGTTTTACCAAAACAGAGCAGGGAATTGTTGTGGATATTTTTGACCGCGGCATGGGTAATTCGACAGCCCCTGCTCCGGAAGATTATATGAAAATATGGAGGTCAACCCAGACTACTTGGCTAATACCTACGGATAAAACGGAGGACCTGGTCAAAATATTTTTACCCGTCTGGAATGAAGACAGCAAAAAGACAGTATATGACCGGCTTGTCACACTTGGAACACCGGTTATTTTGTCCGGCCCGCAGGACCTTATCAATAAAACATGGGCTGAACAAAGTGAGCTGACCTGGGATTTTAGACTGTTTTCCTCGCTGATCAATGCAAGCGTTACAGAAAATAAAATTAAAAATCATTTTCAACTGAAATACAAATTCAATGCCATTATGGATCAGGCTAAATTTGTCGAATCACCGGATGACATGAAAGCTTTCATGAGTGATATTAAAAAAATAATGGCCCAGATTAAAAGAAAGGAGGTCTGCTCGGACACAAACTGTCGCCACTGCCATGAAATGAATCAGGCGCTTAGAACGTTAAAAAATAATACTGTCAACCCAAGGCTGAAATCTATTTTTAAAGATATTATTCAAGAAGAAAAATATTTTGATACTGTTTTCAAACCGATAATCTTTGATCTTCCGCTAGAATCAGGAAATTCGATTTTTTCAGCACCCGAATCATTTTTTATTGAAAATAACAGCCTGGAATGGATCAATGAAAATCGTACAGATAAAAAAATTAAATGGAGAACGTTACTGACCGAACTCCGCAGGATGTGTATAGAAGCAGGTAATAATGATCCAATGATGTGTCGCAACAAAATCGAAGCCTTTGTCCGCGAAATAAAAAAACAAAATATAGAAATTGATGTCAGTGACATAACTAGGTATACATTACTGAGTAATGAATTAAATTTTTTGCTTCAGAAAGTCAATATTGTATTTTCAGAAAAGACAAACGTTTCAGAATCAAATTCTATTTTTGACGGCCAGGGTGTGCGGGAATATCCCCTTCCAGACACCCTGCTGCTAAATGCATTTTTAAAGGAATTAGCACAGTCCGCCTGCCGTCAAGTCATCGCATCTGAATCCCATGGTCAGCTGGCGGAAATAATCTGGCCAGAGGATTCATTAATTGATATTGCCGCCCAAAAAACAGTCTATCCTGAGCAGATACCACTAGAAAATCACGGTGCGGAATCCTTTCCGGCGGAAAATGAGAAGATAAAAGCCCTGTGGAGAACGATGGAACAGGAATTGCTGAACGACGAAGACTTTATTGAGCTGCATAAAGACTATATAAGAAGGTTTAATGCTACGAAGAACCCATCAGATTTTCTGTCAGAATATTTGGGCCATCTTGATAAAAAAACCCCGAGTGATTTAAGTTGTGAGAGTAACGCCAAAATATTTGCCGAGAGGGTGATCAAGGACTATTTAATATTTCCTTACATCATTGGCCTTATGTCGCAGAACCCAAAGCTTGGTGTCGATGTCGACCCATATAAAGAACCGATAGAACAAATCAGCTCATTTTTCAAAGATTTTCCAC
>Ga0206941_10206_pt1 | contig 16323 bp, 18 predicted proteins | sample Alteio_BWOrgHeat_9_FD_153251 | JGI IMG/M metagenome (GOLD analysis project Ga0206941, IMG submission 153251) | Enriched cells from forest soil in Barre Woods Harvard Forest LTER site, Petersham, Massachusetts, United States -... | ecosystem: Environmental > Terrestrial > Soil > Temperate forest >...
AAGCGCCAAGCGCGTAATACCACCTTACGCTCACGTGCTTATACTTCCTTGAAAAAAGCCCGCAAAGCTATCACTGGCAGCGATAATACTGCTGCCCAAACAGCAACCAAAGAAGCTTTTTCTCAAATCGATAAGATGGTGCCTAAAGGCGTTTTCCCTAAAAACAAAGCAGCGAGATTGAAAAGTCGGTTGAATGCTGCGTTGAAGAAGAAAGTTGTGGGATAAGAACAGCTTGGTGGGCACATTATGGGAATAGATCCCGTGGATAAATCTTCCACGGGATGACGTATTTTGCCCACCCTACATTTTTTATTGCAAAATACTCTTCAACAATCCATCCACTGCTTTCCCTGTATCCGGTCCCAATTGATTCTGTAGTTTCTCCCTCACTTTATCTACCGCTTTTTTCTGCAATTCATTTTGCAGAATCGCTTTCATATCTGGCGTCACAGTTGGATGATCAAAAGTACCGGCAATCAACACAGGAATCACCGTCTGCCGCTCTTCTTGCACCGAGTTACCCTGCGCATCTGTGACCATATGCAAACCCACCAAGCGTAAGCTGTAATCGATAGTTTGGTGCACCAAATCCAACGTCCCACCCCCTGTGCCCTTAAACTCCGATGATTGCATGAGTAAATCATTGTTATGCAACACACCATTGTTCAATGTACCTGTGCCACGCAGCTCATCAAACACTGTTTCGTTTTCATTGGCTGTTTTGGGTACTGGCTGACGCTTTAACAACGCAATCGCACGCTCAACTTGAAAAGGAATGTTCGTGCCCACCAGTGCGCCTTTTTGCACATTGAATTGTAGATCACCATTGAGGGTGTGCAGGAGACTCGCTTTGTCTTTTCCCTGTGCAGTAATATTCGCAATCAGATTGGCTTTGCCAACGATACGTCCTGATTTGATTAACTGAGCAATATCGATATTTTTGAACGTTTCTTCAATTTTAAATGTGGGGATATCACCGCGAAAATCCGCAGTGATCGTGCCATTAGTGCCGCCTTTATACACATCAGCAAGTAATGGATTCACCTGTAATACACTGTTAGCAAAAGTAAATTTCGCAAATAAGCGTGTGACTTCAGTTTGTGCAAGCGTTAATTTATCTGACTCCAATTGACCTTCAAAGGCAGGATTCTCTAATATATTTTTCGCCTGCATATTCAACCTGGCTGTTAAATCACCTTGAGAGATGACGCCATTAGAAAGGACTAATGTTTGTTTAGGTATATTGGCTGTTATTTTTTCTGCTCGCAGCGCTATTTTGTCTGTACTGTGTTGTGGTGCAAATATCAGATGAAATTGATTAAATTGCAGCTGTGTTTTAGCTGAGTTAATTAAAACATCACTGTCAATTGTCAAATGACCGACCACATCAGGCTTAGCGCTGTTGACAGTCATGCTGGCATGAAAAGGAAAGGCGCGATCAAAAGTGGGTGTACTACTGATCTCCACATTTTTCAATAATACTGTTTGTAAATTTTGCGCATTCACCCAAGAGATCTGAGCGTTTTCAATATTAACACCAGCAATTGACAACAACATGCTGTTTTGTGCGGATTTTGCAGCGGGAACAGCGGAGGAGTTTTTTGTTTCAGGAGATTTTGAGGACGTTGATAACGCAGCTAGATCAGCCCAGTTTGTCACACCCTGTTTATTTTTGGCGAGATTGAGATTTAAATCTTTGAGGAGAATTTTACCGACTTCGATCTGTTTAGACAGCAAGGGTAGTAATTTTACATGTACGTCTGCTTTACTGAGGGTCGCAAACTCTGCGGGTTGAAATCCTGCTGCATTGGACAGCTGTATATCGTACACTTGAACACCCAGCCAAGGAAAAAATGACAGCTTTAAATCACCTTTAATAATTAACTCACGACCCGTTTTTTCTTGTACCAGTGTGGTGATTTTATCTTTATACTGATTGGGATTAATTAACTGCGTCGCGAGTACGCCTGCAATGATGAGAATGACAACAAGAGAGAGGATGAAATAAAAAGTTCTTTTGAGGAGTTTTTTCATAGCGTGTTTCTCCAATAGATAAAATATATATGTATCAATGACACTAACTTAAGAAAAGAATCATTTACCACAGAGGCACAAAGACACAAAGACGCAGAGAAAAACTTAAATTCAAAAAATTATTGAAAAATTAAGAACACAGAGAAAATATTGAGAAAATTTTTGTATTTTATGTTTTCTCCATGTTTTCTTGTTTTATTCTTTGTGCCTTGTTTTTTTTAAAATTTTTTTAATATCTCTCTGTGTCTTTGAGTCTTTGTGCCTCTGTGATAAATTTTATTTAAAACCCTTATCAAGTTTCTTAAATTAGTGCCATTGATATATGTATTATTTGGAGCGGGTGATGGGAATCGAACCCACGCTATCAGCTTGGGAAGCTGGAGTTCTACCATTGAACTACACCCGCACTAAGAAAATTCTACTATGCAGGCTACAAATCGTCGATCCTTTGCGCTCCGTTGCTCACATACCCAAAACGTATGCTCCGGCTACGGTGCTCAACGATCAACGATTTCTAGCTCTGCCTAGCGAATTTTCTGCCTCTTCCACTTAAACATACTACCTAATTACCTCCCACATGCCAACAAACATACCTATCCTCCGCTCCATTAAAAGCTTCGCCATCCGTAGTGGTAAATTAACCACTCGACAACAAGAGGCGATTGATACCGAATGGGCGAAATATGTTTTGCCTGCTGACACACAAATACCCTGGGACAAAATTTTTCCATCCAACACACGTGTTACTCTAGACATTGGCTTTGGCATGGGACATTCACTGCTACAAAATGCACTGAACTTTCCTGATCAATATTTTATCGGCATTGAAGTCTATAGACCGGGGATCGCTGCCCTACTTGCTGAAATAAAAACTCACAACATAAATAATATTCGTATTTTTCATGGCGATGCTGTGGAAATTTTGAAACATCGCATACCTGATCATGCGTTAGATGCGATACATATTTTCTTTGCAGACCCCTGGCCCAAACGTCGCCATCACAAACGCCGTCTGATTCAAACTGCTTTTGTAGCACAACTTATCACAAAATTAAAAACAGGCGGGAGATTGCATTTAGCCACAGATTGGGAAGATTATGCTGCTCATATGATGCGTGTCGTTTCCCCTTTTACAGCATTAATCAATACCGCAGGAGAAAATGTTTTTTCAACAGAAAAAGGTAATCGGCCTCCGACCAAATACGAAAAGCGTGGACAGAAACTGGGACATGGGGTTTGGGATTTAATCTTCGAAAAAGTTATTTGAAAAAATTTTGATTTTCTTGTTTTTCTCGGTGTCTCTGTGCCTCTGTGGTAAATTACGTTTTATTTTTCTAAAATCCTCCTAATGCCACACCGCCTCATCCAACATTATTCTTTTACGTCAACCCCCAGCCACATGCGTCGCTCGTTGTGGCAACGCCTGCATATCGATCCACCCTTATTCTGGGGTATCGTGATATTGATGACGATGGGATTATGCATCCTATATAGTGCTGATGATCAAAGCTGGACACTCCTGTCTCGCCAATTTTTGTGGGCAACGATTTCTTTGGGTGTGATGCTAACGTTCGCACAAATCCCTCCGCGTAAATATTACCAATGGGCACCGTGGATATTTGCTATCGGCATTATATTACTGATTATTGTCTTAGTCGGCGGACGTACCAGCAAAGGTGCACAACGCTGGTTAGGGATTGGCTTTCTGCAATTTCAACCATCCGAAATCGTCAAGCTCGCGATGCCGATGATGTTAGCCTGGTATCTAGCACAAAAACCTTTACCTCCACGTTTAAGCACTTTATTTGTGAGTTGTATATTATTGCTAATTCCGCTCGGTTTAGTGGCAAAACAACCAGACTTAGGTACCGCTCTCATCATTGTATTTACAGGCGTATGTGTATTGCTACTCGCAGGGATACGATGGAAACATGTGATCATTGCGTTGATCACCATCGGATCTGCCGCACCTTTTTTATGGCATTTTTTGCATGATTACCAACGTCAACGTGTGCTGACTTTTTTAAATCCAGAACTGGATCCCTTAAATACCGGCTATCATATTATCCAATCAAAAATTGCGATTGGTTCAGGCGGTGTCGCAGGCAAAGGTTATCTGCATGGCACACAATCGCATTTGGAATTTCTGCCAGAACATGCCACTGATTTTATCTTTGCTGTTGTGGGTGAAGAATTTGGTTTGATCGGCACTATCCTGTTGATTTCTGTGTTAGCATTTATTGTGTTTAGAGGTTTGTATATCAGCAGTCAGGCGCAGGATACTTTTTCGCGTTTATTGGCAGGTAGTTTAAGCTTAACTTTTTTTCTCTCTTTCTTTGTAAATATTGGGATGGTGATGGGCATACTCCCCGTCGTGGGTGTACCATTACCGCTCATTAGTTATGGTGGCTCTGCCATGTTGACGATCATGGCGGGGTTTGGGATTATGATGTCTATACAGACGCACCGGAATTTATTAACCCGTTAAAAACATTATTTACCACAAAGGCACAAAGACTCAGAGACTCAGAGAGAAAAATTAAAAAATAAAAGATTTCTATTTTTAAAAAGATTTTCTCGTTTTTTCTGTGTCTTAGTGCCTCTGTGGTAATGCCTTTCATATTCTTTATGCGCATACTCAAAGCTACACTCTTACTTCTATTACTTCTCTATACCTCGTTTTCATACGCGATTGATCTGAGCACTCGCCCGGATATCCAGCAGTACATCCAAACCATCAGTCAAAAATATGGCTTTGACCAAGCAGAACTCGCAAGCCTGTTTAATCAAATTAATTTCCGTGAAAGCACGCTCGCAAAAATCAAACCTTCTGCCCAGACTAAACCTAAACCTTATTATGCGTATCGCGATGCATTGATTACACCTAAGCGAGTGGATGATGGCGTTGCATATTGGCAACAACATCAGGAAACACTGCAAAAAGCGGAAAAAATATATGGTGTGCCCGCAACTTTACTCATCGGTATTTTGGGGGTAGAAACAGGTTATGGCAAAAATATCGGGAGTCACTCAGCGCTTCAAGGGTTAACCACGCTGGCGTTTAACCATCCCACACGGCGTCCTTATTTCACCAGCGAACTCACAGAATTTTTATTACTCTGCCGCGATCAGGGGTGGGATCCGCGACAAGTGATCAGCTCATTTGATGGTGGGTTAGGTTTACCGCAATTTATGCCCAGCAGCTATCGCTATTACGCTGTGAGCAGCGAACAAGGGCGCCAACCCGATTTGTTTAATAATGATGAAGATGTGATCTTTAGCATGGCCAATTACCTAAGCAAAAAAGGTTGGCGACCTGAACAACCGATTGTTGCTAAGGCAAAGATGTTAAAAAACCGCAAAAATCTCGATATTGAAACTGACTCAAAACCGCGTTTTACCTTAGTGGAATTAAAAAGTCAGTATGGCTTAGCCCCTGCAAATGCCGCTACACCTCAAGATCTCAAAGCAGGGATATTAGCATTAGAAACTAAACAAACGTTGGAACATTGGCTCGCGTTTCATAATTTTTCTGTGATTAAAAAATATAACAACAGCACAAATTATGCGATGACGGTATATCAATTGGGAAATGTGATTTCTGCAGAAGCAAAAAAAAGGGACACATAACGATAACGTGTCCCTTTTTCAGTAACCTAAACCTTATTGAGCGGTTGTGGTTGCTGGGGTGTGGCTGGCAGCAGCATCTTTATGATGCTTTTTTTCATGATGCTTGTTGCTTTTTTCATGATGCATGTTGCCTTTTTCATGTGCATCTTCTTTAGCATCAGCTTTAGAATTTGCATCATTTTCAGCAACCTGTGTACCCTGAATAGCTTGGTTAGGCGTAGCTTCTGATTGTGCTGGGTTAGTGGCGCTAGCTTGGCCTGCAGCAAAAGCAACTGAAGACAACACACCTGCGAATACAACTACTGCTAATTTTGAAATACTCATTGTTTTAACTCCTTATAAGGTTAGTTTTACAGCAGTCTCCCGCTCTAAACCAGCGGGAGACTGCTTCCTGGATTGGGCGCTGCCCTCAAACAAGTTTTCGGGCGCGGTCATGGGGGAGAATGGCATATCTCCCCCCTGACAACCCCCCATCGCTTCTGTCAGCAAGAACAGCTGTTAGTTTTAAAAAGGATCCACCTCACTACCTGGATTACTCCAAGCGTCAGGTGGCGCAATCATATCCCAAAAAACAAAGGCTTGTGAAGAAAAATTTTCCGCCTCCTACTTGACACACCCCCTATTGGCTCCTTAGAATCGCCGCTCCTGTTTAATTTAGCGGGCTAGATCTATTCAGTACTTTTAGCTTGGGTCGGCACAAACAAGCAGATTTTAGGCTAGTTTGGTGGGAAAAATAGCTGAAAAAGCGGAACATAGATAACTATTTGAGCATTTTGAAGATATTTTTACCGCCAAAATAGCCAAAAGATGCGTGTTTCCAATTTAGTGCTGAATAGCTATCGGGGCTATAGCTCAGCTGGTAGAGCACTTGCATGGCATGCAAGGGGTCAGCGGTTCGATCCCGCTTAGCTCCACCAGGTATTTCAAGTATCGGCGTTCCATATGTAGGGTGGGCAAAGCGTTTTGTGCGTGCCCACCAAAATAGTTCATGTCCCCATCGTCTAGAGGCCTAGGACACTGCCCTTTCACGGCGGCAACAGGGGTTCGAATCCCCTTGGGGACGCCAAATACACAAGATTAAAAAATTTAACGCTGAAGACGCAAAAGTCGCTGAAGGCGCAAAAAAGAAAAACAAAAAGATTTAAAAATATTTTTTAAAAAAGATTTTGAATTTCCCTTTGCGCCTTCAGCGACTTTTGCGTCTTCAGCGTTAAAATCTTTTATGACTCCCCTCACCCAAAAATTTCTCACCCTCGGCAATGCCTATCACCTTCCTGGCAACTGGCTCACCGATAGACCGCATCTTTTTAGCTCAACTATCGTAGACTTACCTAAACACCAAGCAGACATCATCACTACTACTATTCACAATATTCAACAAGTCGCTGCAACGCCTGCTTTTCAAACAGCAGCGCTCTCTATTGCACCAGCATTTGCACAAAAAACCCCCGGTAATTCCGGCGTCTTATTTGGCTATGATTTTCATCTCACTCCTGATGGACCAAAATTAATCGAAATCAATACCAACGCAGCGGGGGCATTTTTAATTGCGCTCCTCGAACAAGCTCAAGGTATTCCGAATGCATTGAAAAATTGGCATACACGTCTTATGCAAATGTTTTTAAACGAATGGCGTAATAAATATCCTGACAAACCACTCACCAGTATCGCCATTATCGATAGCAATCCTGAAGCACAATATTTTTACCCAGAATTTTTATTGTTTCAGGCTTTATTTCACGCAAATAATATCGCTTGCGTAATCGCTGATCCTAGCGAGCTCGTTTTAAAAAATAAAAAAATACACATAGAAAATACGCCCATCGATTTAGTCTACAACCGCTTAACTGATTTTGAATTACTGCAACCTGCGCATGCGGTGTTACAACAAGCGTACATGAATGATCAGGTTATGATCACACCCAATCCCTACAATTATTTTTTATATGCACACAAACGTAATTTAACGTTATTGTCAGATCAGGATTTATTGCAACGCTGCGGCATAAGCGAAAAAATGATTCAGGAGCTAAACGCCGTGGTGCCTGCTGCCTATATCGTAGATCCTGCGCATGCTGAAAAAATATGGGAGACACGCAAACAGTTTTTCTTTAAACCTGTCTCAGGATATGCGGGCAAAGGCGTTTATCGCGGACAAAATATGACGCGACGTGTGTTTGACGAAATTTTAGCGGGAAATTATATGGCACAAGCGTTAGTCCCACCGAGTGAAATTGAAGTTGACGGGGAGAGACGCAAGGTAGATTTACGGGCTTACGTCTATGCCGGAGAAATTTTAGGATTTGGTGCAAGGATCTATCAAGGACAGACGACCAACTTGCGTACGCCAGGGGGAGGGTTTGCGGTGGTGCGAATAACTTAATATATTTATCACAGAGACACAGAAACACAGAAACACAGAGAAAGGATTAAAAAATAAAAAAAGTAATTTTTTTAAATGTTTTGATTTTCTCGTTTTTTTCTGTGTCTTTGTGTCTCTGTGATAAATTATTTTTTCTTTTTCGATTTTTTCACAGATTTTTTTCCTGATTTTTCTGTTTTCTTCTCTGACCCACCTTCTTCTTTTGGTTCCGGCTTTTTATCTTTAAAATCCGTCTCGTACCAACCACCGCCAGTTAATTTAAACCCTGCTGCTGATACTTGCTTCACCAACGATTTTTTACCACACTCAGGACATTGTGTTTCTGGTGGATCACTGAATTTTTGGATGCACTCCATCTCGTGACCACATTTACTGCATACATATTCGTAGATAGGCATAAAATTTTTCTATTTGTTTTTTCTGTTATTGAAATAATCTTTCATCACTATATTTCTGTCACCCAATTTTCTAATTTAAGATTCGGGACTCTCTCAAATTCTCTTGTATTATTAGTGACAAGAATCAAATCCATGGCTAATGCGTGCGCAGCAATCCAAAGGTCATTATTGCCAATAATTTTTCCTTGCTTTTCTAAACTAGCACGAACCTCACCATAATAATGTGCTGCTTTTATTGGTAAGGGTAATAGAGGGATAAAATTTATTAAATCTTGCGCTACAGAAAGATTTTTCTCGGGATAATGACTTTTATGTGCACCATAAACCAACTCACCATAAGTAACAATAGACATTCCTATTTCACCAACAGTAAGTTGTGTGCATTTTTCAAACACTTTTTTTGGTTCTTGTTTTTTGATATAAATACAAATATCAGTATCCAATAAGTATCGTGGAGACATTTATAAATCCTCCCGTTTTTGTGGGGGCGTATCTTTTCTGCCATCTTCAAAAAAATCATCTGAAAATTGAGTTAATAATACAAATGCTCTACCTAAATTTTGCGGTATCTCACGAAGGACAATATCACCATCACGCTCAAACACTTCCACTTTATCTCCATGTAAGTGGATATTTTTAGGAAGCCTTACTTCCTGAAAATCTTCCGATTGAAATACTCTGGCTGTTTGCATAATTTCCTCCTCAAGAGATAAAAGTCCCCGCAGTAAGCTGCGAGTTAATCTTAAAAACTAATGCTACGTATTCGTCTGCAATCTCATCTTTGCTAATTTCGCCGCACCAGAATCAGGGAACTGCTGCACCACTTTACGTAGCTCTTGTTTTGCCTGCGCATGTTTGCCTGCTGCATCATGAATAATGGCGAGCTTCAACATCGCGTCGGGGACTTTAGCATGTGTGGGGTATTGCTGTATCAATGTCGTAAATTCATTGGCAGCTTGTGTGGGTTTATTACTGCTGCTGTATAACTCTCCTAACCAATAATGTGCATTCCCACCATACGCTGTGCTGTTGGGATATGTTTTTACGAAGTTTTGAAAAGCGGTTAACGCAGCTGTGTTTTTTTTCTTCACCATTAAATCAAATGCATTTTGATAAGCTTTTTCTTCTGAAATATTGGGGGTTCTGCTCGCAACTTTAGGTTGAGGTTTATTTTGCACCACTGCAGTTTCTGCTAACTTAACAGGATTTGCAGGAACAATTTTTTCTTCAAATTCTTCGGATGCAGGTGTGTTTTCTTGAGAGGCAGGTTCAACAGTAGAAGCGATAGGTGCGGGGATTTCTTTTATTACTTCTGAAGCAACAGCAGGAGCGGATGGACCTGTCACAGTGGTTAAATCTGCTCTATTTTCAGCCGTATTTGATCCTGGCTGCTGTTGTTGCAATTGCTGAATGTGATGTGCTTGTTCTTCAAGCTGACCATTGAGTTGTTGAATCTGCTGCTCCAATTGATTGATTTTTGCAGGCAGATTCATTTGCATCATGTTGCTGATTTGCTGCTCTAACAATCGCACACGTTGATCCACGGGAAGCGATTGGCGGGAGGCAGTGAGATCAGGCAAGGATGGATCGTCGACGTTTTGCGAGGTATCAACGATATCTGTAGAAACCGTATTTTCGGGAGGCAATGTGAGATCAACGATGGGCGCAGCTGCATAGCTGGAGAGGCTCCCAGCACTCAGTATGCTCATAGCAATGATAGAATAAATGCGCATACACCACCTAAATATGTATCCACTTTTAGTTGTCATTGCGAGGAAAGAGCATTTTTTGCGACTGACGCGGCAAACCAGAAAAAATCATTAAATAATCAAACAAAAGAAAAATTTTTTGAATTTTTATTTTTTGGTTTTTTCTGGATCGCCACGTCACCCACAAAAACAGTGGGTTCCTCGCGATGACAGCCAAGGGGAAATTTTTTATCTCGTCATCACATCCACACGTCGATTGCATTGGTAATCATCTGCAGAGTCACCAAATGCAATGGGCTTTTCCGCACCATTACTATTTTTGTTGACGTTGTTTTTGCTCACACCTGCTTGTTCTAATGCAGAAGCAACTGCATCAGCACGACGCCAGCCTAATGCAATGTTATATTCGCGGCTGCCACGGTTATCCGTGTTACCTACTACTTTCACCTTGGCAGAATTGGCTGCTAAATTGTTGGCCAATGCACTTAAACGCGTTGTGTCATCAGGATGCACGCCGCTGCTATCGTAGTCGAAATAATACGACTGTGTGGCGTTAGCAGGGACGTTACAGTTGGTCGCAGGTTGGAAACCACCGCCATTACCCATGCCTTCACTGTATGCACCGCCCCCATTTGCGCCCATACCACCTTCGCCGTACATATCACTGCCACTGCCTGCACCGCGACTGCCTGTGGTGGAACATGCGGCAAGCCCTAATACAACCGTACCTACAAAAATACTTTTAGTGATGATGTTCATAGTTTTCTCCGTTGATGAAAAAAGATTAAAAGATTTAACGCAAAGACGCAAAAAACCGTAAAAAACAAAATCTTTAAATTCTTTCAAAAAAATCTTTTTTATTTTTATGTTTTAATCTTTTTTGCGTCTTCGCGCCTTTGCGCCTTTGCGTTGAAAATTTTTAATTTTTAAAAGGTCCCCAAGCAGGCTCCTGCACATTCCCCTCTCGCGCGGGCAAAGTAATTTTCACTTTACCATCCGTAGACGTCATACCTAACACGCCACGTCCACCTGATTGCGTGGCATATAACACCATCTTGCCATTTGGTGCCATACTGGGTGCCTGGTCATTACCGGATTGGGTTAATACCGTATAACGCCCTGAAGCCACATCTTGTACCGCGATACTATATTGATTGTTGCTGCCATTCAACACAGCGAGCATTTTGCCATCAGGAGACAATGAAGGACTCGCATTGTATTTGCCTTCAAATGTCACACGCTGCACACTGCCACCCGTTGCGGCGACACGATAAATTTGCGGATTTCCGCCGCGATTAGAGGTGAAATACAACATGCCATTCGCTGCCCAGACTGGCTCAGTATCAATCGAATTGCCCTCGGTCACTTGTGTGAGTTGCTTCGTCGCGACATTCATCACAAAAATTTTGGGATACCCTGTACGCGTTAACACCAGCGCTAATTTCTGCCCATCAGGTGACCAGGCAGGTGCACTATTTAAACCTGGAAATTTACTCACCACTTGTCGCGCGCCCGTGGAAACATCTTGCACATACACCACCGGATCACCGCCTTCAAAAGATACATAGGCTAGCCGCTGACCATTGGGTGACCATGAAGGTGACATGATTGGCTGGCTTGATTTCAATAAAGGTTTGGCGTTATAGCCATCAATATCAGAAATTTCTAATGCATATTGTCCTTTTCCACCCGCTGCAGGTTGGGCTACCACATAGGCAATTCGCGTAGAGAAAATACCTTTATCTCCCGTGAGTTTTTCGTAAATCAAATCACTGATGTGATGGGCTAAAGAACGTAATTGATTGGCGCTGACGGTAAAAGTATTACTAAGTAACACGGCGTTTTGCCACACGGGTGCAGAAGAATTTTTGGCTGGAGATTGATTAGCATACGCATTGAGTAATTGAAATGTCACGCGATAACGATCGCCACCGACCGATTGCACACTCCCTACCACTAAATTACTTTGATTTTGTTTCTGCCAATAAGAAAAATCTACATCAGCCGCTGCGCTTGGTGTTTGTTTCATATTGCCTTGATTCATTGTGGCAAAACGACCGCTGTTTTGTAGATCGGTATTCACAACGGTAGAAACATTATCAGGAGACTGTGGATCGGCCTGCCCAGAGAACGGCACTATCGCAATGGGGATTGCGCCACGCACACCCTGAGTAAGCTGCATGTCTAGCACTGCGTAGGCGTGCGTCGTCACAAATAACGAGATGAGAAATAAAATATTAATGAGTTTTTTTGGCATAAACTTTAAGAATTAACAAGTTGTTCAATAACAGTTGGGTTTCTTTCAATGCATTTAAAATAAGCCCAACCAACAGAATCTAATTCGTACCTATGCTGCTCCAATTTTTTCATGGTTTCAACATCAATGTGATATTTTTTAGCAAAACTTGTTCGCGAAAGGTGTAGCTTTCTACGCACCTCAGCCACGTCAGGAGATACATCTAAAGTAACTAGCCCCTCTTTTTTAGCGCTCTTAATTGCTGTAAGCAATGCTTTACCCAATTTACTCATAAATATAATCCTCCAACAATTCAGGCAATAATTTCTTTAATTCAGTTTTTTCACTTGCATCAATATTGTCTTTATCAGATTTTCTAAACAATGTAATTAATAAAATTACTACCCTATTCTTATCATAATAATATAGTACCCTTACTCCTCCACTTTTTCCTTTATTATCTTTACCTGTCCGCCAACGCAATTTTCTTATTCCGCCTGTCCCTACTATGATGGCTCCATCTTCTGGCTTCAAAGCAAGTTCGTCAATTAAAGCTTGTAATGCTTCATTTGTCATTATTTTTTGTGCAAGCTTCATAAATTTTTGTGTAGCTTTTATTTTAATAATCACAATAATGCCTCAGTTTAAAATTGTTTACGCCATGTTATCCGCCTTGGATCTGCTGGCACATCCAAACACGGATTTTTCCCACCCAATGGAAACATAAAAATACTTTCCAGTTTTACTTTCGTTGAAGCCATCATCCCTGTTGCTTTCACTTGATAAAATAAACCACATTCAGGTCTGGCAATTTGCTGAAATTGGTATTGCTGATTGGCATCAATATCGCGGCTGCCAAATGTTTGATTGATATTAATTTCCTGCTCTCCTGTTAATAATGCGGATTCTGCATAAGCAAAAACCTGCGTTTCCTGCGCAATATGTGCGCTAATTTTGGTTTGCAACAAGCTGGATGAAAATGCGCTGGCAACGAGTAAGCTGATGACGAGCAAGTAAAGTAAGACCATCACAAGGGCAATACCGCGTTGTATACTCATTGGATTTGAAGGAGCTGGGTAGGCGTCAACCTGAGGAGTCCCCGGAGCATAGTCAATCCTATGTGAGGACGACGAATCAGGTTGAGAACAACCCCAGAACTTCAAAGACGATGGGTATATTTTAGAATTCTCGTAACGCCACATACATACTCCACTCTCGATGCAAAAACCGATCTGCAGGAAATATCTTTCCGGCAAACGTATAACTCGCTGCTGTTTTTAATACTGGCGCCTCTGAATTCAGCAACAATGCAATCTCTACCCCACGCACTGCACGCCAATCTGTCACTTTATCTGCGGGCAGATACTCAAAAATATCAGCTGTATCAGGTTTTGCAATACCGTAAGTGAATGCCATGTTTTCCACACCTGATACCAATTCACGTCTGCTGCTGTTAATGGGCATTTCGTACAACGCATAAATCGTCTTACCTAATTTATTTTTTCTCGTCGTTGCACCAATAAAAAACGCTGTTTGGATAAATTGCGTTTTGCCGTTTTGTAAGACACATCGCCCAATCACAATGCTGTCGGTGTCTTTCAAGACTTTTCCCTGTAAATAACTGGGTAAAGTAGTTTGATATCCTTGAATAGCTAAATCTGGATTTGTAAAATCAGGTGACCCATCGCAGTTGGCATATCCCGCTTCGCGAATGTTTTCGCTTAAAAAGTGTACGGAAAAACGAGCGTTTTCTTGGATGTTTACGACTTCTTGTTGCAGGCTGAATGTTTTGTTGACGCTTAAATAAACTTGGATAAAACCTAACATTAAAAATGCGCTTAACGCTACAGCGAGCATGAGTTCTATTAATGATGCGCCTGATTGATGATTTATTTGTGGGCATGTCTCTCGCAAAAACATGCGACTTCCTTTGCCCACCCTACAAAATCCTGTCACCCTACACCTCCCGACACTGAAAGCACATGCGTTTTTTTCGTCGCCCACTGCACTGTGACTGTACACATCCCTGTATTACAACTGTAATGCCCAGACCCACTCGGCAACAAACGTGCATTGATGGCATTCCAGCGCACAAATTCATTTTCCCGCGCAGTAGAAGATTCATTCGCGCGCAAGCGTTCAAACATGCTGGAGACCTGCGTGCTGGCAAGGCTATGCCAATATCCCTCTTGCGAATGCTGTAGTGCAGACAATTGCATGCCTGCAATCCCCAGCAATCCTAGGGAAAGTATGAACAAAGCGACTAGAACTTCGATGAGTGCGAAACCTTTCATCCGCATAGGATGAAACAATTTCTAAAAGAAAAATACCGTAAATGGGAAATAAATTATTCGTCCGTCACACACCCCAAATACGCGGGCGAAACATTTTTAATATATTTATACAACGTCCCATTTTTTGCTTTGTAAGCAGGGGCTTTCCAATTTACGCGACGCTGTGCTAATTCTTCATCACTTAATGCAACTTCAATAGTATTTGCTTCTGCATTAATCGTAATGCGATCGCCGTTTTGGATTAACGCAATCGGGCCGCCTTCTTGGGCTTCAGGACAAATATGCCCCACAATAAATCCGTGCGAACCGCCGGAAAAACGTCCATCCGTAATCAATGCCACGTCGCTGCCTAAGCCTTCGCCCATAATGGCTGATGTGGGCTTCAACATCTCTGGCATGCCGGGTCCACCTTTGGGTCCTTCGTAGCGAATCACAATCACATCGCCTTTTTGGATTTGCTTTTGTTCTAATGCGGAAATCATGTCTTGCTCTGAATCAAACACTTTTGCAGTTCCCGTAAAATGTAAGCCTTCTTTACCCGTGATTTTTGCAACTGAACCTTGCGGCGCTAAATTTCCGTGCAGAATTTGCAAATGGCCTTTGGGATTGATCGGATTATTTAAGGCATGAATAATGGGCTGTCCTGGTGTGAGTCCTGGTAAAGATGCTAAATTTTCTGCAATGGTTTTACCTGTCACCGTCAAACAATCGCCATGCAATAATTTTTCTGCGAGCAACATTTTCATCACTGCTGGTATACCACCAAAGTGTTGCAAATCTGCCATCACGTATTTTCCACTGGGTTTAAAATCCGCCAGTAATGGAATACGATCACTCACAGATTGAAAATCTTTGAGCGTTAACGTGATATTCACGGCACGCGCCATCGCAATGAGATGCAACACTGCGTTGGTTGATCCGCCTAATGCAACAACCACGACCATTGCATTTTCAAATGCTTCACGCGTCATGATGTCTGTAGGTTTAATATTTTTTTCTAATAAATGGCGAATCGCCACACCCGCATCAAAACATTCTTGCATTTTTTCGGGCGCTAATGCGGGAATAGAAGAACTGTAAGGTAAACTCATACCGAGTGCTTCAATGGCAGACGCCATCGTATTGGCAGTGTACATTCCACCGCATGCACCTGCACCTGGACACGCATGTTCGATAATATCTTTGCGTTCTTTGTCGGTAATTTTCCCGCTTAAAAATTCACCATAACATTGAAAAGCAGACACTACATCGATCGCTTTGTTGTGTAATTTTCCCGCTTGAATTGTGCCACCGTAAATCATCAAACTCGGACGATTCAATCTCGCCATCGCCATCAAACAACCTGGCATATTTTTATCACAACCAGGAATTGTGATCAGTGCATCATACCATTGTGCTGCCATCACGGTTTCTATCGAATCCGCAATAAGATCACGTGATTGCAGTGAGTAACGCATACCCGTGGTGCCCATGGAAATACCATCACTGACACCGATGGTATTAAATCGCATGCCTATCAGATCTGCTGCCGTGACGCCAATTTTGGCTTGGTCTGCGAGATTGAGTAAATTCATGTTGCAGGGATTTCCTTCGTACCACACGCTGGCGATACCGACTTGCGGTTTTTGCAAATCTGCGT
>Ga0206941_10207_pt1 | contig 16251 bp, 9 predicted proteins | sample Alteio_BWOrgHeat_9_FD_153251 | JGI IMG/M metagenome (GOLD analysis project Ga0206941, IMG submission 153251) | Enriched cells from forest soil in Barre Woods Harvard Forest LTER site, Petersham, Massachusetts, United States -... | ecosystem: Environmental > Terrestrial > Soil > Temperate forest > O...
AATCCACGCTCGAGAACCTCTGCTGCGCGGGTGTAGTTCTGACCGTTATAGTAGAGCATGCCAAGGTTGTTGTACGCGGCCGCGAGATGCGGAGCCAGCTTGATGATGGCCTTGTATTTTTCGATGGCGGTTGCATCGTCGCCACGCTGACGGGCTTCTTTGGCCTGGGCGTAGAGATTCTGCACTTCGGGTGTGACTTCCTCATCACCCTGTAGAGCCGGAACCTGCGCGGGGACAAAGCAGAGCAGCCATAACAGTAGTAAGCAGTGAATCCGTCGATGTGAAAACGCCGCCAAGCCTTCCCTCACGGGATGTGATTATAGTTGATCGACACTTATCCAGGTCGGTTCCGAGGAACTCGTCTCGGTGATAGCCGGATAGAAAAACTTGCCGGATTGCCCTTGAGGCAATCCGGCAAGGTCAGGAAACATACCGTTACTGCAACTACGATGCAAGTGACACGGCTGAATCAGAATTCCACTCTCACATTGACTTGGCCCTGTCGATTGGGTATTTGCGAGCCTTGGGCCGTAACCTGGCCGAATGTGCCATGGTTCACGTTGCCGTCGGGTGACTGGAACCGTGTTCGGTTGAATGCGTTGAAGTAGTCTACGCTGAGTGTCGCCGTGACTCTCTCGCCGAAGTAGAAATGTTTCTTCGCGTTGAGACTCTCATGGTAAAAGGCTGGATCTTTCAGTTCTGAGTAGATTCTCTTCGCGTCACCGATCACATATTGCGTGCGCGTGGGTGTGAATCCTGCAGGGTCGAACATCTGCGCGACGGGAGCCTTGCCGACAAAATAGTCGCGCGCCCTGCTGTACGACGCTGTGCTTAGCCCCACAGAGGTGTTGCGGTCCGGACGGTTGAAACCATTCGGGAAAGGCGAGCCGTTTTCGCAAACCGTGCTGTTGCTGCACCCGCTGCTCGGCGTTCCGGCTTCATAATCAAGAATCCATCCCACTTGCCAGCCGCCAAGAAGGTTCCCCAGCTTGTAGTTGTTGAGGTATTTCTTTCCCGGTCCGATGGGCAGTTCATACGTTCCGGCCACCTTCAGGGTGTTTGTTCTATCAGCGCTGGAGGTAGCCCATTCCGGCTTCTGGTTGTACTTGTTGATGCCGCCCGTCGTGAAGCTGGAAAACCCGCTGCTGGTGTTGTCCATCAAGTGGGACAGGGTGTATCCAGCCAGGAATGACAGCCCGTCGGTGAAGCGTTTCTCTACCTGGATTTGTGCGCTGTTGTATTCAGTAGTGCCAAATCCCTCGAAGTTGTTGAAGATTTTTGAGTACTGGGGATAGGGCGTGAGCGACTGGGCAACCGTAGAAGAGCCCCCGAAGTCGTTCACAAAGTTCGCGTACGGTGCCGTGAAGCCCATCGCCTGGGCGCGGCCGCTGCTGAAGGTGTCGGCCAGAACCGATTGGTTGGTCACGGGATCGATGACATCCCCATATTGATCGTCGTAGGTAGGATTCATCTGGTTGATCTGGTTGTTCTGGCTGGGCAGGTGAATCACATGGTTCGCCACCCACGCGGCCGTGATGAGTGTGCTCCATCCCAATTGGCGCTGCAGGTTGACGTTCCATTGCTGGGCATAGGGCGCCCAGCCATCGCTCTTGGCTAACGCGTTGATCTGGAGTCCTGCCCCCAGACTCGGACTGAACGGCGTGGCCGTGGGATTCGGCATGATGTTCGCGGGGTCGTCCCAGCTGCCGTAGGACGATGAGGGACCGCCACTGCTGTTGCGGGCGAACGAACCGACGAGAAGGTTGCCATAATTCACCGCAACCTTGTTGGTTCCGTACTCATAGGCGCCGCCATTCAGGAAGGCAAGGGAAAATCCGCCCTGGACGACCATCTTGTTATTGATTTGGTACGCAAAGCCCAGCCGTGGGCCGAAGTGCCCCCAGTGAATAGCGGCGCGATCGTATCCTGCGCATCCTGTGCAATTGCCGAATTGCGTTGCCGCCCCGGCAAGGCTTGTCCCCGGGAACGACCCTGGCTTGTCCTTATCGAAGAACACAATCAGGTTGTTTTCCTCGGTAAACGGCACCTGGATATCCCACCGCAGCCCGACGTTGACGGTCAGCTTCGGATTGAGCTTGATGTCGTCCTGGATGTAGGGAGAGTAGTCCCAGTTGCGCAACCGGAGTTCCTGGGAGTTGCTCCGATTGGCCTGGTCGGGAATTCCGAGCAGGAAGCTGGCAAACGAGCTGCCATACTTTCCAAAGTTCGGGTCGCCGGTGTTCGGCACCGACGTGGTCCTCTGGCTGAAGCTGAACTGCCCGCCCTGGGTCTGCTCTTCGTTATCGTCCTGCAGGGTGCGGCGGATGTCGATGCCCATGTTGAAGGTGTTGCGTCCCTTCGACCACAGCCAGTTGTTCACCAGGGAGACACCGAGTTTGCGGTTGATGGACTGCAGCCAGGAGCCTTGGGTGCCCCACTTGGTAAGCGTATGCTGGCCGTCCCACACGATGTAGGGCGGAATCACGCTGCCCGAAATGGCGGGGAAGTCGTACTGCGTCTTGTTGAATTGATTGTTGATCTCACCGATCCATCCCGCGCCCGCCGTCATGACCAGGTGAGGAGAAAGCGCGTAGCTGTAGTTGGCCAGAAACACGGTGCCCTTGGCGGGCTCGTATTTCATGCTGTTGAGCGGATTGGGAGCGATCACCAGAGGTGGATTGTCGAAACTCCAGTTGCTGAAGGTGTTCCGCCACATGCTGAAGTGAAGGCTCTGGGCCGCGGTCAGGTTGTGATCGACAGTGAATCCCCAATTGTGCTGGATGTGCGGGTTGATGAACGGGGTGTAGCTCTTGTTGCTGTCGAGGCCACCGATGCCGCTTCCCGGCCGGTCCGGGTCGGGAATGGACGGGATGTACGTCTGGGATGTCGCGCTGATACAACTCGCAGGAATCTTATTATCCGGGAATTGCTGTCCAGGCGTGAGACCGGCGCAAGTGAATCCCTGCGGGACATAGATCGGGATAAGCGCGCCGGTGCTGCCATCCACAAAGTCACTGAAGTCGCCGGTCTTCTCCTGCGCGCTAGGCACGGTGGAGACATCTGTGTCGAGGTTGTTCTGTTTGTACCACTCCATGCTCAAGTGGCCAAAGGTTTTGTTGTGCCCGTCGTAGATTTTGGGAATCCAGATCGGGCCCCCTACGGTGAAGCCATAGTTGTTTTCGTGGTCGGTGGGTGGGTGATTCGAACCGCCCCAGGCCGGGCCATTGAAGAAACCAACCGAATCGAAGAAGTCGTTGCGGTTGATCCAGAAACCATCGCCGTGGTAATGGTTCGTGCCCGAACTCATCTGATACGTAAGAGCGCCCTGTCCGAGTCCGTATTGCGCCGAGAACGTCGAGCGCTCGACGCGGTACTCGCTGACCAGCTCGAACGGAGGGTTGAAGTTGGTGGTATAACCTTCGGTCTCTGGTTGCGGGACTGGAATTCCGTTGTAAACAATTTCCTGCTCGAAATCGACACCGCCGCTGACACGATGGGAGAAGGAATCGCCCGTGGTGCCCGGGGCGAGGAACTGAAGGGCATCTACCTGGCGGCCACGGCCACTTACCTCAGTGGGCAGGGCCCTCACCACGACCGGCTCGATGGTGCTTCCCATTTCCGGTTGCGTCGTATTCAGCGAAACCTGGTCGGCTGTCACCTGCACGGTTTCGCTCGTCGCGCCAGTTGCCAGGGTGAAGTTGACGGTCGGGGTCGTACTGACCTCAATCGTGACGTTTTGTTGTACTCCCTTCTTGAATCCGGCTGCCTCTACCGACACGTTGTACTTGCCCGGAGTGAGGCCTTTGAAGGTATAGGTTCCAGCGCTGCTCGAGACGGTTTTGTCCGAAACGGTAGTGCCCACGTTGGTTACGGTTACGGTGGCATTCTCTACAACAGCACCGCTTGTGTCGGTGATGGTGCCGGTAATACCGGCGCTGGCCTGCCCTGAAGCGATGCCGGGGGCAAGCAATGCCAGGCATGCGCATATTGCGATGACAATCCATCGATTTCGAATTGTCGCCTGTCGACTGGGGATCTCCTGAAATGGGTGTGTAGGGATCACTGGGTCTCCTTCTAGTGCTCCATTAAGGGGGCTGAAGCTGTCGTTTCAGACCGCGATGTGATGTCAGAGGGTCGGGGAATTTCGCTTTTGGTATCGGGCTTTCTAGTCTGCCCAATGGAATCGATTTCATCGTGTGGAATCGATTCCATTGGGCGCAAATATACTTTTTGAGAAACTCCGCTGTCAAGGAGATTCGGGCAGCTAAACATCTGAAATTACATTGGTCAACAAGACGTTGCGGCGCGTAAATCTTCAGCAAATGCTTTTGCTGATGAAACGAGCGCAGCGAGACATGGCACAGGGCGCTGTTGTCAATAAAGGCACCTCGCTTCCAGGCGCATTAAATCACGCTGGATTAAATCGCTCTTCTGTTGGGGGTACCAAGTTCTGGCAGATCAGATTCGGCTGCGCGCTTATCGCGTTTTGGGCGGGGTGGAATCCGCAGGCTCGTCGATCCGGACCTGCTGGTCTCCTTTCACGTTTGCCAGTTTTTGAACAGTGCCGCTGGGCCAGGTTATCTCGATGCTTGTGGCGATGGGATCGATGCCCAACCCAAAATGCACTCGCGGATCGCTGGCCGAAAGATAGCTACCCGAAGTGGTAACGGTCACCCACTGCGGTCCCTCGCTGGTGATCAACTTGATGACGGCTCCGATCCCATCCCGGTTGCTTTTGTGTCCGATGAGACGCAGGGTGATCCAATGGTTCGAAGTAACCGTCTCGTTGTGAAGAATATGCGGAGCGCCGCCGTTTGTGGTGACAACGGCATCGACGCGCCCGTCGTTGTCGATGTCGCCGATAGCCAGGCCGCGCCCAACCCACGCATCCTGGAAAATGCCGCTTGAAATACGGGAAACGTCGGAAAACTTGCCGCGATTATTCCGCGCCAGTAATACCGACTCGCGATAATGCAGCTGAGGAGACACAATCTCGATGTTGTCCATGTCGTGGCCCTGCGCGATGAGCAGGTCCTTCCACCCGTCGTTGTCGTAGTCCACGAACCGCGCTCCCCAACCGGAATGAAGTTGTGAGATGCTTCCCATCCCGCTCGCCAGGGAGGCATAGTCAAATGTACCGTCTCGATCGTTGTGGTAGAGCGCATAGCGTTGATTGGCAAGATCGGTCACAACCAGATCCGGCCAACCGTCGTTGTCATAATCGGCAAAATCGACACCCATGCCGGCATACGTCTGTCCCTCGGAGTTCACGGCCGTCTCTGATTCCAGGCCCACTTCCTCGTAGGTTCCGTCAGCTTTCTGATGAAACAGGAACTCAGGCATCGAGTCGTTGGCGACATAGATATCGGTGCGCCCATCGCGGTCGAAGTCGGCAACAGCAATTCCCAGGGCCTTCGCTGGCTTGTCGAGACCCAGCCTGTGCGTTACCTCGGTGAAACGGCCGTTGCCGTCGTTGTGGTAAGCCAGCATCGTGATCGGGGGAAAGACGTCAGGATGGCAGATACCGCGGTATCCTTCACGATGCTCACCGCACCAAACGTCGTTCCAGTCCCACGTAACATAGCGCTCGACCACCAGATCGAGCAGCCCGTCATTATCGAGATCGATCCAGGAAGCCGAAGTTGACCAGCCACTGCCGGCTACTCCTGCTTTGTCCGTTACGTCGGTAAAGGTGCAATCGCCGTTGTTATGATACAGCCGGTTCGATCCATACGCCGTAACTAAGAGATCTTCGTGCCCATCATTGTCGTAGTCGGCAACCGCCACTCCCATCCCGTAGCCCACGCCCTTGAGCCCCGATTTTTCTGTAATATCCTCGAACGTCCCATCCGGCTTCTGATGGTACATGCGGTTCCAGTCCTGCGGCGAAGTCTTTTGCGGAATGAAGCCTGGCGGCGTGGGATCCGTGTATGGCGCGCCATTGACGAGAAAGAGGTCGAGCCGCCCGTCATCATCGCAATCAAACAGCGCTACTCCTGAACCCATGGTTTCGAGCAGATACTTGCGTGTTGTGTGCAGCGCCTGATGCTGAAATTGCACACCCGCCTTCTGGGTAATGTCGACAAACTTGCCCGGCACCATTGTTTGAGGCGTCGCAGCCGTCTCCGGATGCGGCGAGCCCGGCGCCGAAGACTGCGGCGCCGCTGCTGTCGAGGCCGCAAGCCATACTGCGCCGAGCGAGGCCCTCAGATGCGACGAAAGCCACATCAGCGCTCGCTCCGTGAAGTGGCGGGCACGGCGGCCGCCGGCGCAGACAGGCAGGTGATGCCGCCGCATAGTGCGCCTGTAACCCCGTGGCCTTCGGTGATAGTGTAGATGCGATCGACTTCGGGCAACTTCACCGTCTCGATCGTGCCCGAAGGCCAGTGAATCTCGGTCGAGACGGCGCCAGCCGAATCGCCCAGACCGAAATGAACTCGGGGATCGTTGGTCGACACGTAGCTGCCGCCGCTGATCACATCGCGGCGTTGGCGCATTCCACTGCCCGAGAGATAGACGGTCGCACCGACTGCATCACGCGGACTCTTTGGTCCGCCCACAAGCTTCAACTCCACCCAATGATGATGATCGGGATAGACGTTTTTCAGCAACACCGGCGGCCCCTCAACCTGGTTGATCACCACGTCGATCTTGCCATTGTTGAACAAATCACCAAACGCCGCTCCCCGTCCCGAGATAATCTGCGCCAGTCCGGTGCCCTTCACTGGAGGCACTTCTTCGAATTTGCCATCCCGCGTGTTGCGGAACAAAAGCGATCTCTGGCTGTACGACGTGCCCCAATCCAAGCGGTCAGCCGCCGGATAGATATGGCCATTGACAAACATCAGGTCGAGCCACCCGTCGTTGTCGTAGTCGACGAACCCGGTTCCCCAGCCAAGAAACGGCATCGAGACCTTTCCGACTCCGGTTCTCATCGACACTTCGGTGAAGCTCGCCTTACCATCATTGTGAAAGATCAGTTTGGCTTCATCGGAAAAATCGCTGATGGCAAAATCCACAAGGCCGTTATTCAGATAATCGCCAACCGCTACGCCCATGGCTGCCACTTCATGCCCATCCTCATTGAGGCCGAATCCCGACGCGTAGCTCGCGTCCTCAAACGTCCCGTCTCCGCTGTTGAGATACAGATAGCTCAACGTCGAGTCGTCGGCCACTACCAGGTCAACTTTGCCGTCGTTGTTCACATCGACGAAGACCGGCGTGAAGCCGTAATAGCGGTTGGTCTCATCCGAAACTCCCGCCTTTGCGCTCGTGTCTGTAAAAGTTCCGTCTCCATTGTTGTGGAATAAGTGGTCCGGTTCCCCCTCGATATTCTTGGGCCCGCACATGACCGGCTCGCCGCGAAACTCGCAATAGGAATAGCCGACCGCCTTGGTCTTTTCGTAGGGCAGGTTGTTGCGATCAAAATGAACGTAACCCGTGACAAAGAGGTCCAATCGCCCGTCGCCATCGTAGTCACCCCAGGTGCCGCCCGCCGACCAGTTGCCCAAAGTAATTCCAGCTTTCTCCGCCACATCTGTAAATGTTCCATCGTGGTTGTTATGGTAAAGGCGGTTCTTGCCCAGGTTAGTGACGAAAATGTCGGGCCAGCCATCGTTGTCATAGTCCGCAACGGCGACACCGAAGCCCCAACGATCGTTGGTTACGCCGGCCTTTGCGGAAACATTGGTAAACGTGCCGTCATGGTTGTTGTGAAACAGGGAGGCGTGCGGCGGTTCCTGCTTCCCGTCGAGCGCGTTGAAATTGGAGCCGTTGACCAGATAGATGTCGAGCCATCCGTCGTTATCGTAATCAATGAGCCCCACGCCGGAACCATTCACGTCGCAGATGAGCCCCTTGTCGGCAGTCCCCATAGTGTGGTTCCAGCCTGAGAGTCCTGCAGCCTTCGTAACATCCTCAAAGACCACCGGTCCCGAATCGACAAACCCGTCCGCAGTAATCGGCGTTTTGCGCGGTGCGTTCACAGGAATCGGGGAGCGCTGCCCGCCGGTGCGGTTCGGCGCTTCCCGTTTGGGTGGATTTTGTGCCAGGGACTGGCTCGGTTGCCACGCACAGAGAAACGCAAGAATGACCAATACGCAAGCAAACAGCCTGCGAGATCGTGCCCCAGAAGCCCGCTCAGTATTTGACCGTATCGACAGTTTGAATTCGCTTCTCTTGTGACAAGTGGGGAAATCGCGGTACTGATCGCGTATGCGTTTGTTCCATCCAGCGATCACATTGAAACCGGGACTATTTTACAACCTCACGTCTCTGCGCGGAATCGCGGAGTTGTCAGGCCGAGTGCAAGGGCAAAAATGATCTAGACGGTATGCGTCGAACAACCGCATGAACTGCGGCGGATGAGATGGGTATCGAGGAGGATTCGCCGCGTTCGGGTTGCACGCGCGGTCGCACCGCCATTTGAGGAACCGAGAAACTTCTCAAACAAAAGTTCTGCCGCCGCTCGCCCTATATCTTCAACCGGCTGCTGCACAACGCTTACCGACGGCCGAAGCGTTGTCGCCAGTTCGAAATCGTCAAAACCCAGCAGGGCGATAGGCTTGGGCACACCGATATTCAGTTTCTGCAGCACTTCAAAGGCGTAGATGGTTGTGCTGTTTTTAAGAGTGAACAGCGCGTCGGGGCAATCGGGTCCATCAAGCAAGCTCTCAATGGCGTATTCGGCCGATCGGTAGTCTTTGATCGAAGTATAGAGAGCAGAACTTAGGCCGGCAGCACTGACCGCCGCGCGATACCCCCGGATCCGCTCCTGAATCGTGAAAAGCGTACTTTCACCCGTGAGACACGCGATGCGTTGGCAACCATGTTCGATGAGGTGCTGCGCGGCCGCTCGAGCCCCCCTGAAATTGTCAGTTACCACCGATGAAACCGATGAATTAAAGATGGGTCGATCAATCGCGACGATTGGAATCGAAAGGCGATTCACCAGGTTGCACAAAGCCTGGCTCCGCGAATTGGCGGGCGCAATCAACAAACCATCGACTCGATGACTGATGAGGATGTTCAGGTTTTCGATTTCGGTATGGGGATCGTTCTGCGTCGCTGTCACAATAAGGAGAGAGTCATTTGCGCGCGCCACGGCCTGAGCCGCCTCGGCGCAGCTCGAAAAGAACGGATCAGCCATGCTGGGAATGATCAGGCCTATAGTCTTGGTTCGATCGCCTTTGAGAACGCGAGCCGCCTGGTTGGGCCGATAGCCCAGCGCCTCGATCACACGGCGCACCCGCGCCAGCGTCTTCGGGCTGACCCGATCACCACCATTGATTACCCGCGACACGGTGGTATTGCCGACGCCAGCTTGCCGTGCCACTTCGCTGAGAGTCGGAAGCGTGCTCTTTTTCATTGCGATCCTGCGCGATCGGGGGTTTCGCGGTACCACGAGTCTATCGCAAATGCACAGATTCTGTTGCGGTTTGGCTCTTGCAGATCAGACGGCCTGTTTGCACCTAACGCGCCAGCCATCCCCCATCAACGTTGAGCACGGCACCGGTAATATAGTCGCTGGCCCGGCTGGACAGGAATACGACAGTACCCGCGAGATCTTCCGGTTCTCCCCACCGCCCTGCCGGAATCCGCTCCAGGATTTGCCGATTTCTTAGTTCATCAGCCTGCAGAGCTCGCGTGTTTTCTGTGCGCATATATCCAGGCGCGATGGCGTTGACGTTGATGCCCTTCGAGGCCCATTCGTTTGCCAGGGCCTTGGTCAATTGCGCCACGCCTCCCTTTGACGCGGCGTACGCGGGAACCCTGATGCCGCCCTGAAACGAAAGCAGTGAGGCAATATTGACAATCTTGCCGCCCTGGCCACGAAGCATCATGTCTTTCGCCGCAAGTTGCGAGAGTTGAAACACGCTGGTCAGATTTACCTGCAGAATCGTCATCCAATCTGCGAGTGGATATTCCTCAGCCGCATGGCGGATGATGCTGCCGGCGTTGTTCACGAGAATATCGATTTTGCCAAACCGGCCAACAACCTCGCGCATCAACGTCTCGGGAGACTCGGTTTGCGACAGGTCGCCCCTTATGGCAATGCTTTCGCCGCCCTCGTTGCGAATCACGCTGGCCGTCTGATCTGCGGGTCTGCGATTTCCATGGCATGCCACTGCGGCACCGGCGCGCGCGAGCGCCGCCGCTGCCGCTGCGCCCAGGCCTGCGGCCGCGCCCGTGACCAGTGCAATTTTGCCGTCAAGCCTGAATAGATCGAGAGTCGCGTTTCCCATTCGATGCCGGTCCTTAGTTGTGGTGAATGTACAGTCGCATTTCGCCTCACTTTTGCAAATCGACCATAACACGCCAAGCCCCGCGGCCGGCCGTGTTGCGGAGCTTTCGCATCGGCCTGCGGTTCTATGGCACGATCGCAATCGGCGCACGCCAGAATGTCGCTTTTGACGTCAATGGATCGAGGACCGTCACCTGGCATTGATACTCGCCGGCGGCGAGTCGATTGATGCCCAAATCGAAACTAAGCGGCACAACACCGAGCCGCGTTCCCGAAGCCGGTTCCACGGCGACCGGCGGCGTCTTCAGAACTTCCGCGTCCCCCGAATAAAGGCTGACAAACGCGACCAGGGGATCCGTGCTCGCCGGCGCTCCTGCAATCGGCGGCTTGTAGGCCTGCAGATAGACATAGATACTGCGGCTTGAGCTGAATACCCGCGTCACGCTCGGAATCAACTTGCTGCCTGACTGCACCAGCGGATTAACCGCCTCCTCTTTGTCGCGCTCCTTCGCCTTGGCCGCGTCATAGATGGCCTGCTTCTGCTCCACGCGCTGACTGCTCAATACGACCGAGCTGATCGGAACTCGCTTTACTTCCTTGTTCAGATTCGGAACGACGAATGTCGTCTGGTATGTGCCGATGCGCCCCGTTTCATCGTCGCGGGCCAGGAACTTGATCATGTACTTGCCCGGCAACAGCGTGAAGCCGGTGTCATATTCAATGGGCCGATGCGCAAGCTCGGCCGCGGTGGCGTCGGACAGCTTGATATTCACGTTGTCGCGCACGTTTGTCACGGTCATGCCGCCCACCATGTCTTTGATCTCTCCGACGAAATCGATAAGCGTATGTTCGGCTCCGCCGCGCTTCGCGAGGGCCAGTTCCCTCCCTGGAATCTTCACCACCACCGGCACAAAGTATTCGGCCCGATATTCAACTGGAAGTAGTCAATCTCCATCGCAATCGACAACTCGGTGATCGGATCTTCGAGCATCAATGCGTCTTCCAGTTGACGCTCCTTGTCCACGGCCGTAAACCGGCTGAACTCTTTGTCCGCGTAATATCCCTGGCGATAATCGAGCTTGGCACCGATGTCGTGCGCGAGAGCGACCTTGACCCGGCGGAACTTGCCGTCATGCGCCGCGTTGGTGCTGTAATAGCCGATGACGTAGTAGTCCGAAATTGCTTGTTGAGCCTCGACAATCCCGCGATCTAGGTCGTTGGAATCGAGATATGCCTTGCCGCCCGTATCGCCTGCCAGGGCATACAACGTGTCCTGCGAGAACTGAAAGTTGATGGTCGTTGCATTCGCAGCAGCGCCGCTGTAAAGATTCACATTGCCCTGCGACCCCTGCGTTGCGTCGCCCAGCGGCGCCTCGGCCACGAGGCCGCGCGCATCGATGGGCCAGAAGGACACGCCAGCCTTGATAGCAGCGTCCACGGTCGCGTGCAACTGGGCCTGGTTGTTGATCCCATTCATGCGCAAGCCCCCCGCAAAGTAGATCAGCGACTTCTTTTCGTTCACTCGTCCCAGCATCTTCGCCGCCGAATACATTGAATTCCGCATCATCCTGACCGAACGCTGCCCCGGTATCGGAGCTGCTTGCATCATCCACTTCCTCTGCCGAATCCTGCCCTTCTCCGACGATCATGGTTGCGAGAATGCTCAATAAGCGGTCGCGGTCCGCAGTGAAGTCCTGCAGTACATCGACCGAACCGGTGTTATAGCGCATGATTGACACCAGGTCGGCCGATGTCATCTGCGTCCGGATAAATTGCATGGCCGCATTTAGTGCGCGCAGCTGGTCAGCTGGCCGCATCGCCGACATATCGAAATAGAGCACCAGCAGCCGCCGGCTCCCGTATCGCCCGTCATCGAGCGACTCTGGGGCAATCTGCGTTCGTGCCAGCCTCTTGTAGATCTTCAGATTCTCTTCGGCGCTCGGCGATCGCTCCAACGGCCTGGCATTTGCGAGGTCCTGGTGCTCGCAGAAGCTAATCGTCTGCGGTACGCCGTCTTCGGTCAATGCAAAGTCTTTCGCGGTTAAACCGCGAACTGGATTCCCTTGTTTGTCTTTGACCACCACGGTCTCGACCACGAGTTGCACCTTCATCGACAGCGTGAAGTCGCTTTGCACATGCGGGTCCTTGTTCTGGCCGGTCTGCTGCGCACTCGACGAGACCGCGAAGGCGGCGGCGAGAAGCAACGGGATGGAATCGCGCATCATCAGAACCTCAGCCTCATGGTGAACTGCACGCTGCGCATCGGGCTGGCCGCCACAGGCTCGCCAAATCGCGTGTTACCCAAGGTTGTATTCCAACTCGTGAACACCGGATGATTCAACATATTGGTCGCATCCACGCGTGCATCAAGATAAAGGCTTCCGCTCGGACGAAATGTTCGCTGCAGTGCGCCATCGAGGCTGAACGTGTTCGGACCCGTGATCGAATTTCTTCCCGCATCGCCCCACGCGCCCGCGGCAGGCGCTGTATATGCGTCCGCATTCAAATGCGAACTGCCTCCCGCGTTGTACAGGGGCACACCCGTCAGATCTGGCCGCAACGTGTCAGCCCAGCCCGTTCCCGGAACCACTGCCGGATATACAGGCGTCTGCGGCAAACCAGTGCCGGCTGTAATTTGCGTAAGCAACGTCCATTCCTTTAACAGGCGCCCAGGCCACCCACCCAGCAAGGTTCCGCCCTCGAGGCCCTGACCACTGGTGTACTGCGCCTGCACATTGAGCAAATGCCGCTGATCAAATGAAGACAGCGACCGCTCCACTCGCAGGTTCAGCCAATCCTGCGCAATGGCTGAGGTCGGCGCCGGCGAAGTCGACAAGGTCAACGTCTCGCCCTGTGACAGACTGCTCTGGGAAGCGCTTGAGACAGGACCCTGCCCTCCCAGAAGCGAATCGTCATCGATCGATTTCGAGTAGGTATACAGCAGCAGTGCGGTGAACCCGGCTTTAAGCCTGCGGCGCAGCTGCAACTGTCCCGACGGGCGTGTTGAATTCCCGCCGGTAGATTCGTAGGCAAAGCCCGATGGACACGATGGACATGGATCGGCCGCGCCAACGGGGTAGCTGTTAGGCAGGTATTCCTGCACTCCATGCGTGCCCTTCACGCCCATATAAGTCGCCATCAGTTGCAGCGCGCCGGGCAAATCGCGCTGAACCGACAACTGCCAGATCTGCGCATAGCCGACGCGAAAGTTCGGATCGAGGCCAAGGTTATATACCGCGTTGGGATCGCATGGCGTGAATGCATCGGCCAGCGTGAGCGGGCAGAAGGCGCCGTTCTGCTGCCTGACACTCGTCGAAAGGGGCGCCTGCTGCGCAAGCTGGAGGACAGGCGTCAGGTAGACAGTGGTGTCGTGATAGATTCCGTAGCCGCCGCGTACAACGATCGTCGAAGCGGGAATGGGACGCCAGGAAACGCCGATGCGCGGTTCGATCCCTAACTTGTCAGGGCGCACTAGCGAAGCCGGATAGTGCTCGCCTGTCAACGGGCCCACCGGGTCGCTCCCCAGCACCGGCGCGACTGCGGCAAATCCCGACGACACGTCGAGGTTCACCAGCCGGCCATACAACTCCGTCATGGGCGCGCCGTACTCCCATCGCACCCCCGCATTGATGGTCAGAGTCGGCAAGACTCGCCAGTCGTCGGCCACGTAAGCGTCATAGGCCGTCTGGCGAAGGTACTTGTCGGCATTTCCAAAAGCGACAGAACTCGCGTCCGGAATTCCGATCAGAAAATCGGCAAAGTCAGACCCGGTGGCAGCCCCGTTGAACGTGAACGACCCGCGAGGATCCTGTTGAAAGTTGTGGTTGTATTGCTGCTTGCGGAGATCACCGCCCACGGTGATGTTATGGCGCGCGCGATACAGTCCGACTGACGCCGAAAAGCGATCCGTCCGATTGCGATTGAAAAGGCTCTGCGCATCGCTGAGCGCCGCGATTCCCCTCGAAAAGTTCAGCGCCGGCGGCCCCCAGTTTTCCGGATCCTGGTTGTTGCCCGAGATACCGGCTTCTCCGGCAATGTTCTGCTTGTTTTCAAATTCCGGATGCACCTGCGTTCGCAGACGGCTGAAGTGATAGGCGGTATAGAAGAACAAATGCGGATTGAATCGGTGCGACCAGTTGATGTTCGCGTTCAGCCCCAGCGTGTCTGTGGTATCGACAAACCGAAAGAGGTTGACGTCGTCTGCACGCGTGCTCTGGAGATTGAAGTTCCCATAAAGCTGGTCTCTGCGGCCCAGCGACTTGTCCGCGCGGGTCTGCAGCAAATCCTGATGCGTGCTGTTGAGGACCGGGATCTGGTAGTTATAGAGCGGATTCCCGGAGACGTTGGGCAATGGGTAGAGTTTTAGCAGCGACTGTGCCTGGCTGCTGACAGGAACGACGTTGTTGGGAAACGGCAGACCCGTTGCGGGGTCCAGAATCGTTCCCGGCTGTCCGGCCAGGTTCCCCTGCTTTTCTTCTTCAGTCGGCACCAGCGCTGAATTGGTCTCCGCGGTGTGATTGTGCGTCCATTGGTACGCAAGGAACAGGTTCGGTCCATGGGCAAGCACATGCGGGATCTTGAGCGGGCCGCCGAAAGTAAGTCCCGCGGTCAAGCGATCATATGCCGGCTTCGGTGTTTCCGCTCCGCTGAGAGAATACTGGCTTGCATCCAAGACCGCGTTGCCAAATGCAAACGCGAACCCGCCGTTATAGAGGCTTTTCGAGTTCCCACGCTTGTTCCCAAAAGCCTGGTTCAGTGAGAACACCGAGGTCGCGGCATTGTTCACGCTCCCGTTGATCAGGAACCCGTCCGAGCTATCCTGATTGCTATCGTCGTTTGGCTTGGGAATTTCGACCGGGGTATTCGCGGTTGTGGCTGCGGCCGGCGTGTCTGGCCTCACCGCGCTCGACGCCTGCAATGCGGGCAGAGTTGGCGAGCCCTGTTGAACTCCCTTGGCCAGTGCCTTCAACTCGTCGAGCGGCAACAGCTTCAATTCCCACTTGCCCGGCGCTCGAGTCGGCGCGACCTTCACCTCTTCTCGGATGGTTCGGAAACATTGCAACAAAATCTCGATCGTCCATTGCCCATCGGGCAAATCGTCAAAGCGAAATCGTCCTGCTTCGTCAGAGATCGCCGTGAATTTCTTCCCGTCCTGCGTCGCGATGATCGTGGCGCCCGGCACCGGGAGATTGGCGAACGTAATTTCGCCCGAGTACGCCGATGCGCTCGCCGCTCTGGCAACGCACAGCCACACTAACGCACAGAGCAGCGGGATTCTGGCCCAGCGTCGTTCCACACAGATACTCCCTGGTCGTTGGGTGCTCAGTTCTCTGAAGGCAGATCGATGTGATCGATGACGATCACGTCTGCCTGTCCTTTTGCAGACTCGAGCTTCAGGCCGAGTTGTTCCTGCACTGCCGTGAAGAGCGATGGACCGGCGGCATCTGTCCCGCCCTCGTTGTGCGGCGGCCCGCTATCCGCGCCGCCAGGTGCGGAGGGAGGCGCATCGTCGGGAGTCCATTGCAGCGCGTAGTCATACGTTCCGGTCAGACCGGTCTTGTCTACGACCGTCCGGCCGAGTTGTTGCGATAGAACGCGCGCCAGCATCTCCGTGTTTCCGCCCTCGGCCTCAAGATGTCCTGGCCCCATCAGGCGCAACATGCGCCGCGGCCGATTATTCCCTGGACCGTCTCCGGGCCTGGGAGCTTCTCCCGCGTCGGGGGGCTTGGGGTTTGGCGGCGTATCCGGAACCGCGCTCGGTTTGACCTTCGGGCCGCCCTTCGCAACGATCAGTGCGTAACTGGGAAGCTCGCGTGTCTCATGGTGATATTTCAAATTGAAGCGCTCCACGAGCAGCGGCAGGAGCATCGCCTGGCGCTGCTCCATCTTCAGTTTCTCGAGCTTCGGCGCATCCTCGGGGGCCACCTTCGCCTCGATATCGTACCGAGTCGTTTTTACCCATCCCGGCGCGCCCACGATGCGATCTTCTTCCACGTGAAAGGCATCGC
>Ga0206941_10176_pt2 | contig 16098 bp, 14 predicted proteins | sample Alteio_BWOrgHeat_9_FD_153251 | JGI IMG/M metagenome (GOLD analysis project Ga0206941, IMG submission 153251) | Enriched cells from forest soil in Barre Woods Harvard Forest LTER site, Petersham, Massachusetts, United States -... | ecosystem: Environmental > Terrestrial > Soil > Temperate forest >...
CCACCATATGCTCGAGTACGCGGGGACCTGCAAGCGTGCCTTCTTTGGTGACATGCCCGACGAGAAAAAGCGCGGTACCTGTTTGCTTGGCATATTTGACCAGAAGGGCCGCGCTTTCCCGTACCTGACCCACAGAACCTGGGGCGGAACCCAGAAGCTCTGTATGCATGGTCTGAATCGAGTCAATGACGATGATGCGGGGTTTGGCTTTTTGGGCGAGTTTTAAAATTCGCTCGACCTCCGTGTCGGCCAGGAGATGAAGATTGTGCTGTGAGAGACCAAGCCGTGCGGCCCGCAGGGTGACCTGCTCAGGGGATTCTTCCCCTGTGACATAAAGCACATCACATTCCGTTGCAAGGTGACACAGTGACTGCAGAAGCAGGGTGGATTTGCCGATTCCAGGGCTGCCGCCGGTTAAGACAACTGAGCCTGAGACGAGCCCCCCGCCCAAAACGCGATCCAGTTCAGATGATCCCGTGGACAGACGGGGTGCCTGAGCGTTCACCTGAATCTCGCTCATCGGGGTGATCGTGGGTTCTCCGGTGGCATACCCCTGATACCGTTTATCACTGTTTTTTTGAACGATTTCTTCGGTCAGACAATTCCATGCTTCACATTGGGCGCACTGACCTGACCATTTTGGGGCGCTGGCACCACAGTGCTGACAGGTAAACAAGGTGCGGGAACGGGTCGTCATAGTAAACCTGCCTTATTTCAGATAAAAAAACGGCCCTGAAAAGGGCCGTCTGAAGGGTGCATTGGCAGTGCCTCTCAGGCTGTCAGCTCTGAGTCTGCCAGGTGCCATCCGGCTGACGGCAGGCGGTGCCATAGATCTGTTGTTTTTTGCCGGCGATGTTGGCGGTGGAGCGGTACTCACGGCAGTAAGGATTGCCGTCCAGGGTGACATTTTTGGTGGGGACAACGGTATAGCTGTTGCCGGTCTTTTGGTTTTGCCAGTAGGCAGGTTGACCGACCTGATTGCTTTCAAGCGCATTGTTCATTTTCATGCGGTCGGCATCATCCATGTTTTTGCCGATAGCGCCGCCAATCAGGGCCCCTGCAAGGACACCAACGCCTGTGGCCAGCACCTGACCGCTGCCGCCACCAAAGCGGCTGCCGACTAAACCACCGATGGCGGCACCGGAGACGGTTCCGACATCTTGTTTGGACATATCAGCACAACCAGGCAAAGTGGCAGTGATGGCAAGTGCCATAAAGGCAGATAGGGATTTTTTGAACATGCTGCGCTACCTCAGATAAGAATATGGATTAAATATGAACTGATGGGGATTTTATACCCATTGCAGTGGGTATGCCAATCTGTTTGATCTAACGATTGCAAAAGGGCAAAATGAGATCAATATGAAAGGAGTGTGCTCAATGAGCTGGCGTAACCCCGCTCCGCCTGTAATGGCCAATGAATATACAATCAGCACCGATAAGGCATTGCTGGATTTGCAGTATGTTTATGATTTATTGTGTGTGCCCTCCCGGTATTCAACCGGGCTGCCACCGGAACGGTTTCCCCTGGTGATTGAAAATTCAGTCTGTTTTCATGTGCGGCACTGGGACAGGCAGATGGGGTTTGCACGTGTGGTGACAGATTATACTGAGTTTGCCTCTCTCTGGGATGTATTTATTGACGAACCACACCGGGGACAGGGCCTTGGCAAAGCATTGATGAGTGCCATTCTGCAGCATCCGCATCTTCGGGGCGTGTTTCGCTGGTTTTTGATGACAGAAGATGCGCATCGGCTGTATCAGAAGTTTGGATTTAAAACCGAAACCTGGAATCCCTACATTATGATGCGCGTGGCATCATTCAGTACCGGGGTATGAAGTCATAAGGAGATGTCATGACAGTCAATGAATCGTTTCTGACGATGGATCAAACCACCGGCATGTTTACCCGGTCCAGTTTTGAATATCTTCTGAAACGAAAAATCGCACTGGCTGAGGAGTGCGCTGAAGATGTCGGACTGCTGCTCCTTGATCCGGATGATGCCGGCACAATTTCGCAGATGGATGAAACATTTGCCGGTTTCTTTCTGAAGGAAATTGCCGCCCGTCTCAAAGGGTGTCTGCGGGCCGGTGATATTGTGGCACATTTTGAAGGCAGCCAGTTTATGGTGATTCTGGATGAAGTCGAAAATCACGATGCGGCACCGCGGGTTGCCAGGAAAATTATTCAGGTGCTGTCTGCCACCTATCCGTTTGGCGAGGGGGGAACGGAGCTGCTCTGCAGTGTGGGCATTGTGCGGGCTGCCCCCTTTGATGCGGATGAGACTGAGCTGGTTGCAAGAGCCCAAAAAGCACTTTTGAGTGCCAAGGCTGAGGGCGGCAATCAGTTTCATTATTTTATTGATGCGCTGGATGCGCTGACCAGACGGTGAGTGAGCGCTATGCAGGCCAATTTTTTCTCTGAACCGCCCCGATGGAAAGGTGCGCTCCGGCATGTCTGTGAATGGGCTGCATCGGATCTGTATCCCCATGAATACAGCAATCCAAATCATGACGAAGAAAAACAGGCTGATCATGGCAGTCGTATGGCTGTTTATTATATTCATGGCACCTGTGACAGACCGGGTACATTTTCTCATGTGGCTGAGGCACTGAGCAGAGATCTTCCGGAGAATATCTCGAAGATTCATCTGGTGTCTTTCAGGGACCGTGGTCTCGGGAAAGGCATTGAGTCAATAGCCCTTCAGCTTGCCCATAAAATAAAGCGGGAGAAGGACCGGCATGTCATCCTGATCGGGTACTCACGCGGTGGCATTGTGGCCTCCTGCTTTGCTGAAAAAATCGCCGCAAAAATAGGTGTCAAAGTTCATCTGGTGATCGGGATCTGCAGTCCCTTTGGCGGCAGTGATCTGGCTGTGGCACCGCTGACCTGGCTGTCTGACTCAATTGATGACATGAAGAGAGACAGTGCGCTTCTCATGGAGCTCCAGGACAGAAATGTGCATTCAAAGATCCCTTACCGTTATTTTTGTGCCGTCAATGATGTGCTTGTCACTGTGGATGCTGTCTGCATGCGGGGGCATGAGCATCTGATCACGCGGATCGAAGATCAGGATCATCTGTCAGTGCTGTCTTCGCCGGTACTTCAGGAAACGATCCGGGAATTTTTGAAAATGATTTCTGAGAAATTTTTTCAGGAATACAGGGATGAACTGATTTTCGAAAGTGACGACATTTTGATGCGCCTTGAATTCGCCATACAGTCACTTCCGCTGCGGAGTGCACTCAGGGAGCCTGCGAAAAATGTACTGAAGCATGCAGAAAAGAACAGTTCCTCTGAAGACACACCGCGTGAGGCTGCAGGCTGGCAGCTGTCAGTGGAGCTTGCCATCAATGTGATTGAAAATCCGGAAGATGACTTTGCCATTCGTTTTCTAAAGCTGGATGCGAGGCATCATGCGCCAGGGTGTGCCAGTGGCTGGAAGCAGTTTTATGGCGCGATGGCACTGTTGGCAGGTGTTGCCATGCTGGGGCTTGGGATTGCCGGGATTCCCTTTACAGGAGGCGGGAGTCTTGCAGGTCAGATGGTGGCCGGGACACTGCTTGCAGCAGGGGGGGCGGCACTTTTTTTTCAGGGGAGACAGAAAACGCTTTCGAAGGCAGTGCAGACGCTTGCACTGGATGCACAGACCTTAAACCCCGGTTTTTAGTTTTTCCCAGTATTTTTCATACAGCGCAAATGTCCCGTCTCCCACATCTGTCTGCACTTCTGCGTGTTTCATTTTTTCAGCATCCGGATAAAGTGTCCGGTTGTTTCTGACAGCATCCGGCAGATTTTTGCGGGCGGTCAGGTTGGCTGTGGCATACCCAATGCGTTCACTGACCTGTTTTGCAATATCCGGTCGCATGAGAAAATTCAAAAAACGATAGGCATTTTTTTGATGGGGGGCATTTTTTAAAAGCACAAAATTATCCACCCAGACTTCAAACCCATCCGCAGGCAGGATAAAGGTCAGCTGATCATTTTCAAGAGAGGCCTTTGCGAGATCGCCACTCCAGACCATGCCGATGGTTGCATCCTCATCAATCAGAATGGACTTCACAGCATCATTGTTAAACAACCTGATGTTGGGCATAAGCGCTTTCAGCTGCAGCCATGCTTCATGGAGATGGGCAGGGTCGGTGTCGTTGATGGAATATCCCCGCATCTTAAGCGCCATTGAAAATGCCTCGCGGGGGTCGTCCAGGATCATCAGCTGATTTTTAAAACGACTGCCGGTCAGGTCAGACCAGTGGGTAACGCTGTTTGGGGCGACATATTTTTTGTTGGCAAAGATGCCTGTGATGCCCCAGACAAAAGGGATGCTGTAACGATTGCCGCGGTCGTAGCCCTGTTTTGAAAACCAGGGGTCCAGGTTTTTGGCCTGGGACAGACGGGAAAAATCCAGCGGTTCAAGCATGCCGAGACGTCCCATACGCTGAACATAATAACTGGAGGGTTCAGCGAGATCGAAACCTGCGCGATTCGCCCGCAGTTTGGTAAACATGACTTCATTGCTGTCGTAGTTGGCCTGGTTGACGTGAATGCCGGTCTCCTGCTCAAACTGAGTGATGATCTCAGGCGGGATTTCCTCTCCCCATGCATAGACGTTGACGACATCCTGCGAGCCTGCTTTGAGGGGAAGCGGAAGTGCGAGCGCTGCAGTCAGTAAAAGGCGCAGGCAGGGCGGCATGGTGTATTTCCTGAAATACAGCGCAGAAAAAGAGGGGGAGGCTTGATGATTTCCTGCTGTTCGGTGTCCATAACTCCCTGGAAAATGGGGTGCCGATGAAGTCATTATGGTGTGAGTCTGGGGGGAATGTCTATATGGTTCCCAAAGACTGCGAAATCATGAGAATGACGGGTCGGGTTGCTGCCATGGAAACTTTTCCAGTAGAATGGGCCGCTTTTTATAGCACAGATTCTGAAGGAAGTAGACAAGTCTCCTATGCGCTGGCAAACCACTGAATTGATTGCAACTGTTCCCATGCGCTTGGTGGGCCCTCTCCTATTTTCAGGCCCGGAAGTGACCGGTGAGGTGACGATTCCCCTTGCCACCTTCGAAACGCCGCTGTGGCCTTCCACCCATCGGGGGGCCCGGATATGCAGCGAAGCCGGGGGGGGTGCGCGCAGTTGTGCTGGATGAGCGCATGACCCGCTCGATTTTGCTGGAAGCCGAAAGCGTGGTCCTCGCTCAGGAGGCGGTCATTAACCTGAAGCAGCATCAGGAGGCCATGCAGACCATCATCGCTGAGACCTCCCGGCACGCACGTTTGATTGATGTGCATACCCAGGTCGTTGGTAATCTGCTGTTTGTTCGTTTTGAGTTCAATACGGGGGATGCAGCCGGCCATAATATGTCAACGCTTGCCGCAGACCGCCTGATGGAATGGATCTTGCTGCGCTTCCGTAATCTCAAATATGTCTCTATTTCCGGTAATTATTGTTCAGACAAAAAAGTCTCTGCTGTCAATGGCATTCTGGGGCGCGGCCGGTATGTGGTGGCCGAAGTCACTTTGTCCCGGGCGCTCTGCGAAAAACAGCTCAGGACAACCCCTGAAAAAATTGTTCAGCTGAATATCCGAAAAAATTTGATTGGCAATATTATTGCAGGCGGTCTCAGGACGGCCAATGCGCATTTTGCCAATATGCTGCTTGGGTTCTATCTGGCAACCGGTCAGGATGCAGCCAATATCATCGAAGGTTCACAGGGCATGGTGCATGCAGAAGTCCGTGAAGAAGGTCTGTATTTTTCAGTCACGCTGCCCAATCTGATCATGGGCACCGTGGGCAATGGCAAGACATTTGATTTTGTGCGTGAAAATTTAAAATTATTGGGGTGCGCTGAGGAGCGGGAAGTGGGTGCCAATGCAAGACGCCTTGCGGTGATCGCAGCAGGTGCCGTGCTGAGCGGTGAACTTTCTCTTCTGGCAGCACAGACAAATCCGGGTGAGTTGGTGCGCGCCCATTTAAAGCTTGAACGTGGGAGATCAACCCGTGTCTGAAGCCGTCGGCATTGACAGCATTGCATTTCAAACATCCCGTTATGTGCTGGATCTGGATTCACTTGCAGCCGTGCGCTGCATTGACCCTCAGAAATTCCGTGTGGGACTGGGTCAGTATCAGATGGCGGTTGCCCCCCCTTCGGAGGACGTGGTGACCCTGGCTGCAGGGGCTGCATCGCAGGTGCTGCAGCATGTTGCAGTTGACGACATTGAACTGCTGTTGTTTGCCACAGAGACAGGCATTGATGAATCCAAATCCGCAGGCATTTATGTGCACCGACTGTTGGGCCTGCCGGAACGCTGTCGTGTGCTGGAACTGAAGCAGGCCTGTTACAGTGCAACCGGGGCGCTGCAGCTTGCGCTCCCCTTTTTGCAGGCACATCCTGACAAAAAAGTTCTGTTGATCGCCTCAGATATTGCACGTTATGGGCTTGGTATGCCGGGTGAGTCTTCACAGGGGTGTGGCGCGGTTGCCATGGTGCTTTCCACTCAGCCACGGATTCTGGCACTTTCGCCGGAGTATGGCGTGGTCACAGAAGATGTGATGGATTTTTGGCGGCCGGCTTATTCAGACAGTGCTTTTGTGGAAGGCAAATATTCCAGCCGTCTGTATCTTTCCATGCTTGAAAGAACGTATCGACAGTATGCGGAGCGTTCCGGCAGGCAATGGCGGGATCATGCGGCATTTTGTTATCACGCACCGGTTCCGCGGCTGGTCGAAAAAGCCCATCAGCAGCTTGCCCGCATTGCGGGAGGTTCGAATGACAAAGATCTTTATCTGCAGTTGTCACTTGCCTATGGCCGCCGGAGCGGCAACAGTTATACCGCTTCAATTTATGCGGGGCTGATATCGCTGCTTGATCAGGCGGTGCATGATTTTTCGGGCGAGCGTATCGGTTTTTACAGCTATGGTTCCGGCTGTGTTGCAGAATTTTTCAGCGGAATTGTCAGCAAAGGCTATCAGTCCATGCTGAAACCATCCCATCATGCTGCCATGCTCGATGAACGGATTCCGCTGACCTGTTCAGAGTATGAAGATTTTTATACCTTTGCCTACCCGCGTGATGGCAGTGACTGTGAACTGCCTTTTCATGAGACAGGTCCTTTTCGTCTTTCGGCAATCCGGGGACACAAACGCATTTATGAACCGGCGGTACACACAGCGCCCGCTGTTTTGACAGCGCCTGCTGTGCTGGAATGCAGTGCATGAAAATACGGGCGCCCGGCAAACTTATTTTGTCAGGTGAACATGCAGTTGTTTACGGTGCACCGGCGCTCGCCATGACAGTCAACCGTTATGTGACGGCCACGGCCATTCAGCAGGCCATGCCGCTGATTTCCTTTGATTTTTCTGATCTTGCCTATAAAAACGGCCTGACCCTCACAGCGCTCCGTCATTTGCGCGCGCGCATTCATCAGCAGTATGAGCATTTTCGTGAGGGAAAATGCCGGATCCGTGATGTTTTAAAAAAATCCCATGAACTGGCTCAGTTTGTTTTTACTTTTTTTTTGGAGGGGGTGAAACGCCGGCGGATTGAAGGGGTGCGGATTCATCTGCAGTCTGACATTCCGGTGGGCTGCGGCATGGGATCCTCCGCTGCAACCATTCTGGGTGTGTCGCATGCACTGGCACATTTTCTGCAGATGGAAGCCTCTCCTGAATTTTTTCTGCAGATGGGGCTTGAAGCTGAAAATATGCAGCATGGTCATTCGAGCGGGCTTGATCTTCGGATCTGTCTGCAGGGCGGATGTGTCCTGGCCCGACAGGGGGTACTGCAGGCACGGGATATTTCGACGCTGCCATTTTATCTGGTCAATACCGGGCTGCCCCTTACAACCACCGGTGAATGTGTGTCGCAGGTGGCGCCGCTTTTTCGTGATGCAGGATTGATTGCTGAATTTGCAGCGGTGACAGAGCGGTTTGATGCGGCATTTTCACGGCATGATTTTTCAGCCGTGAGAGACTGCATTTCTGAAAATGCTGTTTTATTGATGCGGATTGGTGTGGTGCCGAAGCGGGTACAGCAGTTTATCCGTGACATTGAAAATTTTCAGGGGGGTGCCAAAATCTGCGGTGCGGGGGCTGTGATGGGGGATCGCGCCGGCATGGTGCTTGTGGCCACAGATCAGCCGGATGCACTGATGGATCTGTCTGCACGGTATCAGTATTCCGTGCAGCCTGTGACGGGTGAGGCACGCGGGGTACATGTTGTTCAGTGATGAGTGCTGCGCCTAAATGGCCATCAGCAGAATGGCCACAAGTGCAAGCACAATGCCGGACCATTGTCTGAGTGTGATGACTTCGTTCAGCAATGCAGAAGACAGTGCAATGGTGACCAAAGGATAGAGTGCTGTGAGCGTCACAACCGTTGTTACTTTTCCATTTTTTGCAGCAATGAAATAAAGCAGGCAACCCAGTCCATAGGCAATGCCTGTCAGAATGGCAAGTGCAACCCCGCGGCTGTCTGTGGCGGGACGAAAATGAATCATCCCAAGGGTGGCAAAGCCTGTGATGACAACGCCGAGTGTCTGAAAGATCAGCGCACTCCGGGCATCAATATGCTGCACGGTCAGCTTGCTGAAAAATCCCCACAGCCCAAAAGCCAGCAGAGAAAAAATGGCGGCGGGTAACCAGTTCATCAAAAAAATCCTGCAATAAAATTTAAAATGACAGCGCTGACCAGCCCGGCTGCGACATCATCCAGTATCATGCCGGCGCCCCCTTTCAGGTGTTCATCCATCCAGTTGATCGGCCAGGGTTTCCAGATATCAAATAAGCGGAAAAGAATAAATCCTGCCATGATCCAGGGAAAAGTGCAGGGAAGACCTGCCATCGTTACAAGAAAACCGACTATTTCATCCAGACACATGCCCTGATGGTCGTGGGTGTGCGTGTCTTTGGAGACGCGGTTGCAGATCCAGATGCTTAAAAGGGTGATGATGACAACAAGCACTGCATAGGTTTTCAGGGAAAATGAGGCGAGCAACAGATAAAAGGGAATAGCTGCAAGGGTGCCAAATGTACCGGGTGCAAGCGGCAGGGCGCCGCTTCCAAAACCAAAAGCAATAAAATGAAGGGGGTTTTGCCACAGGCTTTCTGGGGCCGGGGGGGCTGTGTATTTGCGCATGGGAATATTCCACTCAGGTATCACATTGATTTTTAATGTTTTAATAATGACAAAGTCAGCCTGATAATGGGTTCGACTATACTTGGTTTGGAAGCGTTAACAAAGAGGGTGGGCGCATGACTTCTGAAGCAGACAGAGAACAGGCATTGTATGAGCGTCTCGGCAGGCTGTTTAATCCTGACAATGATCCTGTCATTGCAGAAGATCTCAGGATTAAATGGCAGGGTACGCCCGAAGAAAAAATGGAGCGGATAGCAGAAAAAATTGCACTGAACAGGCTTATCGAGCAGTTTGCAACGATTCCTGAAGCGCATGCCGGCAGGCCCTCTGTGAATGAAAAATCATTGGCCGAGGTTGCGAGTGAAGCGGTTGAATTTGTTGATATGAAGGCAAAAGATATTGAAGAAGTGCTGAGTGACTGTAAAGATTTATCGGATGATCTGCCTGAAGATATGGAAGATATAACAGAAGAGGAAAATTCATCCATTGAGGCGCTCAGACAAAAACTCAACGAAGTTGAAACATTGAATCAATCCATGGTGCTGCTCGCGGCCACTTTGCCAAAAGCAGAGGTGAAACCTGATTTGGGCGAGACGCTGAGAGAATTTTTCCGGGACATGAGAGAAAAGGCTGCCAGACTGGCCGAATGGGCGGTGCCCCTGAAAGAACAGTTGAAAACGGGCAGTATTCATCTGTTGAAACTGTGTACGGACGTTTTGACTGTGGCGGTGAAATGTCTGAAATTTTGCACATCGATCGGGGCTTATCTGGCAGACAAAATCTCAGATATCAGCCGGGATCACAGTCACAAAAACAAAGATGAAAACACTGATTCGAATGCTGTCAGGTCAGCGAAAGCAGTGGGAAATGCAGTGGGAGATACAGCAGAACTGGCTCTTAAGGTCACCGGAAAGACGGCGACTCTGGCCCTGAAGGGAACAGGCGGTGTTTTGGGGGTTGTCATTGATCTGCTTGAATCATTTTCAAAGCATCTGCAGGATCGTCTGGAGCAGCGGGCGCAGGCAGGTCCTTCGCACGGACGCTGATGAAAGCGGCGGGTATAGTCAGGATTCTTTCGGCAGGGCCGTCTCATCCGGTCGCAGTTTACGCGCCAGGGGATCCAGTACACCATTTATAAATCGAAAACCTTCAACGGATGCAAATTTTTTGGCAAGTTCCAGTGCTTCATTGATAATGACACGCCATGGCACATCCGGCCGCTTGGTCAGCTCATGTGTGCCGATGCGCAAAATGGCGAGTTCAATGGGGTCAAGATCCGCCAGTGGAATATTTAAAAAAGGTGAAAATGCCTGATCCAGCTCCGCATGATGCGAAATGACATCGCGCAGGAGTTCATGAAAATAAGCACGGTCAGTGTCTGCATGCAGGTGCCCATTCAAAAAATCGGCTTCAATTTCTGAGGCAGCTGAGTGGGTCATCTGCCATTGATAAATGGCCTGCAAAGCATGCACGCGTGCTTTGCTGCGGGCGGAGGGTTTCATGCAGGGTCCTTTTCGGGGTGCGCCTGATTCTGTTCCAATCGGCTGATTTCTTCCCGGAAAGCCTGGATGTCTTCAAAACTGCGGTAGACGGAGGCAAACCGGACATAGGCGACGCCATCAAGATGACGAAGCTCTTCCATGACCCATTCTCCCACCTGACGGGAGGGGATTTCCTGTTCGCCCACAGCCTGGGCTTTGTGGATGATGCGGCTGATGGCGTCTTCAATCTGGTCGAGGGGAACGGGGCGTTTTTCAAGTGCCCGGAGCATTCCGGCCCTGAGTTTTTCTTCATGGAAAAAGTCACGGCGGCCATCGCGCTTGATGATGCCAGGGAGTGTCAGGCGCGGCGTTTCATAAGTGGTGAAGCGCTCGTGACAGATGAGGCATTCCCGGCGGCGACGGATTTGGTTCCCTTCCTGGAGCAGGCGGGAGTCAGTGACTTTTGTATCGCTTGCATTACAAAAAGGACAGTACATAGGACTTCCAGCCAGTCAGAATTCGCGCATTCTAGCGGATTCAGGGGAGATTGGCATCTTGATTTTAGTGAGTCTATGATTTGGCTGTCAGGAAGGTGACTTTCTGTTCTGCCTGTTCAAGCAGGGATCTGGCATGTTGAATCAGGGTGATACCCCGCTCAAATTGCTGCAGGGACTGCTCCAGAGAGAGTTCGCCGTGTTCCATCTTTTCGATGAGTGTTGATAATTCAGACAAAGATTTCTCTAAATCCGGCAGTTTCGGCATTTTTGGCATGTGTTTTTCCTTTTATTAAGGTGGATATGATAAATGTTGTTTTAAGTTGTTGACAGCGCAGATTGAGACGGTAGAATGCGCCTCTCCTGTCGCTGAGGCGCAGGCGGACCCGGAAGGGTTCACGAGTTCTTTAAGAAGAAGCCAAGCAATAAGTGTGGGCACTAAGATTGACTGACCGGCTGGGAACAGCAAAGGTAAGTTAATCGTCAAGTGACCTTTGAGGTAACGAAACGATTAGTCAGCATTAGATTTTTCCAGTAAATAATTGGAGAGTTTGATCCTGGCTCAGATTGAACGCTGGCGGTATGCTTAACACATGCAAGTCGAACGGCAGCATGGTCTGTAGCAATACAGACTGATGGCAAGTGGCGGACGGGTGAGTAACGCGTAGGGATCTGCCCTGTAGCGGGGGACAACCCGGGGAAACTCGGGCTAATACCGCATAATACTCTGAGGAGGAAAGCTGGCTCGCAAGAGCTGGCGCTATGGGAGGAACCTGCGTCCGATTAGCTAGCTGGTGAGGTAAAAGCTCACCAGGGCGATGATCGGTAGCTGGTCTGAGAGGATGACCAGCCACACTGGGACTGAGACACGGCCCAGACTCCTACGGGAGGCAGCAGTGGGGAATATTGGACAATGGGGGCAACCCTGATCCAGCAATACCGCGTGTGTGAAGAAGGCCTTCGGGTTGTAAAGCACTTTGGACGGGGAAGAAGTTATTCTGTTTAAGAGATGGGATGATTGACGGTACCTGTAGAACAAGCACCGGCTAACTCTGTGCCAGCAGCCGCGGTAATACAGAGGGTGCAAGCGTTAATCGGAGTTACTGGGCGTAAAGGGCGCGTAGGCGGTCCTGCAAGTGAGATGTGAAATCCCCGGGCTTAACCTGGGAACTGCATCTTATACTGCAGGGCTGGAGTACTGTAGAGGACAGTGGAATTTCCGGTGTAGCGGTGAAATGCGTAGAGATCGGAAGGAACACCAGTGGCGAAGGCGACTGTCTGGACAGATACTGACGCTGAGGCGCGAAAGCGTGGGGAGCAAACAGGATTAGATACCCTGGTAGTCCACGCTGTAAACGATGAGAACTAGATGTTGGTAGGCCTGGCCTATTAGTATCGAAGCTAACGCGATAAGTTCTCCGCCTGGGGAGTACGGCCGCAAGGTTAAAACTCAAAGGAATTGACGGGGGCCCGCACAAGCGGTGGAGCATGTGGTTTAATTCGATGCAACGCGAAGAACCTTACCTACCCTTGACATCCATGGGATCCTGCAGAGATGCGGGAGTGCCGAAAGGAACCATGAGACAGGTGCTGCATGGCTGTCGTCAGCTCGTGTTGTGAGATGTTGGGTTAAGTCCCGTAACGAGCGCAACCCCTGTTCACAGTTGCCAGCGCGTAATGGCGGGGACTCTGTGGAGACTGCCGGTGATGAACCGGAGGAAGGCGGGGACGACGTCAAGTCATCATGGCCTTTATGGGTAGGGCTACACACGTGCTACAATGGGGCGTACAGAGGGCAGCCAACCCGCGAGGGGGAGCTAATCCCAGAAAGCGTCTCTTAGTCCGGACTGGAGTCTGCAACTCGACTCCACGAAGTCGGAATCGCTAGTAATCGCGAATCAGAATGTCGCGGTGAATACGTTCCCGGGCCTTGTACACACCGCCCGTCACACCATGGGAGTGGGTTGTACCAGAAGCAGGTAGTTTAACCGCAAGGGGGACGCCTGCCACGGTATGATTCATGACTGGGGTGAAGTCGTAACAAGGTAGCCGTAGGGGAACCTGTGGCTGGATCACCTCCTTACTTTAGTTTTAAACAGATAGAAGCTGGCTGTATGCGAATACAGACTAGCTGGTGAGTTGGTTTTAGTGTCCACACTTATTGCTTGGTAAAAATCAAAATGTTCACTAGAGCGGGTCTGTAGCTCAGTTGGTTAGAGCACACGCTTGATAAGCGTGGGGTCGATAGTTCAAGTCTATCCAGACCCACCATTTTTATGGGGGCCATAGCTCAGCTGGGAGAGCACCTGCTTTGCAAGCAGGGGGTCGTCGGTTCGATCCCGACTGGCTCCACAGACATTTTGAGGCAAAACTTCTTATTAAGAGACTGATCTTTAACAATTTGACTGCTGACGAAATAGATAGAAACGCGGAAATGATGTTCACACATGAGAATGTGTGGGGATTATTTTATATGGTACGACTGTAGCAATACAGCAAGTGTTAGAAGTAAAAGCATATAGCACCGGCGTCGAGAGACGGCTTGGGGTTATATGATCAAGTGAATAAGCGCATACGGTGGATGCCTTGGCAGTAGAAGGCGAAGAAAGACGTGGCAGCCTGCGAAAAGCTTCGGGGAGCTGGCAACAAGCTTTGATCCGGAGATATCTGAATGGGGAAACCCGGCCCGCAAGGGTCACTGCATGATGAATACATAGTTATGCAGAGCGAACGCGGGGAACTGAAACATCTAAGTACCCGTAGGAAAAGAAATCAATTGAGATTTCCTGAGTAGCGGCGAGCGAAAGGGAAAGAGCCCTGTTATCGAAAGTCAGTTCAGTTTAGTCGAGGGACCTGGAAAGGTCTGCCACAGAGGGTGATAGCCCCGTAGACGAAAAGCTGAATTGATGGGGTAACGACGAGTAGGACGGGACACGTGTAATCCTGTTTGAAGATGGGGGGACCATCCTCCAAGGCTAAATACTCTCTACTGACCGATAGTGAACCAGTACCGTGAGGGAAAGGCGAAAAGAACCCCGGAGAGGGGAGTGAAATAGAACCTGAAACCGTATGCGTACAAGCAGTAGGAGCAGACTTGTTCTGTGACTGCGTACCTTTTGTATAATGGGTCAGCGAGTTACTTATATTGGCGAGCTTAACCGAATAGGGGAGGCGAAGAGAAATCGAGTCCTGAGAGGGGCGTTAAGTCGATGTGAGTAGACCCGAAACCGGGCGATCTATCCATGGCCAGGGTGAAGGTCAGGTAACACTGACTGGAGGCCCGAACCCACTCCCGTTGAAAAGGTAGGGGATGAGTTGTGGATAGGAGTGAAAGGCTAATCAAGCCCGGAGATAGCTGGTTCTCCTCGAAAGCTATTTAGGTAGCGCCTCGTAAATTAACTTCTGGGGGTAGAGCACTGTTTCGGCCAGGGAGTCCATAAGGACTTACCGATCCGATGCAAACTTCGAATACCAGAAAGTTGTACTACGGGAGACACACGGCGGGTGATAAGGTCCGTCGTGAAGAGGGATACAGCCCAGACCGTCAGCTAAGGTCCCAAAGTGATAGTTAAGTGGGAAACGATGTGAGAAGTCCGAGACAGCCAGGAGGTTGGCTTAGAAGCAGCCATCCTTTAAAGAAAGCGTAATAGCTCACTGGTCGAGTCGGCTTGCGCGGAAGATGTAACGGGGCTAAAACTATCCACCGAAGCTACGGGTTTCATTCTTAGGAATGAAGCGGTAGAGGAGCGTTCTGTAAGTCTGCGAAGGTGATCCGGGAGGATTGCTGGAGATATCAGAAGTGCGAATGCTGACATGAGTAACGATAATGCGGGTGAAAAACCCGCACGCCGGAAGTCCAAGGTTTCCTGCGCCACGTTAATCGGCGCAGGGTGAGTCGGCCCCTAAGGCGAGGCTGAAAAGCGTAGTTGATGGGAAACAGGTTAATATTCCTGTACTGATAATCATTGCGATGGGATGACGGAGAAGGTTAGGTAGGCCGGGTGTTGGTAGTCCCGGTTTAAGCATGTAGGAAGGGGGCTTAGGAAAATCCGGGTCTCTGCAAATTCCGAGGTGCGAATACGAGTTGCCCGCGAGGGTGGCGGAGTTACTGATACCACGCTTCCAGGAAAAGTCTCTAAGCTTCAGATGATTGTCAACCGTACCGCAAACCGACACAGGTGGACAGGTAGAGAATACCAAGGCGCTTGAGAGAACTTGGGTGAAGGAACTAGGCAAAATAGCACCGTAACTTCGGGAGAAGGTGTGCCACTGGTATGTGAAGGCCCTTGCGGCCGGAGCAGAGAGTGGTTGCAATAGTCAGGTGGTTGCGACTGTTTAATAAAAACACAGCACTCTGCAAACTCGCAAGAGGAAGTATAGGGTGTGACGCCTGCCCGGTGCCGGAAGGTTAATTGAAGCGGTTAAGCGCAAGCTGAAGCTGCTGATCGAAGCCCCGGTAAACGGCGGCCGTAACTATAACGGTCCTAAGGTAGCGAAATTCCTTGTCGGGTAAGTTCCGACCTGCACGAATGGCGTAACGACAGCCACGCTGTCTCCACCCAAGACTCAGTGAAGTTGAAATCGCTGTGAAGATGCAGCGTACCCGCGGCAAGACGGAAAGACCCCGTGCACCTTTACTATAGCTTTGCACTGGACTCCGAATGTTTCTGTGCAGGATAGGTGGGAGGCTTTGAAGCGACGGCGTTAGCTGTCGTGGAGCCAACCTTGAGATACCACCCTGAGGCATTTGGAGTTCTAACCTGGATCCGTTAACCGGATCAGGGACAGTGTATGGTGGGTAGTTTGACTGGGGCGGTCTCCTCCCAAAGAGTAACGGAGGAGCACGAAGGTACCCTCAGCGCGGTCGGAAATCGCGCAATGAGTGCAAGAGCATAAGGGTGCTTAACTGCGAGACTGACGGGTCGAGCAGATACGAAAGTAGGTTCTAGTGATCCGGTGGTTCTGAATGGAAGGGCCATCGCTCAACGG
>Ga0206941_10210_pt1 | contig 16094 bp, 18 predicted proteins | sample Alteio_BWOrgHeat_9_FD_153251 | JGI IMG/M metagenome (GOLD analysis project Ga0206941, IMG submission 153251) | Enriched cells from forest soil in Barre Woods Harvard Forest LTER site, Petersham, Massachusetts, United States -... | ecosystem: Environmental > Terrestrial > Soil > Temperate forest >...
GCGTTACAAACTCGCCGCGTTCGATCACCAGGTCGATTCCCTGGAGCACGGGCGGGTCGGCAGCGCGGAAGCGCTTTGTGACATCGCGAAACAGAATCTCGGGAACGGAACTCATGCGGTCACAGGAAGGTAAATGGCTGAGCGCTGTTCGCTGTTGTGGTGGACGATGTGAGTCGAGCGGCTCCAGTTAAAGGGTGTCATCTCGCGCGGTAGAGTGTCGTTGCCGGGATTGCGGTCATAGAGCGGGAATGCACAGCCTGCGACCTCAAGGCGAATCCGCTCGCCCTTGCCGAACATGCAGGAAGTGGGCTCCAGGTCGAACTCCCAGTGGTGGACAGAATCGGCGGAGTACCTGTCGCCGAAAAGGAACGCGGAGCGGGCAATTCCTATGCAAATGAACTCGGCGCGGCCGGAAGGAAGTACGCGGACAAGTTTCGCAGTGACATCCGCCGCAGGAGCAGATGTGGCGACATACAGCACCACACGCGGCGCTCCAAATACATGTAAGGGTTTTGAAATTGGATCGGTAGTGTAGACAAGCATATTGTTGCCAGCCTCGATTGCAGCCTGGTCGAAGACGCCCGCCAACGATAAGGGCCCGCCAGGCGCTGGAACCGGAACCTCAGGGTCATAAACAAAGAGGTCCGGCGGCTCCGCGCTGTCTAGTGCTAGAACGCTCAGATTGCCATCGCCCTTGAGCGACTCGGCCCGGCCGTTGCTGTGAAGATAGAGCGTCACCCTGGATGCTCCCTGCCAATCGTCAGCCTGATGCCAGGTATTCAGGCCAAGGACAAAGTGGCGCACACGAGGCTCGCCTGACCATGTGTCCGCATCTTTCAGCCAGTGATGGAACCAGCGAAGTAGCAGCGAGTCAGTGTTAAAGAGTGCTTCTGCGCCGAAGTTGCCTTCGCCCGCGCGGTCACTCCAGGGGATATGCATCCATGGACCCGCGAGCAGATATTGATGTTGTCGCGCGTGCTCAGAGCCAGCGCTGCTCCTCAGAAGATCGAACCCTCGTACGCTTCCTTCGAGATAAGTGTCGTACCATCCCGATACGTGGAGCGCGGGAACTTCAATGCAATGCGTGCGCAGGCTAACGTCCATGGCAGACCAATACTCCCCCGGTTCGGAGTGCGTGAACCAATCGCGGACGTATGACGGCAGCGCCGGATCGCTGATGGCCGGATGTGCGCGGTATGGCAGGTACTCGGCCTGCGATCGCACGTTGAGCCACGCGGTCTCCAGTCGAGCGCTGGCCGCGTGCAATTCGAGCCGACGCGCGTCTTCCTTGAGCATCTGAAGACCCCAGCCGAGCGACGACGAAAGCCGCAGCGCGCCGTTGTGATAGAACCACCCGGCGAAAAGATCACAGGCCGTCATCGCAGGCGCGATGCACTCCAGTCCTTCAGGCCGCTCGGCAGCAGCCAGCAGCTGAGTTGCTCCTTGATAGGAGAAGCCGTACATCCCGATGCGTCCATTCGATTCCGGCCTGGTGCGCAACCATGCAATGGTCTCCGCGCCATCACGGCCTTCGTGGCGAAAGGGATAAAAAGAGCCCTCAGAGCCGCCTCGCCCGCGCACGTCCTGGATGACGACGTTATAGCCGTGACGTGCAAACCATGCAGGGTGTGCATAGACGACGGTGGATGCAATATCGCGTCCATAGGGCTGACGCATCAGCAGCGTCGGCTGCTGTTCGCCTCCAGGCGGATAGTAATGATCGGATACAAGTATGGTTCCATCGGAGAGGCGAAAGTGGACGCCGCGTTCCAGCATGACGCCACCTCCGCAGTCGATGCGTGCCGTGGATGGTGAGGGCTGTGTGGCTGGTTGACCGCTCACGCCTGCACTTCACCTCCGGCTGATTGGCGGGGTTCGCGGAAATCGAGGATCTCTTGCAGCACTGCTGCGATTCTCCTGGCAGCGGCACTGAGCCACAGCTCACCATTTTCAGCGGTGGCTGAACGTGGGTCCCCTATCACACCGCTCGCAGCGATGTCGCGGGTGAGCCAGGCAAAGTTTGCCGCTCCGTTTTCAGGGGCGAGCAATGGCTTGTTCGCAACCGATGCGATGTAGTTCACGGTATAAGCGGAAGTGTCCACAAGTTCGGGCGTGGCGGCGAGAAGGAATGCGGTCTCTAGTTCGCCGGCATGAAAGCCGTATGTGCGCTCCTGCGGGCTGAGCCCTTCAAATGTCGCGCCCGCCGACCCGAAGATGGTGAAGGTGCGCAGGCCAAATTCGGCGCGGAGATCGCGCGCCATCACGTCTACCAATGCGCTGTTGCCGCCATGTGTGTTGAAGATGGCGATGCGACGCAATCCGGCGGCGGCAAGGCTCGCGCCGAGATCTCGCAGGACTGCCATAAAAGTCGAGGAAGAGACCGAGAGTGTGCCAGGAAAGCCGAGATGCTCGTTGCTCTTGCCGTAGCAGATCGGCGGCAGGGCGTAGACGGGCGCGTCTGCGGGAAGCAGATCAAGGGCGCGGCCGAGCAATTCGTTATTAATCAAAGTATCGGTCGCAAGCGGCAGATGCGGGCCATGCTGTTCGATAGCGGCAGTCGGCAGAATGAGAAGAGTTCGGTCGCGCGGAAGAGCATCAACCTGCTTCCAGTTCAGGTAGACGAAGTTCCTACTGTCGGCAATGCGGGTCTTCATGCCAGAGATTCCTCTGTGGCTGCAGATTGCTGGGAGTCTGAGTCGGCTCGATGAAACGTGAGCATTTTCCCCGGATTTAGCAGACCTTTCGGGTCATAGCGATACTTGGCTTGAAGCTGCACGTTGTCTGCGCGGTAACGGCCGCCGCCTTCCACATAGTTCACATGCGGGTTTGCGACAAACACTCCATTCGCCCGGCAAGTCTCAATCATTTCGTTCAGACGCTCCGGTGTGCTGTAGCGGACGACAGGAATGGCGCCTGCGAAAACTGTGCCCGTACCGTTCTTCATCCACTCGATGTGGTGCAGGAAATCCCCGCCGAAGTGCTGCTTTAGGATTTTCAATTGCTCCCGGGCGCGGTCCGGATCCTCGTCGAACCCGCATTGCAGATAGGTCCAGGCAGGATCGGACTTCATGGCCCAGAGGGTAGTGTGGTTCCATGTGTAGTCAGAGAGAAGAGGCGATGAACGCAGCCCGGCATACGGGGCAGAGAAAGTTACCGTTCCCCCAGCGGCCGCAGCGAAGCTTTCGAGTTGTGCAGACTGGGAGTTTGCGATGAGCAGGAAGACCAACGCTGATCCTTCACGCGTGATGCTGTGGACGGGACTAAAGAATGAGGGGATAGGCCATTCAAAGGCGGTGACCAGGCGCTTCGTCCATTCAGAATTGGTGGCCACTGCGGTGCCGAAGTCGAAAGCTGCGTCGAAGCTAGGAAAGCAGACCGCGCATTGCGCCCACTCGACCGCGGGTGTCAGTGCAAGCCAGATGCGTGTCATTACGCTGTTTGTGCCCCAGGCGTGGAGAATCTCGTGCACTCCTTCGCCTTCGTGCAGAAGGACCCGAGGCTCTGGCTCCATGGTCACGGCTTCGAAAGCGCGGACGGTGTTGAAGTCCCGAAGGCCGCCGTGTGTGACCGAACCGATGCCGCCCGATCCCCCGCCAAGAAAGCCGCCCACCGTTGCCTTGACGACAGTCGATGGATAGCAGCGCAATTCCCAGCTGGAGTCGCGCGCAGTCGATTCGAGAGCGCCGAGACGGACGCCCGGCTGGCAAATTGCGATGCCGTCGGAAGTGATGGCCTCGATCTGATCCATCCGTGCGAGATCGAGAACGACACCTCCATGCAGCGGTACAGCCTGACCATAGTTCCCTGTGCCTGCGCCGCGGACAGTAACGGGCACGTCAAGGCCATAGCAGAGCCGGAGCACGGCGCAGATTTCTTCAGTAGACAAAGGCTGAACGGCCACGTCGGCGCATTTGCCATCGAGCTGCGGGCGAAGAACAGGCGAGTACCAGTAGAAGTCTCGGGAGAGGCGTTCAACCATGGTGGATTGCGTGATGACTCGAGAATGATCGCCGAGCACATTAGCCAGCTCAGTTGCAAGCGTCTCCAATCAGGCGGCCTCCTTTCAGAACGATGGTGCTGCGAGCTTGCAGCTTTGAGCTGACCGCCGCTTACGTGGCGGCGGGAACTTCTCTTGCTGTGCTCCAGGTCTTGAAAGCTTGTTGCATCTTCGGATGGGTAAAAAGAGCCAGGCATTCGTCACGGCAAACGGGGCCGGTGACCACGGTTGTGCTCATGTCAGAACGCTCGGCAATCTCTGTAGCGGGAATGCGAATTTGACGACAGAAACGGTTGGCATCGGCGATGGTGGCACCATAGACAACACGGTCCAGCCCTGCCCACAGAGCGTTCGCCATGCACATTGGACATGGCTCGCAAGTAGAGTAGAGCGTGTACCCCCGTAACGAGTAAGAGCCGAGCTTGCGGCAAGCGCGCCGTACAGTGCGCAATTCGGCGTGGGCGCTGGGATCATTCTGCCGTGCCACGGCATTGAGTGCCCGCATCAGACGTTGGCCGTTGGCGCTCCTGACAATCTCCGCCGCGAACGGTACCGGATGCGGCGTCGCCAGCGTGCGCGCAGTCCAGCGGGCGAGAGTTGCCATGCGCTGCTGATCGAGCGTGGCTGTCAAACCCGGCTGCGGGTCTGGTTCGCTGCTAGCTGCCATAGTTGAACTTAGCATACGATGTAAACTTTTCAACGACGATTCGAGCATGCGGCTATTCCTGCTTTTTCGTGCCTGCATAAAATGCAGATATGTTACCGGCTTCTGCAATGTCCACCTCCATTCGGAGTCTGCGCGAGCGTTACCGGCTGGGCTCATCGAACCCGCGCGAGCTGATCGAGGCGGTTCTCAAACGGGCGAACTCCAATGCCGGAAGGAACGTATATCTTGCGCGCGATGAGGCCCGCACGCTGCACGAGGCGGGGCAACTACTGTTGCCTGAGCGGCACAGCGTTGGAGCCTTTGAGAGCCAGCCACTCTGGGGAATACCGGTTGCGCTGAAGGATTGTTTCGACCTCAGGGGATACGTGACAACCTGCGGCTCACAGTTTCTGGAAAGGTCTCGTGCGCCAGCGATTGAGGATTCGGCGGTTGCTTCCCGGCTCAAGCGTGCCGGTGCAATTATCACTGGCAAGGCTCATCTTCATCAGCTTGCGTACGGAATCACCGGGGAGAATAAAGACTTCGGTGACTGCGTGCAACCTAACAATCCTGAGCTGCTGACGGGCGGATCATCGAGCGGTTCGGCGGCGAGCGTGCAGGAAGGTTCCGCGATGGCTGCCATTGGCACGGACACCGGCGGATCCATCCGCGTTCCTGCCTCTCTCTGTGGATTGGTTGGCTACCGATCGTCGATAAGCATGGCTACGGTGAACGGAGTTGAGCTTTGGCGTGGAGGTGAACACCTTGCACCGAGCTTCGACACGATTGGGTGGCTGTACCGCAGCCTCTCTGACGGACCGCTGCTGGGTGCGGTGCTGTATGGTCTTCCTGCGGTGCCTGCCCCCGATCTAAAAGGGCTTCGCGTCGGCATCACGGATGAATCGTTTACCTATGACTGCGAAGAAGAGGTGCTCGCCAGCCTTGGACATTGGATGGATTTGTTGCAGCGGCGCGGAGTACAAGTTGTACGGTTCGATACGGCCATGTGGCGCGATGCCATGGAGCTGTACGTACCTCTGCAGGCAAATGAAGCGGCGGCCATCCACCCAGAACCGCGCGACGGCTTTGAGCCGCTCATCGCCGAACGCTTGCGGCGAGGAGCGGCGCTGGCTCCGGAAGAGGTCGCGGAGTTGCGGAAGAAGCTAGCCGATTTCCGGCGGGAAAGCGAGCAGCGGCTCGAAGGCTTTGATGTTCTTTTGCTGCCAAGCTGCCCGGTCGCGGAGCTGCGCGCAGGGGAAGATCATTCGGAGTCGCGAACGAGAATTCTGCGCTACACCACTCCTGTCAGCCTGCTTGGCTGGGCTGCCGTCACGCTGCCGAGTCGTCGCGGCGGACCCCAACTGGTAGGCCGATTGAACTGCGACGCCGAACTGCTGGCGCTGAGTGCTGCGCTCGGGGAGAGCACGTCGGGGCCGGATTAAGACTGTTCTCTGCCTGAGGAATGGATGCTAGGCTGCTGGCATGCATACTGCGCGCTCCTTTTTTTCGATGGCTTTGCTGGTGTTGCTCTGTGGTATTGGCTGCCGGTCGTCGCAACAACCTGGTGGCCTCACAACGGTCAAGCTGCAGGCGGATTGGTATCCGCAGCCGGAACAGGGCGGTTTTTACGAAGCGATCGTCAAGGGCTTCTATAAGGATGAGGGGCTGGACGTGCAGATACTGCCCGGCGGCCCTTATATCTCCAGTGAGCCGCTGGTCGCTAGTGGAGCGGTCCAGTTCGGCATGAACACCTCGGATCATGTTCTAGAGTCGATTGCCAATTCCAACGAACCGATCATCGCGGTGGGCGCTACGATGCAGCACGATCCGCAGGGAATCATGGTTCGAACCGATTCGCCCGTGCATACCTGGACTGACCTGAATGGACGCACCGTCGCGGTAAAGCCGGGTTCGACCTGGTGGGAGTTCCTGGTGCAGAAGTTTCATCTGGACCGCGTGCATGAAATCCCCGCGACCTACAGCGTGGCCAATTTCCTGCAGGACCCGAACTACATCCAGCAGGGATTTGTGACCTCCGAGCCTTACTTCGCCGAGAAGGCCGGTGTTTCGACGCGGTTCCTGATGAATCGCGATGCCGGCTTTGACCCTTACCGGGTGTTCTATACGTCGACGGATTTCCTTCACGCGCACCCGGAGGTCGTGGCGAAGTTCGTGCGCGCCAGCGTTCGCGGATGGCGCGATTACATGAACGATCCGGCGGCAGCCAATGCCATGATCCTCAAGCTGAATCCGGCGCTTAGCCCGGATTGGATGCAGTACAGCTACGATGCCCTCAAGAAGGGCAGCTACATTACCGGCGAGGACGCAGGCGGGACGCTCGTCGGGCAGTTCGATGGGGCGCGATGGCAGAGCATGTATGCCCAGCTGCTCGATCTGCATGTCCTCAAAAGGCCGATCGAGGTGAACTCGGCTTTCACGACGCAGTTCCTCAAGTGAGGCTGGCTATTCCTCCACCCCCCCAGGGGGGTGGGGGTGGTCAAGTCTTTCATTCCAAAGGACTCAATGTTTTTAGCTCGCTAAAATGGTGTATCTACTGAAGTTATATGCAAAGTATTGATCTTATAAGGATTAGGCAAATAAATAGGCCGAATCGTCGGAGTTTTCTTCTAAATCAGGACTTACCCTATTTCAAGTATATCAATTTCACACATAATAACCGGCAATGGTTGTTGTAACGAATTATCTTGGAACGCAAGGAGAGGGCTGTTTTTCTAACTCCGTGATTTAGGCGAGACGAAGCTCTCCTACTCTCCGGTACTCTTCATCGTCCCGGCTTTCCTAATAGAAGGCTGGGCGTGCTCAATGTCGAGAGCGCCACAGCGACGGTTACGGTTGCAGGCGGCGATATCAGCGGTTTTCCGTTTCCGTCATACCCATTCGCCACCAGGCTGAAGGTGAAATTTCCATAGGGAACACCACCGGGCCAGAGATAGGCATAGCTGAGAGCCGTTGGGCCCAGCGTGCTGGGCGTTGCAATCACTTGCCCGGTCGTCGTATTCGTCAGAGTGAATCCTGAGATGCAATCCTCTGGCTTCGATCCGCAGTTCGGCGCATTCGGTGCGTATTGCCAGTTGAAATCGACCTGGTGAAATGGGCTTGTGGTGGTTGCGGCGAAGAGGAAGGCATTGGAGCGGCCGGTAACCTCGGCGTGCAGTTCGGTCTTCGATGTGGATGCCGGCGCCAGCAGATGGTGAGCAACTGCGTAGAAAGACGCGAACGATGCAGCCGCTAAGACGAGGGTTAGTAACCGTCTCATGGAGCGAGACTCCTTTCTTATTTGGCCCCGGGGGAGTTCGTGTTATGGGATGGCCGTGATGCCACTTAGCGGGAGAGTGGATATTAAAGAATGCAGCATAGCCCAATGGTTTCGGTAGCTAAGTGAATCTAAGAGGCACCAAGGTCAGAGCTAAGCAAACCAATTATTAAAGGCCCGAAGAAGTGCCCAGAGTAGCGCTTTCGAATTATATGCGAGATTACTTTAACTCATCAGAGAGAGTATGGGAAATAGAAACAGCATATAAAGGTTTAGCTCGCGAGTTCATCATTAGTTGGAAAAGATCGTAGAGGTGCTTGGCATAAAGAACCGCTCCACTGTCTGAGTGGAAGCTAAAGCTGCATTGGCTTCAGGTCGCAGAGTTCAAATTATGACCCAACTTCAGGGCGCGATTAGTTATGCCCCGTCTGCATGGTGCTGTTGGGTGTCTTTTGCAAACCATTTGAAGAAGAGCAAAGCTGCTATCATGGCGAACAATTGAGCAGCCATGAAGAGGGTCGTATCCCGCGGATAGATTCCAGCAAACGTATTCGTCATTGAGCGAGCAACGGTTACGGCAGGATTGGCAAAGGATGTTGAAGCTGTGAACCAGTATGCTGCCGTGATGTATGTTCCGACCGCTATTGGTACGGCTGACGGTTTGCTGCGTATAGTACCCCATATCACGATGAGAAGACCAAACGTGGCCACGAACTCGCTAAACACTTGCCCCATCCCAGTTCGTGCATGCGAAGAAGCGGAGAACAATGGTAAACCGAACATCAGATGAGCGACCGCTACCCCTGCGAAGGCACCCGTGAACTGAGCAATGATGTAAGCAGGCGTCTCCCGCCACGCAATTCCGCCAATGCAAGCGTCGGCCAGCGTGACAACGGGGTTAAGATGCGAGCCTGAAATCGGGCCTAAAACCAAAATTAAAGCTACAAGCGTAGCTCCTATAGCAATGGAGTTTGCGAGCAGGGCTATGGCAACATTGCCACCAGCTAGACGTTGCCCCATAACGCCAGACCCCACTATCGCAGCTAGCAGAAACATTGTGCCGAAGAATTCTGCTACTGCTCTGCGTGAGAGCGCGGTCATCATTGCTTCCCAATCCGTTTGATCTCTTCCTGAATCGTCATTCGCTCAAGCGTCGGCAGAGGTAATGCAAGAAATAGCGCGATTCTTCGTTCGAGCGTGGTGAACGCGCTACGAAACGCGCGAGCGATCTCTTCCGGAGTGCCCTTCACGGCTGCAGGATCAGGAACACCCCAATGCGCTGTCATAGGTTGCCCCGGCCAGTATGGACAGGCTTCGTTCGCAGCGTTGTCGCAGACTGTGAAAACGAAATGCAGTTCTGGTGCACCCGGCTGCCCATATTCATCCCATGATTTACTGCACAGCCGTTCGGTCGATATTCCGGCTGACTCGATCTGCGCAAGTGCTTCGGGACGAACTTTCCCGGTCGGTTGACTACCTGCGCTGAAGGCGGTAAAAGTTCGTTCGCCTTTGTGGTTGAGAATTGCTTCGGCCATGATCGAACGAGCAGAGTTGCCTGTGCAAAGAAAAAGAACGTTGTAGTGGTTGCTCATGGTGTCCAACTTTCAGGATGCCTTCTCAGGACAGCAATCTGGCCCGCAGCAAGCATCCGTCGGTTTCGTAGCCCGTACAAATGCGCTCATGAATTTGCCGTCTACTTGTGCAGTAATTGCGTCTACGTCGATGCCTGCCTCGGTTAAGAACAGCCGTGCATCCTCGATGCTGTAGACGCGAGTTGGTTCTAACGAAACATCGCCAAAGCCCACAGCAGCCAGTTTGGATTGATACTCGCTCTCTTCAAGCGCACCTGCGATGCAACCCACCCAAAGCAACATACTCTTGCGAACTTCTTCATGAACCACGCCACGTACCGCAACATCGGAGACAGCAAAGCATCCTCCGGGCTTCAACACACGGAACGCTTCACGTAACACGCGGTCTTTATCAGCGGAGAGATTGATGACGCAGTTAGAAATCACTACATCAACGGTGTTATCCGGCAGTGGAATGTTCTCAATTTCACCCTTCAAAAATTCAACATTCTCAACTCCGGCTTGTCGCTGATTCTCGCGGGCGAGCGCAAGCATTTCGTCGGTCATATCCAGCCCATAAGCTTTGCCCGTCGGCCCAACTCGTTTCGCTGAAAGCAACACGTCAATTCCACCACCTGAACCGAGATCGAGCACGATTTGACCCGGCTTCAGGTCAATCAAAGCAGTAGGATTGCCGCAACCCAGCGAAGCGAGCACCGCATTCTCTGGCAATGTGCCTTTCTCGGCGTCTCGATACAGATCTTTTGTAATCGGATCACAACAACTCAACCCAGAGTCACAGCAAACTGTTGCCCCGTTCTCGCTTACTAATCGGGCGGCGGCTCCGTACTTTTCCTGGACCAACGTCTTCGTATCCATGAAGCACCTCACATTCGCTAAAGCGAATGTATGATGTTCTTAACGTATCTGTCAATGCGTATATAATTACAGCATGGCTCGAGACAGCAAACCGTTCGATCTCGTTCGGCTTTTCGCTGCCCTAGCCGACCCAACACGGCTACGCCTTCTGAATCTAATGAGCGGCAGAGAAGTATGCGTGTGCTATTTCGTTGAGATTCTGAAAGAGGAGCAGCCAAAAATTTCACGACACCTTGCGTACCTAAGGAACGCTGGAATCGTCATAGCGAGGCGTGAAGGAAAGTGGATGCACTACAGCATTCAACGGCCAGACGATGAACGAGCATCTTCAATCCTGGATGCGACATTGGAATCATTCAAGACAGATCGAGAAATGCAGGCCGATCTCTCCCGATTAGATCGCGCTTGTTGTGCGCCAGGGAAAATAATCGCGCGCTGGAGGGTGCACCTGTCCCTCAACCTGTACTTGCATGAAGGCAATTTCAACCACGTTGTCGTTCATGCTGATAACTTATTGCGATGCCGCACTTGGAGTAATTAAGTGGTAGGACAAGAAGCCAAGAAATGACAATAGGGGGCTTCCTGAAGCTTGGAGGCGCGGGTCGGAATCGAACACGCTCACCATATTGGAAGAATGTAACTTATTGATTATTAAATGCTAATGAGACGCTGAAAACGCACCTAACGCAGATTGTCAGCACGAAATTAGCACAAAGGCCGTCTAGGCGATGCGCGGGTCGCGGTAGGCCTTGCGCCTATTCAGACAGCAGCGAACGCTCCTACCTAGTGTCAACTCGTCCATCCGATAGTGCCTCAGTTTGAAATCAGTCGGGTCATTCGAGGAAATAGCTTCCTTATGCACATAACTAGTCAATTTTCAACAAGAATTCCGCTGCTAATATTTTCTAATGGCGACCCATTCACACGTTTCGGCGGCCCGCAGCGAACGCACAATGAATGAAGCTTCTAAGCCGAACGACCGAGCCTACCAGCCTCCGCCCCGTGATGACATGCGGATTATGACAGTGGGCGATCTGTTAGCGGGCAAGCGCCAAATTGCGCCCAGTCAGCAGGCGCGTTTTGGATTCGAGTCAGAAGGACTGGAACTCCGAATTTGGTGCGCAGGCGATATTGAACTGATCCAGAAGCGCGCAGTGTCGATTGTTGGAACACGCGATGTAAGCCAAAATGGAGCTGCACGGGCACGTCGATTGGCAAAAGAACTCTCCGATGAGGGCTTGGTCATATTTTCTGGCTTGGCAAAGGGCGTCGATACTGAGGCACTTCGGAGTGCGATACATGTCGGAGGTCGTGTTGTTGCCGTCATTGGGACTCCTCTCGACAAGGCATACCCTGCAGAGAACAAGCGGCTCCAAGAAGAAATTTATCGAGAACATCTTCTAGTCTCCCAATTCCACCCAGGCCAGCGTGTATTTCCGAGCCATTTTCCTGAGCGCAACAAACTTATGGCCGCTCTCAGCGATGGAACGGCCATTATCGAAGCTGGCGATACATCAGGCACTCTTCATCAGGCGGCAGAGTGTGTGCGTCTCGGAAGATGGCTGTTTATCGCACAAGCGGTGATGGACGACACTACCTTAACGTGGCCACGTAGATTTGAGACATATGAGAGATGCAGGGTACTGCGGGATGTGACAGACATCCTCAGCGCACTAGACTCCACCCACTTATGAGTCTCGACAATATTAGCTATTGTCGATATTTGGCGGATGTCACAAAGCCTTGGCGACAGGAGCATTACGACGTAGCAAAGATAGTACGCGCTATCAAGGGAGAACCGTTCAAAGGATATGCGGATTTCAAGATTGGAAAGGTTGTGGAACGGCTCGATCCTGACCATCGTAAGGTCGCCACTGACTGGTTTGTTGACCGCGTAGCAGCGGAGACAAGCTTTTCCGCTGAAGACCATCTCTTATGCCCGATTCCAGATAGCCAATCCACACCCTCATCGACGCATGCACCACGAACCTTGGCCCTCGCAGAAAGGCTGTCGGAGCGATTCCCTCAATTAAAGATTTGGGATCATCTTCGGTTTAGAAAACCGATGCCGCGGAAAGTTCGAGACGAAGAGTTGCTTTTTGAGAATTTTGTCTGTACGGCACCCGTTCCTTCTGGATACATCGTCTTGTTGGACGACGTATGCACTTCCGGAGCGCATGCGCGGGCGGCGCAGCGCCGATTGCGTGGGCGGCGTGCCAATGACATGTGCGCCATGAGCGTGGCTCGCACCATGCTTGATCCGAATGAAGAGGTGTTTGGATTCCGCTTAGACCCCCTCTAGGTTTGGCGACTGATTTCAAACTGACCCTGCCAAAAATCAGGTACCCTATGCGGATTCGCCTTTTGTTCATAATGATTCCGTCATGTCACCGAGGGAGATCACACCAGCGCAGGCATTCGGCATCATCGTTGACCGAATCGAGAAGCGCATGCAGACGCTAGGGGGCTTGCTTAGGTCATCTTCCCTTCTCGGAGATGCTTTGCTGAACTTGTACCCTCGTCGGCTCCGAAGTGCTTTTCCAAATTAGGAGTTCAACTGAACTGTGGCCAGCGCACGTCATTCGCAGTTCCTTGTACGAATAGTTCGGCTTGGTGTCGTCTGGTGTATCTAGATCGCAATGTGTCAGGCCCCTCTTGGAGAAGTCTCGAACCGCGCCAACTAAAGCGTCAGCCACATCCGCCGCCGTTCTCGCCTTTGGTGCCCAACGAACAACAGCGAGAATCAGCCTCCCATCTCGAAATGTTGCCTGTCCTTCTGTATCGCAATCGTTGTTATTCTCGCCATCCTCGCAGATAGTCCAACTCTCTATATTGGGTGCGTCGTTAGGGAAATGAGTCACTTGAGGGTGGAGGTTTGCGGCCTTAAATAGCTGATAAACGTGATCCCTTGACATTCCAAGTGAAACCTCAACGCTGCCAATCGATATGCTTGGCTGAATAGGGATTGTTTGAGAGCACGCTGGCGGAACAAGCGTAAATACGAGGGACAACATAGTTCCCATGATCACAGTAATAGGATTCATCTTGCCTCACGTGGTACAGAATGCCTTTGGGAGTTTACTCGTGAACGGCAATCGCTCTCTCCCGATTCCGCTTGCAAACCCCACAGGTGCCACCATCCTTGGCACAATGTTTGCAATATTGGCAGTTCTTACAGGCGCTGCAAGGGTCATCTCCGAAGCAGGTGGCGAAGGTCACATCTGAGGCGATGCCGCCGAGAACCAAAGCGACTATCACGAAGGAAAAAATCTGTTTGAGGTGGGACACATTCCAATCCTCCCTTGTTAAGAATTGGGGGAGTGGCCGAAATGCTCACAAATGGTACGCCTATTTTTACCCTTCGTCATCGTCAAACGCGGCTTGCTTAAGCCCGTACTGGCGTGGCATGATTCCGTCCTCCGTTTGTTTCGCGGAAGATAACTATGGAGGATGAGGAAACAAATGCCGATAGACACACTTTCTCTGCTAGAGCGCCAGCAACTCGTGAATCAATTCCGCATTCTGGAAAAGCTAGACCCTGACAATGCCAAGGACTACGCAGCAAGAGCTGACATCATTGCGCATGGCTACACAATCCAGTACGACAGCGTTTTCACCGAAGTCTACGAAGAAATGGATGTGGAAGAGGGCCGTTATGTGTACGAAGTTCTGGACTTGTTCCGCGTTCTCATTCGAAGCTATGAGCAGCTTGTAGACAAGCAGGGATTAACGCTGGACGATGTACGCTTTAAGGGTTTTGATGGAAACAATGAAAGTAGACGTTGGGCCTTTGCGGAGCATTTGAAGAAGGAGGGCCGCTGGGAAGAAACTCTCACAGGCGGACTCAACAGCCATTCCATTATGACAATGACTCTCTACCCTCGAATGCTGGAGAGATTCGCGCCAATCAGGCAGCAGATATTGGCGAGTCATTCTGGCAATTGGATTCTGACGGCAGACCAAATTCGGGAGATCATTTCTTAGATGCACGGCTCGCTCATGGCCCTCCCCTTCACCTCTTGCGCACAGTGGTCTCGTTGTATCGGGAGACGAAGTATTGCTGTGCCTTGCGAACCTGTCGAGCAACGATGTCCAATTCCGACTTCGCCACCATAGAACATCCTCACTGACAGAGTTAGCACATTGTCGAGTGATTTACTGTGCGACTTGGCTATGCGGATAGTTGAAAAGCATGACTCCATTACGAGAAATCGATGCTGGGACGTTTCAAGACCCTTTGTTCAAACTTGCCAGAACACTGTCACTCAAAGTCGATAGAGAAGGGCCGGGGCTTAAGTTTGCTCCCGACTATGTGAGTGTTGATCTGTTCGCACTGATTCGCCAAGCCACATTCACATGCAAATTTTTCTTTTATCTGAATGCTGATGAACGTCGTGCAGAAGACACTCATTGGGATACGGCCTATACGTTTGTGGCTGCCCCGCTGGTTCGTACAATCATCGACTGTCTTTACAACATCACGTACATACTTCAGGCCCCGCGCTCCAATGGGAAGGCTTTCCGGCAAGCTGGCTACCGCAAAGAACTGGAAGGTATGGACAGTGATGAAAAGAAATACAGTGGCCAGTCTGACTGGGATGATTATTTCAAGGAAAAACGTAACAGCTTGAGTATTGCAATGCGGCAAAACAACCTGCTTGAGGCAGAGATACGGAAGCAGGAACCGTGGAAAACACTCGGACAATATCTAAACCAGAAGGGAAAAGGTGGAAGTCTTACCCCACATCAGGCTTTCTTACAGACATTCACTTATGGAATTTGGAGAGAATATTCCGCTATGCTGCACGGCGGTTTCGATGGACTTTTGCCTTCGGCCGCATATTTCATGAGAGATGCACAGAAATTCGAAATCAGGGAAAGGATGGATGAAGTGTTCCCACAGCAAATGTCGCTGCACATGAGCCGTGCGGCTGGAATATTGATTTGCATCCTCACGGAGATTCAGGGGCACTTTAAGTTCAAAGAAGCAGATATCGACGCTAGGCTTCATCGACTGTGGAATGCTCTGATGCCTGTGTATGAAATCAAAGAACTGTACGATGACCACTACGAACAGTTCATGGCGAAGAGGAGAATTAAACCGTGATCGAAGCTGAAAGGCATGAACTGCTGACCGAATTGCGGGAACGACTTGAGGAGTTTTCAGCCACGTATTCTGAAATGGGCGCGAGCCTTTCAACAATAGGTGAAGCCAGATCGAACTTTTGTGAGAAGTTGATGCTTTTGAATGGGGCATCGTTGACATTGATGTTCACCGTTGTCGGAACTGCTGGAATTCGGATGCATGTAGGTAATCACATTGGAGATTTGAGAGGCTTCAAAATTGCGTGTTGCTTGCTTATTGTTTCAACGATCTTCTGCATCCTCCATAATCAGATGAATACAGCAATGTTGGTGCATGAGTTCAATGCGCGCTTTACTCTGTTAGTCCAGATGCGGATGGATCAAGTCAATTCAGTATTTAAGAAACTCGGATTACGTGAGGTAGGCTTTAAACCCGTGAAACCCCCTCAGACACATACGAAGCACCTCATTTCGACTGAGAATGTGATGCGTGTCAGCTCAACGGTGGCACAGGTCTGTACAGTGGCTGCATATGTCGCATTACTTGTTTTCTTCGACGGCATCATCCAGACAGTTTTGAACTGAAGTTAGCAGAAAAGGTAATCGTTGGCGCGGTATCCTTTTTCCTGGCGCACTGATGGA
>Ga0206941_10214_pt1 | contig 15881 bp, 11 predicted proteins | sample Alteio_BWOrgHeat_9_FD_153251 | JGI IMG/M metagenome (GOLD analysis project Ga0206941, IMG submission 153251) | Enriched cells from forest soil in Barre Woods Harvard Forest LTER site, Petersham, Massachusetts, United States -... | ecosystem: Environmental > Terrestrial > Soil > Temperate forest >...
ACATTTAGAGCGATTTCAGCCCTATAAAGTGCGGCCATCACACGATGAGATTCCAGATCGATGGGAAACCGGCACCCAGGCGCACGAACTGATCGCCGGGGTCGGCGCGGCCGTCGACTACATTGCTGGAGTGGGTCTCCACAGCCATCCAGCGGTGAAGACTCGGCGTGCAGCGCTGGCGGCCGCCTATGGCACGACCGTCGCATACGAACGGCGCCTGATCTCGACTCTCATTGAAGGATTGCAGACCATTCCGGGGGTACGTATCTACGGGATCACTGACCCCAAACGATTCGCGGAGCGCTGCTCGACACTCTCCCTCCGCATCGGGAATCATCCTCCGAAGACGATTGCCCAATTCCTCGGCCAGCGTGGTATTTTCACTTGGGACGGGAACTACTACGCACTCAATTTGACTGAGCGCCTTCAATTGGAACAAAAGGGTGGAATGCTGCGGATCGGCCTGGTACATTACAACACGCTGGAAGAGGTGCATCGCCTGCTCGGGGCCCTGCGCGACTTCGTCTCCCAATGCTGAATGCGGGACCGGACTGCATTGCCAGTAGTGTCGAACCTGGGACCCTCAGGGCCGGTATTTCATTCCCCACCATGGTTCTCAGAAGCACGGTTCCTCCCTGGAACTTAGCGACATCCCCTTCAACGGACCTACCGGGAAGTGGGTCTGGCTCGCTCGATTCGCTTTCGCCGCATCGCTCGCCATTAGAATGCGACTATGGATGCGTGCGATGTTGGCATACGATCCAACGGATGGAGTGACGACGGTGCGCGAGCTAACGTGGAACGGTTGCCGGATTCTATGTCTTGTTGGATTGTTGGTGTGGTATGCAGAGAGCAGCATCTCTACCCTGTGTCAAAGCGCCATTTCAGTCACAAGTGATCCGGCTGCACTTGTTAATCCGCTGATTGGTACCACCAATGGGGGGAACGACTATCCAGGTGCAACCTTGCCTTTGGGCATGGTGGCGTGGAGTCCTGAGGAGCCACGTAACCATCCGCGGCGGCAGGTGCAGGGCGTGCCCGGATCGATGCGTGACGATCTCGGTCGGCCTGCGGCTCCGGGTGGATATGAGTATTCGTCGACTCGCATCAGCGGGTTTTCATTGACGCACCTTATGGGGACGGGTTGTGCCGGAGCCAGCGGCGACATCCCATTTATGCCCTATGCGGGGGAAATCACGACGTCGCCAGCGGAGGACACAGGCGCAGAGATATACGGCAGCACGTTCTCGCATGATCACGAGACGGCGCAATCCGGTTATTACAAAGTGGAACTCGACGATGGGGTAGTGGCGGAACTGACGTCCACGCTTCGCACCGGATCAGGGCGGTTCACCTATCCGCAGGGTAAGCCGGCAGTGATGCTAGTGCGTACGGCGTATTCCGAGACGGGCAGCACGGACGCGCACATACGTATTGATCCCAAAACGAGGACGATTTCGGGATCCGTGACCAGCGGGAATTTCTGCGGCTACATCGGTACCGTTAACCGCCGGAGTTATTACACGCTCTACTTCGTGGCTCACCTCGATAGGCCGTTTCGGAGTGGAGGAACTTGGCAGGGTGCGACCGTAAAGCCGGGTAATTTAGAGGCAAGCGGCGGCACGACGTACGGAACAAAAGGATTTGTGCCGCCCGGAAAAGGTTCCGGAGGATGGGTGGTTCTCGATACTTCGAAGTCAGCCAGCGTCGGCATACGGGTGGGCATTTCCTACGTCAGTGCACAGAACGCCGAGGCCAACCTGCGTGCCGAAAATCCAGAAGGAACTCCGTTCGAACTCGTGCGCGAGAAGGCCCATTCGTCCTGGAACGAAGTACTCAAGCGGGTAGAGGTCGAAGGCGGCACACAGGACGAGCAGATCGTCTTCTACACCGCCCTGTACCACACGCTGATGGGAGAGAACCTCTACAGCGATGTCGATGGGAGCTATCTGGGAATGGACGGCAGGGTGCATACAGTGGCCGCTCCGCAAAATGCGCAATACAGCACGTTCTCAGGGTGGGACGTGTATCGCTCTCAGTTGCAATTACTGACGCTGCTGGCACCGGATATAGGCGGAGATGTGGCCCAGTCGCTTCTAAATCAAGCGAACCAAAATGGCGGCGAATGGGATCGATGGACGCACAATGCAGGCATCACCCACGTGATGAATGGCGATCCGGCAGCGCCTGCGATTGCCGATATTCTGGCCTTCGGCGGAAAGAATTTCGATGCAAACGCCGCTTACCAATCGCTGCTAAGAGCCGCTACTGTGCCGACGGCGCATGATCTGAGCAAAGATGGCTGCGAGGTGGAATGTGTCGGGCAGAGGCCGTCGTTAGATAAGTGGCTATCGCTGCATTACATCCCGGTTGGGGCGAATGCCTGGGGACCCGCGGCGGATACGCTGGAAGATGCCACGGCGGACTTTGCCGTGTCGGAATTGGCACGGCGCATGGGCGACGATGCAACGCGCAAGCAGTTTCTGGTGCGGGCGCAATACTGGAAGAACATTTTCAATCCGCAAGCCACGCCGGAGGGCGGGTACATTCAGAACCGCAATGCCGACGGCTCATGGCCGAAGTTCGATCCGGCATCGGATGAAGGTTTCGTCGAAGGCAGCGCGGCTCAGTACCTTTGGATGGTGCCCTTCAACGAAAAGGGCTTGTTCACGATGCTGGGCGGGACGGACAAGGCGAGTCAACGCCTGAACGCGTTCTTCTACAATCCGGACGGCAGCCTGGCGGTTACGGAATCGGGCGGCCTGCACGCCGAACTGAATAACGAGCCTTCGATTGAGACGCCCTGGCTCTTTGACTTCCTGGGCCAGCCGTGGAAGTCGCAGGAAGCGGTACGCAAAGTCCTGAATACCATCTGGACAAATTCGCCGAAGGGAATGCCCGGCAATGATGACCTTGGGGAGATGTCTTCCTGGTATGTATGGTCGGCAATGGGGATGTATCCCGAGATTCCTGGCCGTGCCGAGCTGGTGTTAGGTAGTCCGCTGTTCTCGAAGATATTGATCCATCGCCCCAGCGGCGACATCCTGGTGAGGGCGAGCGGGGCGGCTACGGATTCCCCCTACGTCCAAAACGCAAAAGTGAGTGGACAAGTGTGGACGAAGACCTGGCTTCCACAGAGCTTTGTTGAACACGGGGGGACGATCGAGTTTGAGCTAAGTGCGTCGCCGAATAAAAGCTGGGGGATTGAAGCGGAGGACGCACCTCCCTCGTTTGAACCATAGGATATGTACTGCGAATTCGGCTTAAATGTGTGAGTCAATTGCGCGAACCAAACGCATGAACTCCTGGGGTTTCGAAAATCGTGGGCTCCGCTCCCTCGCTTGAGCCAAACGGGCTTGCAGATTGAAACGATTCTCCTACCGCCCAGACGTTCAGCACCTCCACATGCAAGTGTTGGTCGGCTCATGAAGGGTTTCTCGCGCTGACGAACCTGCCAAGATGCTCCGAAACGCGAAAGGAGTTGCTACACTGCCGTCATCGAATAGCACTGTGGGAGAAAGACGGAAAAGATGCCGACCTCGCAAAAGGATCATTGGGCTGCTGAGGCCATCGATCGCTGGGTGGATTTCCAGGAGAGCCTTTCCTCAGAGAAGCGGAAATACCCCATCCAGCAGTTTCAAGCGTTTTGGTCAGCGACAGAACGCTACGCCAAATTAACGAAGGCGGATGCTTTGATTCACAAAAGTGTCGCCGCCGCGGTCAACGGACTCGTCGATTTCCTCTGCGCGGAACGCAAGCGTGTTCCAAACGACGTTCTGCGGGACGCTGAGCGCCTGGAGTGCCTCCTTTTTAGCGGATATGACCCATACTTCGAGGGCGACGAACCGCCAGGATTGTGACGCAATTCTCGCTAAGCGGTGACTCGCCAACAACTGACGTGGCCATGTGTCCGCTAAGGCGGTTTTACGGCCAGGTGGATTGGATTCGTAAACTCTGGCCGACATTCCTGACAGCATCCCAAGGAATGTTTACTGAGATATAACTGACGGGTGGACGACTGACGGGTGGACGACAATCGAGGCTCAAGCCAATTGCGGGGCCCCGCCCCGACGTCCCTTTAGGCGGGGTAGAAATTTCCTTGTCCTGGCCCGCGTATCAAGCAACAAACCTCCTCAAACTCGCATCCGACCTTTTCAATCACGATAGGCGAAGGAGGTCACTTGAGATGTCTACTGCAAGAGCTGCTGTAGCTCAGGAGTTGAGCACTGCCTACGTTCGCGGAATTTTCAAAAACCTGGAATCTGGTGACGGCATAGGGTTCTTCGACCATGTGGCGGACAACGTGGATTGGATCGTCGAGGGATCACATCCTCTTGCCGGTCACTATCACAGCAAAGCCGAGTTCCTCGCACACACATTTGAAAAGCTGGAGAAGGTCTTGCCGCACGGCGCGCAACTTCGCACTGAGCATGCGCTGGTGAGTGGCGACTGGGCGGTAGTTGAGTTGCATTCCCTAGCTACGGCGAAGAATGGCCTGCGGTTCGACAATCGGTACTGTTGGGTGTGTCGCTTCGTGAATGGCACGATTGTTGAGGTTCGAGCGTATCTCGATTCCGTCATGGTCGCTCGCCTTTTCGAGGAGAATCCGATTTAGCGGGAATAAGGTTTCTGCGGCAGCGCGAGGGTCGCTGCCGGGCCGAGACTGACCGCTCGAAAGGAGACGGCCAGATGTTTAATTCTTGCCGGTCGCTGCATGTGTTTGTCTTCGCGACCATGACGCTTGTCACCTTGCCCTCCCCATCGCCTGCCCAGGTCAGAGTTCTGATATCCGGCGGCTTCTCAGCCCCTTATCAGGAGCTTCTGCCCCTATTCGAGAAAGGCTCTGGCATTACAGTCACCACGACGCGGGGAGCCTCTCAGGGCGGCGGAGCCAATGGACCCACCTCGATCAGCGCTGAGCTTCGCCGCGGTCAGCCCGCTGACGTGGTCATCAGGTCCGGCCTCGTCGAGCCTGCGAGCGTCATCCTTTGAGTTCGCTGAGTATTTTCATCAAGTCACTGACCTGGATATTCTCGAGCGAATGAACTGCATTCTTGATCTTTTGGCGCGATTCCTCGGTGGCATTGCCAGCCGCCAGCTTATCGAACTTCGCTTCGATCTCTTTCCACGTGAATGGTCGAGTAGGTGCCCCAGCGAAGTCTGAGATTTCGTGGGTGAAGGACTCGCCCTTCTGGAGCCGTACTGTCACCCGGCTCGGGAGCTCGGCCGGGTAACGCGCCGTAAAGCCATCGTCGGGTTTCACCGTGACCTTCTGAAGCAGATCTTGGACGTCTCTCTTCGCAATCCGGCTGGCTTCGAGTTGTGCGGTCTGCACATCGCCATCAAGGAGTGCGACAGCCACGAGGTAGGGCAGGCTGTGGTCGGCATCCTCCTTTGTGTGGACATCGTGTTTCGGACCGAATCGCCCACCCCCCGTGAAATCGTAAGCGTCCTGGAAAACATCAACCTCGATGCTCACAATGTCGACCGGATCAAATGGGTGAGCCTCGTGCAGTGCGAGGGTACAGAAGACGGCTGATTGTGCGGGAATCGCTGTGTTGTAGGTCTTCAAAACGAGCCGATCGAAACAATCCAGCTTCATATTATTCCAGTCGACCTGGATCGACTTGCCGAGCGCCTGCGCCAACCCGTTTGGTCCCTCAATGACATACTGCGGGCCGGTCACCCCGCGGGACGCCAGGAAGACCCCGTGGATAGACGCCAGGGCCGCCTGAGATGAGTTCAAGCCCTTCCATTGCGAGATCGGTGTGGTGCGCACGACCAACAGTGGAATCACGTCACCGCAAATTTCGACGGCCGCTGCAGATCGTTCCTGGTCAAGCTGGAGGGCTTTGGATGCTCCAGCTGCTATCGAGAATGAGAGCTGTGTTGTGAAGTCAAACCCGTCGGCCATGAATGGAGCGCTGGCAGTTAATGCCGACTCGATTTGGTAGGCAACTGCCAAGGCGGCCAAGAATTCTTTGCCCGATCGTCCCGCGTGCTCGCACGCCGCCAAGACTGCTCCAACGTTGTCCGACGGGTGACAAAGTTCCTCCCCGCCAAGAAAACTGTCCATGAAGTCGATGTATCGGACGAGTGCTGTGTTGCACTGAGCTGCGTAGACGACGTTGGCTTTCCCGCCGCCGATCAAAGTGCATCGAGCGTCCGAACCGCCGAACTGTTTTGCCTGTTCCAGACACGCCATGGTCGGGAGCGCGCCGAGGGCGTTGATAGCGCACGCCAAAGAATCGAGCACGCTCACTTTGAGGCGCTCCCGCCGCTCGGGAGTGAGGTCCTCGTAGGTCATCCTGGAGGCGAACTTCGCGATACCTTCCGCTTGGCTGTCTCCAGTGATGATCGGCCTAGGCTTCTGTGCATAGTGGCCCTCCGTTTGGTCGGGAGCCGGAGCACCAAACTGCGTTCGACGATCCTGCTGGGGCGTTGCACCATATGTACTCATTGGGTTTTCACCTCCGGGGTTGAAATCTGCCAACCATAAGAAAGATCTGCTTCGGCTGCGCAGTTCAAACGAGCGCGCTACCGTAATTGCGTCGACTTTGCGGCAGCAGTAGGGTCGTGGTGGGGATTCCTTAGGCTCCCTACCCTGCAGGGAGGGTCTTCGATAGCCTCGTCAAGGATTTTATCTCCATTCGCGCCAATTTCCGAGTGGTCGCTAACATCGGAAGCGCCTCGCGCACGATACTTGACCGAGGCCGAGTCGCTCGCGCGAGGCGCTTTCGATTTGAACACAAGAAGGAAGCCGCAGGCGTTTGCCGCGGATGCGGTTAGTCTATGGAGATTGAATCAGAGCCTATTGATAAATCATGAGTTAGAGCTTTGTGCTGCAAAGGCCGATATTTGGAAGCTTCCCGGCGCATATGGCTCGAGTATGGCACAAAAGCAGCGTCCGTGGCGCCTGCGGCTTCGTTCTTGTCGGCAACATGGACACTTGGCGGTTTTACGGCCAAGTGGATCGGAATCGAGTTGAATCGTCGTGCGGAAACCGTCATTTGCGCCTCAGAAGACAACCTTTAAGGGCCGATTTTGTAGCAGAACCGGCTGCTCCCATTGCAGTTGCGATTTAACGATTGATCATAGCTGCGCGCGCGGCGTAGACGCTGGTTTTTTCAGTAAGCATTGTCGGCTGCGTTCCTCGTTCAAATCTATTGCTCACGCAGATAGCAGCGTCTCAATGCGCCAACTGGGACTATCACCGCTGGGCCCACCGATAACCCAAAAACTGGAACATCGATGATCGAATTCCAGCGGGTTCTGCGCAATCCCTGTTAGAAGGAGAAACTGTTTGGGTCCAGACCACCCACCCTCAATTCAGTTCGCAGCATCATGTACCCAAACTGCACCGACCCGACGGCCGCAAGCGTCGCAGATAGGTACGACTATAGTCATCCTCTGACACAGCGCGACAAGGGATTCGATGCAGCACAGTTCGACGGATTGCTCACAGACTATGACCGTATACTGCTCCGATTCGGTATGCACATCTTGTGGCAGCTCTAGGCGACCGATGCCGAGGAAGCTAGAAATAGTGTGCTTTCTGATCTCATGGTCGAGCAAAAGAAGGCACGATCCGCGTTACAGCAACATGCCGTCATAGAAAACGACGAAACAGGGGGTAGTAGATGACAACGATAAACATGGCCACCCAATCCGCATTGGCCGTGGCGCGCGATCTGCGTGCGGTGATGCAAGGTAAGGTCGTACTGGCAGGCGAGAACGCCTACCATCACGTTCAGCGGATTTGGAACGGCGCCGTCGACCATCGGCCGGCAGTCTTTGCACTCTGTGAGACCGTCGCAGACGTTCAGGCTTCTGTGCGCATTGCTCGCGCTCACAACCTTCCCCTATCAGCACGCGGGGGCGGACACGACTGGGCGGGCCGCGCTTTGCGACACGGCGGTCTCGTGATTGACCTGACTTGCATGCGCCACGTTGAGGTGGACGCAGCAGCAAAGATCGCGACAGTTGCCGGCGGCGCTACGGGCACGGATGTGAGTGCTGCTGTTACTCCACACGGATTGGCAGCCGTGACCGGCAACGTCGGAGCCGTTGGCATGGCCGGCTTTCTCCTCGCCGGAGGATATGGGCCGCTCACCACAAGATTTGGACTAGCCGTCGATAACCTGCTCGGCGCGGAGCTCGTGCTCGCCGATGGCCGTATTGTTTGGGCGGATGCATCGCAAAACCGCGACTTGTTCTGGGCTATTCTAGGTGGCGGCGGTAATTTCGGTGTGGTCACCTCGATGCGTATTCGTCTCCATCCGGTAAGTGAGATCCTGGCGGGTATCATTCTGTTTCCCTGGTCAGAGGCCCGGTCGGTGCTGCGCGGCTACGGAGAGATGATGGCTTCTGCTCCCGACGAACTCTCGATGCTGGCGGGAGCCCTTCCTGGGCCGGACGGCAGCCCGGTCATATTCCTTGGGCCCATATGGAGCGGTCGACCTGAAGAGCGTGAAAGGGTCATCGCCCGGTTGCAGAGCCTCGGCGCACCCATTCTGACGCAGATTGCACCGATGACCTATTCCAATCTACTCGCCATCTATGACGCGCAAGTGATCAACGGTCGCCACTACACGCTCCAGACGCGCTGGCTTGCCGATCTCACGCCGGAGATCATTTCTGCCATAGCTGAAGCGGGCGCGGCGCGGACGTCAAACCTTTCCTTCATCGCACTGCACCACTTCCACGGCGCGGGCACGCGAGTGGCTCCTGATGCAACAGCGTTCGGCATGCGTCGAAAGCACTTCATGATCGAGATCGTTGCGGCATGGGAGCCAAGCTCGAAGGACGAAGCCGCCGTTCACCGGCAGTGGGTCTCTGATCTGTCCTCGGTCCTTGCGCCGCTCGCGCTGCCCGGCGGCTACGCCAACTTCCTCACGCGGGATGATCATGAGCAGATCGGCTCTGCATACGGAAACAACGCACGCCGCCTGAGCGCCCTCAAGCGACAGTTCGATCCCGACAATATCTTCTCATCGACGACGCCGCTGCCGGTCTGAACCAGCAAGTCCGAACCCAGACTGCCTGCGAACCTCGAGGCGTGTTCTGCGCAATACCTATTGGAAGGAGAAACACCATGGGCACCGAGCCATGCACGCGCGATTTTGTGCAGGATATCCGTCGATGAACGGAAACAATCTGAGAACTCGTGGCGGTTCAATTCTCGTTACCGTCAGACCAACCCCCGGCCACGTGAATCCCATGCCGGCCATCGCCTGCCATTTGCGTGGCCAGGGTCACTCGATCATCTTCAATACAGCAGAGGTGTTTCGCAAACAGGTTGAATCTGAAGGGCTCCGCTTTGTGCCGCTCATCGGGAAGGCGAATTTCGACTATCGCACCTTCAACAAGTTCATCCCCGAAGACCAGACGCTTACGCCAGGCCCCGAAGAAACGATTCATAACTTCAAGCATGTCTTCGGCGACACGATGCTCCCTCAGTGTGACGGAATCAAAAAGATCATGAGCCGTGAGACAGTGGATCTGATCCTGACAGACTTCGTCTTCTTTGGCGTATTTCCCCTGCTCCTCGGCCCAGGGACAGATCGGCCTCCCATCATCTCGGTGAGCGTTTCGCCGATCGTGCTAAGCAGCGACGATGCCTCGCCTTTTGGCCCTGCAATCACGATTGAAGAGAAGGAGCGCAACCGCGAAGTAACCGAGCAGTTTCAGGTCAGCCTGGAGCCCGCACAGGAATATCTGAATGATCTCCTGCAAGGTTATGGTTGCAGGAGCTTGACGGGCTTCTTTCTCGATTGCACCTACACACTGTCGGACTTGCTTCTTCAATTGAGCGTGGACGCTTTGGAGTTTCCCCGCAATGACATGCCAGACCATATCAAGTTCGTAGGACCCGTCTTTCCCAGATCCTCGTTGGTTTTCGCCCACCCGTGTGGTGGAAAGAACTGGACGGCTCAAAACCCGTGATTCTCGTGACCCAGGGAACTGTTGCGAACACCGATCTGAACGAACTCATCGGACCCACGCTCGTCGGCCTCTCAACTGAAGATGTGACGGTCATCGCAGCCACGGGAAAACCTGACGGAGAGATTGCCACACCTGTTCCTGAAAACGCAATTGTGACTCCATTCATTCCATTTCTCGAGGTGCTGCCCAAAGTGGATGTCTTCGTCACCAATTGCGGCTATGGCGCTGTCAACCAGGCACTAAGTATGGGCGTTCCGCTTGTAGTTGCAGGCGAGACCGAAGATAAGGCGTTCGTCGCAGCCCGTGTGGCCTGGACTGGCGCAGGCATCAATCTGGGAACATCGCGTCCGACGCCGGAACAAATGTGCCGTGCGGTGCGCCAGGTGCTGAATGAAGACACCTATCGAGCAAAAGCACGCACACTCCGGAACAACTACGCGCAATACGATGCGCTGAACCTCGTCAACAGCTACGTAGAATCGTTTCTCGAGTCAGAAAGAATCATCAGGGCGGCATACGAACATAGCAACGCCTGAAAGAAAACACATGCTGTGGCTCGCATTGCATGTTCCGTCCTGCGCATTCCCTTGTAGAAGGAGAAATGCGATGCATGACAAACAACCAATCAACGTAAGCAGTACCAGGAGTCGGAATCGCACCATCGTTAAAGCCTCACGGATCACGCGGGTGCTGTTGGCGGCCCTGCTGCGTCGGGCCGCGAGGAACAGAGCGGCGCGATTGGAGGCTGCTGCAAACGGGGCGTTCTGACATGATCCCTTCATCAGCGTTGAGCTTATGCGTGCGCTGCTCGAGTTTTGGCGTCGTCCACTAGCGCGCCCCGGCAAACATGTCGATCAGCACTTCCGTCATGGTAGGGTCAACATTCCGCATGGCCGAATAGTCCGCTTCGCGTCAACTTGGTTTCGCGGGAATCGACCCGGAATCAACTTGCAGCGAAGGCGGTTTTACGCCCAAGTGGACTGGATTTGTAAACACTGGCCGAGATTTCAGGAATAGTCTGTGGCGGCTGGAGCTTTGATCTTTACCAAGTCGCGCTTCGCGAAGAGGCCCTCTCATGATGCTTGAACACCGCCGTATTCGCCGCCAGAGGTGGCAATCCCTAGGTTCCAGTTTGCGTTGCGCGGTGTTGGCGACGAAATGGAGCCACCCCAACCCTGTGCGAAGCATCCGGTTTTGCCGCCGGCGAGAGACCAACTAATTCAACGCCAGCATTCGCCACGATGATTGGAAGTGCCCCGAATTCCCAGAGGAAACAGTGTTCTGGTGTCGATTGATCCCTGGAATTCAACCTAGTGATGTTTGCGCGGCACCAGTCTTGAAGAATAGTTGAACGCGTCGAAACCGTACCGTTCTGCCGACACCTACCACGCCTTTACGGCGACGACGACCGGTGAAGTTGCAGTGTTGTTCACTACCCTTGTTTGAAGAATGAACTGTAAGTTTTTCCGGTACCAGTCATTAGGGGCACTGATCGATAGCCTCTTCATCTGTTCGGGATCGGTAACGAAGTCTGCAGCTCCCTGGGTGCCCTTTTGGGTCAGCCCCGCAATGGCAATGAGAGCTTGGCCAGTCTTCGAGCGAGGCATACGCGTGATTACCGCATAGTCCATGGTTGCTCTGCCATCAGAATCGTATGTCGGCATCCAGATTCTGCCTGGGTTCGCCTGTTCTCGAATCGATAGCGCCTGAGCACCGTAAACATTGAAGGGCAGATCTCCCGTCAGTTCCATAGTCCAACTGTTGTTAAATGCGCCAATCAAGACAGTCGGATTCTGACGAAGATCGCCGAAAACAACATCATCGCCGAGCCGCAGGTCGAATCGTTGTCGATGACTCGTTAGCAGGGAGGCGACACGCACATTTGCTGCCAGATCGCCAATGGTAAGGTAGTCGTTCTTGTATGCGATGAGGTCATCGGGTTCCAACCTCGTGTCCGGAGAGATGGGCACCACAAATTCAAGCCCCTGACTCTTAAGTCCGTCCAAATGATGGGTCGACTTGTACCGGCTGATAAAATCGGGGCTCAACAGGTAAACTGCGTTGGCTCCCGAGTAAACAACCACGGGATTCGGCGCGTTTATGAGCGGCTTCCAAAACAGGTCGATCGGTGCCGTGGGCCGCAACAGGAACCAAACTCCAAACGCCAAACAGGGCAGCACAATTGCGGAAAGCGAAATTATCAATCTCCGCCGACGTTGCTGGTTTCTGTGTATGGATTCCGGCCGCTCGACGTGAGGCAGCGTGGGAAGAACCAGTTTTGGCGCCTCCATACCCGATTGTTCCGGGGCTGAACTCACCGATACCGAAGCTGGGCGAGTCGCATACTCGCTAAACGAAGCTAGGTATGAGCCAGGACTGATCTCGATGCGGACTGCCGAGCGGCTTCCTTCTCCAACATAGAACTGAGCCAGTCTCTTCCGGACCTCTGCTGCACGCGCCCGAACAATTGGGTCTTCATTCGTATCGTAGTCGGGCCGCCGCCCGAAGACGTTTACTCCGATAAGACGCTCCTTGAGCAGTTCTGATCGACCAGCCAGAGTCTCGTCGACGATGTAGCGGAGCAGTTGTTGAGACTGTTTGCTAGCGCGAAAAGGCGAACTATGAAAGATCTCATCCAAAGCCTCTTGCAGGAGAGCAGGTTTAGGCAGAATGCCAACTCGATCTTCTCGCTCCATGTTGCACACCTTTTCGATTCAACACACACTAACCCAAATCGCTACGTACTGTACCCCCGGCTAACTCTTTGAAATGTCTAGTACTTGCCGTCTCTTTCCAGAACAGTACTATACCGTACCTTGCTGAAACCAAGCAACTCAATATCTTCTTGCTCCCGCTGGAATATCTCGTGTCTTGGCAGAGATGAATCCGCACAGTGGAGAGGGTCCGGCTCGAACGATCCATGTATCAGGCCGGATGATCAGGAGGCCTTAAATTGAGAATGAGAAGATGCTCGAATCGGCTGTTTCTGTGGCGCTTCTGGAAAATCGCAACCCTGGTAGCGGTGCTGGCGACAAGCACCCCGTGGGTCCAAGCGCAGATCGCAACCACCACCGCAACCATTGCCGGCACCGTCACTGATCCCACGGGCGCGGTAGTACCGAATGCCGATGTGACACTTGTCAGTACTGAAGCGGGCATCTCCCGCAGATTCGCAACAGACGGCCGGGGCCGCTATACCTTTACGCAACTGCTGCCTGCAGCCTACACGCTAAGAGTAACGGCAAAGGGATTCGAATCTTATCAGCAGACAGGCATATCGCTAAACGCAGCGCAATCGGCGACGCAGGACGTGACCCTCACCGTTGGCGCCGAATCGCAGTCGGTGGTCGTGACCGCCGATACATCGCAGTTGAATACGGACAACGCCAACGTAGCTTCTGATCTCCACTCAAAGGAGATCGTGGAGCTGCCGCTCAACACGCGCAACGTTTATGGTTTGGCTACCCTCAATTCTTCGGTCAGCAATACATCTGAAAGCCAGATGCTGCTGGGTGGCGGTACCAACACGACAGATAATGCTGACCAGGACATCTCCTTCATGAACTTTGCCGGCGGTTTCTTTGGTACCACCGGCTTCATGCTGGATGGCTCTTGGGACACCGATACGGAATGGGGCGGCGTGATCTACGTTCCGTCTGTGGATTCGGTGCAGGAATTCAAAGTTCAGAACAACTCCTTTACCGCTCAATACGGATGGAGCACCGGAAACGTGATCAACGTGGTCACCAAGGCCGGAACGAACGCCTTCCATGGAACTGGCTGGAATTTCTATCAAAACGAAAAACTGAACGCGATTCCCTACTTTTCAAAATCCAACAACGCGTCTTTGTCTCGTGAAGAGGTCGGGGTTACGGCCGGCGGGCCACTTTATATTCCCGGTCTTTATCGACAGCGGGACAAAACCTTCATTTTCGGGCTCTTCGAACATCTTCAGATCTCGACTCCGACGGTGGGTACATACACGGTACCCGATGAGAACTTCCTGAAGGGCAATTTTACTGAAGTTCTGGGCAACTCGCCGCAGGGAACCGACGGTCTGGGGCGGCCAATTTATGTGGGACAGATCTACGATCCTCGCAGTGGGCACCAGATCGTGGCTGACCAGCCGGATACACCCTCCCCTGCGAATCCCTATGGAACGGGGTTAATCGCGACCCAAACCGGTTACATCCGCAATCCGATACCTGGCAACATTCTCGCCAACTTGCCCGGCTACACTCCAGATGCGGTGAGCGCCAAACTGCTGAGTTACTATCCGGCGGCAACGACTCCCAGTTTGTCGAATAATCTTGTAGTGTCGGGCACCGCTCCTGCACATTCGAACGAGTACAACGTCCGTGTGGATCACAACTTCAATTCCAATGCCAGAGCGTACTTCCGCTACGCTTATAAACAAGATTACAAGACCGGAGCGGCCGCTGATTGGGGAAGCGATCCGGCAGGTCCTGGTAACTCACGGCCGAACAATCGTTGGGGGATGTGGGCAGGCTACTCCCAAGTATTCAGCCCCACGTTCACAATGAATTTAACGTCCGGTGTTCAGATTTGGCATGAAACCTCTGACAACCAGTCCTTTGGATTCGATGCCACGACGCTGGGGCTCCCGGCTCACATCTACCAGAACAGCCCACTGTTCCCGATGGTCAACGTTGGGGGCCAATCGCCATTAGGCCCCGGGGCCAATAACCAGCAGGCCGTGATTAACCACGGCCCGGTCGGCACCCTATCAGGTGATTTCGTCAAACTGAAAGGCAAGCACACCCTGAACTTTGGCGCCACAGGTGTCGAACAGGTCCTCAGCCAGCATCCCTACTATCAGACACAACTGAATTTCACAGGACAGTTCACGTCAGGCCCGAATCCGTTAAGCGGCTCAGGCGTGGCTAGCGGCAACGGCGTAGCAGAGATGCTGCTTGGCGTCATCGATTCGGGAACAACAACGGGCTATGCGGATAGTCCTCTAGTGTCGAATCATCTTTTTGGCCAGTATTTCCAGGATGATTGGAAACCGATCCGCAATTTGACGCTGAACCTCGGTATCCGCTATGAGATTCAGACGCCATATACCTACCGCCATGACGCAGCATCGGTCTTCAATCCGGATGTTCTGAATCCTCTCAGCTACTCAGTGGGCCGACCGCTGTTGGGTGCACTCCAGTTCCTGGGGCCGGGCAACCGCAATGTGTACAACACGAACTGGAAAAACTGGGCGCCACGGATCGGGTTCTCTTACCAGCCCGTCAACCGAGCTGTGGTTCACGGCGGCTATGGCATCTTCTTCCCGGAGGCGGTGACAAGTTCGGGTGCAGGGGACCAGAACGGATTCTCAGCCTCGACCTTTTCCAATGCGAGTCTCGACGGAGGTGTAAACCCCAACCCGAACATCAGCACGTCCAATCCGTGGGGCGGGGTATATGCCCAGATCACCGGCAATTCCAACGGCGACTACCAGCAGGTGGGCAATGGATTGGGGAGTGTATTCCGCAACCGTCCCTCGCCCTATGTGCAGCAGTGGTTGTTGGGCGTACAGTATGCCATCACGCCCAATGATCAGCTCGATGTGAACTATATTGGCAACCGCGGTGTACGTATGATCGGCAATCACAATTACAACCAGCTCGACCCGACATATCTCTCTCTTGGGTCAACTTACCTCAGCGGTGCCGCGGCTTCCAATCCGTTTGCGGCACCTTTGCAGGACTTGGAAGCAGGCGAGACGATCGCTCCGAGTTCGTGCAACCTGGACAACGCTGGCGTGACCAACGCACAGTTGCTCTCGCCCTATCCGCAGTATTGCAACGGCGCTGTTGGCCAGACCAACGCTCCGGTCGGGCAGTCGCTTTACAATGCGCTGCAAGTCAACTATAGCCACCGAATCAGCAAAGGGCTCACCGCGCTTGTCTCCTACACCTATT
>Ga0206941_10215_pt1 | contig 15880 bp, 15 predicted proteins | sample Alteio_BWOrgHeat_9_FD_153251 | JGI IMG/M metagenome (GOLD analysis project Ga0206941, IMG submission 153251) | Enriched cells from forest soil in Barre Woods Harvard Forest LTER site, Petersham, Massachusetts, United States -... | ecosystem: Environmental > Terrestrial > Soil > Temperate forest >...
CCGCAGGCCAGGTCCGAAAACCCGTTTTGAAAAGACCCGTGAGCTGAGAGAGGTCAGACATTTGCTGACTGCCCTGCACAGAAAAGAAAAAGCACTGCGGAAGACGGTTGCAGATGATGCTGCGCACCCTGCCTTTCAAAAAAGCCGTATTGTTTCAGGGGTGGCTGAGGCACTCGATGCTGAAGTTGACCGCTTTAACCATGAAGCGGTGCCCCGTCTCGAAAACGAAAGACTCGCCGAAATTGTGGCACTGACGCAGCGTATGCAGGAAATCATCAATGCAAAACTCACGGCATTTGCCGGGATATTGAATCAACAGCGCAGCCAGTGGAAAAATCATCTCATGACCGCAACCACGGTCGGGAGCGCCGTGGGGGTTGTGGCCACGGGTCTGACTTATGGCGTGGGTGTCGGATTTGCCGCATGGTGGGCACGCAATGTGGTGTCTGCGCAAATTTATGATGCTGATTCAGCTGAATCCAAAACTGCATCGTATATGCTGCTCAGAAAACTCACTGACACGGCAAATTTTATTGAGGAACATCTGCGCTTTGTGCTTGAAAATGACGGGCAGGATATTTCTGAGATGTCGGGGCTGACCTGTCCGATCACACTGCAGGAGTTTCGCTTTCCCGTGCTCTGCACACTGGATGGCCGTATTTATGAAAAGGATGCCATTGAAAAGTGGCTGACCGAAAATCGTTTTTCACCCATGAACAAAAAGAAAATGAATAACGGGGACTCTGTTCAGGATGTTTTGGCTGAAAATATTTCGCTGCGGAATGCGCTTGAAGAATACCGGCATCTGATGAAGTCAGTCAAACCGCTGCCTGCGGTGGATGAGGAGAAAAAAGATTTCTCCAGAGCGCCTGCAGCGTCAGAGGAGGAGGCTGCGGATGAATCTCAGTATGACTGGTCGCACTGGCGTTTTTGGTAGAGCTCTCCGTCATTCCCGCGAAGGCGGGAACCCATCATGATCAGAGCGTCTGGCTTAATGGCCCCCCGCCTTCGCAGGGGTGACAGCATTTTTGTGATTATTTCAGCATCTCAAGTGCACTCACCTTTGCCGCACAGATAAAATCATTTTCCGTGAGTCCTTTGACTGCATGCGTGGAATACCGGACCGTGCAGTAATTAAAACCCACTTCCATATCCGGATGATGATTTTCTTGGTGCGCAATCCAGGCAATGGCATTGACAAATCCCATCGTCACATAAAAATTCCGGAAGCTGAAACGCCTCGAAATTTCAGTGCCGGATGCACTGGTTTCCCAGCCCGGGACTGCATCCTGCAGTTTTTTTATCTCATCATTTGACAGCGGTTTGGCGCCCCCTTCACAGGGAATGCAGCGTTTGGTTTGCAGATCACTCATGTGTGTCTCCAGTTTAAGGGGGTCAGCAGGCAGAATCCGGTCCATATTCATTTCCCTGCATGGTGTCCCGTACGAGTTTCATCAGATCCAGCTGTCTCAGCGCGTAGATTTCATCAAGACTGTCCACAACAAAATAAAGCGGCTGAATGACATCGATTCGATAAGGCGTTCTGAGCGCATCAATAACATTGAAGGCACGGCGTTCCGGCAGGGGACTTTCGATGGCATACACCGTTTCACTGATGGATGAGAGGATGCCGCCACCGTAGGCTTTCAGGCCCGCTTTCGTATTGATGAGGCCGAATTCCACCGTAAACCAAAAAAGACGTGCCAGCAGAATGCGTTCTGCCGGGGTGGCTGCAAGTCCCAGTTCACCATAATGCTGCATGAATGCGGCATATTCCGGCAGTGTGATCAGCGGACAGTGACCGAAAACTTCGTGAAAAATATCCGGTTCCTTCAGATAATCCAGTTCTTCCCGGGTGCGGATGAAGGTGGCAGCCGGGAAGCGCCGGTTGGCGAGCAGCCAAAAAAATCGGTCAAAGGGAATGAGTGCCGGCACAGCTTCCACTGCCCAGCCGGTGGCCGCCTGCAAAACCGTGTTGATGTCGCTGCACTGGGGAATCTGGGTGAGGGGCAGTCTGAGTTTTTTCAGTCCGTCGAGATACTCCCCGCATGCCCGGGCTTTGACGATGGGTGTCTGTCTTTCGATCAGGGTCTGCCAGACAGCGTTTTCTTCAGGGGTATACTGAACGTGACCCTGAGTGTCCGTTTGTTTGGCGACATAAGCTGATTTTTCATAATTCATAAAAATCCCCCCGGACGAATGATCTGGTGGAGTCTATCATTAAGTTGAGACAACACTGAAGTCATCAGGCGGGCAGAAACAAAGCCGTCAGGTCGTTGAGGAATTGTTGTCCAAGCGCACTGGCGCAGAGATGAGTGGGATCTTTCCGCAGAAGATTTTTTTGGTGAGCCTCTGCAAGGGGTTCTGCAATAGAAGAAAGCGGGAGGCCTGTTCTTTCTTCAAAGAACCGGGCGGGAACGCCTTCTGTCAGTCGCAGTGCGTTCAGCATGAACTCGAAGGCGATTTCGGTTTCAGGCACACGCTGCCACTTGGCCGCCAGACGTTTTGTGGCATTCAGATAATCTGTTGGATGTTTGCACTGAGCACGGCGAAGGAGGGATGCGTTTTCAGTTGTTAATTTGCTGTGTGCGCCGGCGCCAATGCCGAGGTAGTCACCAAATTCCCAGTAATTGCGGTTGTGCAGACAGTGACGACTGTCCCTTGCCCATGCAGAAACTTCATAGGCAGTGAATCCTGCCTGATTAAGCACACTCTGACCGGCGGATTGAATGCTGTGCAGGGTGTCTTCGTCCGGCAGGATCGGCGGTCTTGCATGAAACAACGTATTTGGTTCGAGGGTCAGTTGGTACCAGGATAAATGAGTGGGGTCAGTCGCGAGGGCATCCAGGAGATCTGCCTCAGCATCCTCTGCGGTCTGACCCGGCAGACCATGCATCAGATCCAGATTGAAATTGTCGAACCCTGCTTTTTTGGCAGTCTCAATGGCTTTTAAAGCATCCAGACGGCCGTGAATTCGGCCCAGTTGTTTCAGCTTGTCATCCTGAAGGCTTTGAATGCCAATGGAGAGCCGGTTGATACCGGCGGCACGAAATCCAGAGAATGCGGCCGAATCCACGGTGCCTGGATTGGCTTCAAGCGTGATTTCAATGTCGGGATCGAAATGGGTTTGTTGATGAATGCCGTTTAATATTTGACCTACCCCATGGGCAGAAAAAAGACTTGGCGTGCCACCGCCTAAAAAAATACTGCAGACAGGTCTTTTGTTCAGCAGAGGATACGCCTCTTTAAAATCGCTGAGGAGCGCTGCGATATAAGCTTCTTCCGGCAATGTGCCCCGGACAGCATGGGAGTTGAAGTCACAATAAGGACATTTTTGGACGCACCATGGCAGATGAATGTACACGCTCAGGGGAATGGATGAAGGGTCGGGGAACATAAGGCACATATGCAACTGGTCTCAGGGAGGCGAATTGTTGCAGAATACGCACCTTGTTTCCATCAGAACGGGAGAAGGTCATGATCAGGCAAAGCAGGCACGTCAAAGTAGCCATCACGGGAGCGGCAGGTCAGATTGGGTATGCGCTGTTGTTTCGCATTGCATCCGGCCAGATGTTTGGGCCTGAAGCGACAGTGGATCTGCATTTGCTGGAGCTTCCTGCGACGCTTGGCAGTCTGCGCGGAGTGGCGATGGAGCTCGAAGATGGGGCCTACCCACTGCTTCGAAATGTCGTCTGTACGTCTGATGTGAATGAAGCGATGAAGGGTGTGAACTGGGCTGTGCTCGTTGGCGCTGTCCCCCGCAAAGAAGGCATGGAGCGTGCTGATTTGCTCAGGATCAATGGCGGCATCTTTACAACCCAGGGTCGTGCCATCAACGACCATGCGGCAGAGGATGTCCGGGTTTTTGTGGTGGGCAATCCCTGCAATACCAATTGTCTGATCGCCATGAACAATGCGCCGGATGTGCCCAAAGACCGTTTTTATGCGATGACGATGCTGGATGAACTGCGTGCACGCAAACAGCTTGCCATTAAGGCCGGGGTGCCTGTGACTGCTGTGACCCAGATGACGATCTGGGGCAATCATTCCTCCACCCAGTTCCCTGATTTTGCGCATGCGAAAATCAATGACAAGCCGGCGCCTGAGGTGGTTGATCTGCACTGGCTGCAGAATGACTTTATCCCTCTGATTCAAAAACGCGGGGCAGAAGTCATTCGCGTGCGTGGCGCATCGTCTGCCGCCTCAGCGGCCAATGCAGCCCTGATGGGGGTGTATCATCTGGTGCAAGACACCGTGCAGGGTGAGACTTTTTCAGTGGCAAAGGCCTCTACCGGTGAATATGGCGTGGACAAAGGATTGATATTTTCATTCCCCTGCCGAACTGAAGGCGGTGAACTGAAGGTGGTAACAGGTCTCACGCACGATGCATTTGGACAGGAAAGAATTCGTCTCACACTCGAAGAATTGCGGCAGGAGCGCGATGCTGTGCAGTCGCTGGGATTGATCGAGGCTTAAAGTCAGGCTAAAAAAAGGCTGGACGATGAGTCCAGCCTTATTATCAGATTACTTAGCACCCTGGAATGCTTTCAGTGTGATGGCGCTGTTGTCTGTTTTGACGATGACGCCGCCAATCAGGTTTTCAGCGACATAGCTGACATTGAAGTTTTCTGAACCTGTGGTGCTGGTAAAGAGACAGGTTACTCTGCCTGTTTTTTCATTAAATAAGGTCCCGGCATGGACATAACCGCCGGTGGACAGATCGAGAGGAACCAAAGCGCCTGGGATGCCGCGGAAAATAGGATGGGATTTTTTTGCACCGTTGACGTTTTCTTCACCCATACCGGAAATATAGGTTCCATAGTTTGTCAGTCTTTCTGAGGGCTTGCCACTGGATGCATTTGGGCATTCAAAGCGGAAAGTGGTGCTGTGAACAGGTGCTGCGGAGGCAAAGGACATGCCTGCCAGCGTTGTAAGCAGGGATAAACCAAGAACCATTTGTTTTTTCATTTGAAAATCTCCCTAAGTTGGTTTTTTAGATTTCATTAACAAATTAAGAAATTTGATAATGAGAGAGAGATTATCTGCGAGTTCTGTTCAATTAAAATTTGAGGAATTACCCTGGGCGATCATGGTTTTTTCATATTGACAAATAAATATTTTGGAGGCTGTCAGAGACAGGTTCAAAAAAATGCCAGGCCTGCCATCACCCCTAATCCTGCGACTAAAAACCACAGCTCCGACAGGTTTTCTGTATTATGGCGCTGATGGTGGTGATTGATATGATGGAGCGTGGACATATACAAAAAAGTCCCTGCTGCAAATGCATTAAAGCCCGCAGTCAGCAACGCGCCATTTTTCCATGCCAGATTTTCAGTGAGGATCGCACCTATTCCGATGCCGAGCGGCGTCATGCAGGCAAAAAGACCTGCAATACCCACAATCGTGAGCAAAGACAGACGGCTGCGATTTAAAATGACGGCGAGGGCAAAACTTTCGGAACCTTTATGCGCCACAATGGCAAGAAACAGAATGGACAGTGTTGCAGCACTGGTGCTGACGCCCAGAGCGGCTCCTTCGATTAAGGCATGAATAACCAAAATTCCGGCAAGCATCAGTGGCAGACTGTGGTTGGGATGATCATCCGGACAGCATTCTGACAGACGCTCGAGAAACAATAAAATCAAAAAACCAGCCGCACAAAAGGCTTCTGCGACAGGGTAGGCAGTGTGAGCAAGGTGATGATTAAAGGCGGTGATGGCATCCGGCAGCATATGAAACAATGCCGCCCCCAGAAAGATGCCGCTTGCAAAGGCATCCGCACGTTCCAGCAAAGTATGATGACCCGGTTTGGCGCGAACTTTTAAGGGATAAATGACAGCCAGCAGGCTGGTTGCGAGAATGGCAATCGCAGCAGTCAGTTTATACGCGGGAAATAACATAGTAACTCTCTCATCATCCCGCGGCTTGTCCGCGGGATCTGTTGTTGAGTGGAATAGTATCAGGTCTGTCAATCCATTCCAGTAACGGGTTGACTGTACTATACTCGCAGCCATGACGGATTTTAATCTGATTCAAAAAATCACAATTTACGCCATTCCGGTGTTGTTTGCCATTATTGTTCACGAAGTGGCGCATGGCTGGGTAGCTTCCTGGTTTGGCGACAAAACCGCCCGCCTAGCCGGTCGTTTGACACTGAATCCTCTGCCGCACATCGATCCTGTCGGAACCATTATTTTTCCGGCACTGTCGGTGGCGCTTGGGGGATTTATTTTTGGCTGGGCAAAACCCGTTCCGGTGGATGCCCGCAATATGCGCAATCCGCGCTGGAATATGATGGTGGTGGCCGCAGCCGGTCCATTGGCGAATGTGGTGATGGCACTGATCTGGGCTTATATTCTTCGTTTCAGTGCGGGTTTAAATGAATGGTTTGGCGTGCCGTTATTTTTGATGGGGCGGGTGGGTATTGATATTAATATCGTGCTTGCGATTTTGAACTTTTTGCCGATTCCGCCTCTGGATGGCGGACGGGTGTTGTGCAGTCTGCTGCCCCCGCGTCTCGGATGGCAGCTGAACCGGCTTGAGCCGTATGGTTTTTTGATATTGATTTTGTTGATAACAACTCATGTACTGCAGATGATTCTGTCTCCTTTTTTCAGCGCTCTGCGGAATTTTGTATTGCTGGTGGCCGGCATCTGAGTGATGGTTCACCGGATTTCAGACCAAAAAAAACCCCGCCAAAGGCGGGGTTTTCGTTTTAGGTGAAGCGTGGGTTACATCATACCGCCCATGCCGCCCATTCCACCCATGCCGCCCATTCCACCCATGCCGCCCATACCGCCGCCGGCACCACCCATGTCACCTTTCTCTTTGGGGAGATCAGTGATCATGCATTCGGTGGTGATCATCATGCCGGAGACAGAGGCTGCAAGCTGCAGTGCGGTACGGGTCACTTTGGTGGGATCCAAAATACCCATATCCAGCATGTCGCCGTATTCGCCGGTGGCTGCATTGAAGCCAAAGCTGCCTTTGCCTTCCAGCACCTTGTTGACGATGACGGAAGCTTCGTAGCCGGCATTGGCAACGATCTGACGCAGCGGGGCTTCAAGTGCCTTGCGGGTCAGCTGAATGCCCATGGTCTGCGCTTCATTCTCACCTTTCAGGTCTTTCAGTGACTGCAGCACACGGACCAGTGCCACACCACCCCCTGGGACCACGCCTTCTTCGACGGCGGCACGGGTTGCGTGCAGGGCGTCTTCAACGCGGGCTTTCTTTTCTTTCATTTCGATTTCAGAGCCTGCACCCACTTTGATGACAGCGACGCCGCCTGCGAGTTTGGCCACACGTTCCTGCAGTTTTTCGCGGTCGTAGTCAGAGGAAGTGTCTGCAATACGGGCACGAATCTGTGCAATACGGGACTGGATTTCGCTCTTGTCACCGGCGCCATCAATGATGGTGGTGTTGTCTTTCGAGATCAGAACGCGCTTTGCAGAACCCAGATCTTTGATGGTGGTGGATTCAAGTGTGCGACCCACTTCTTCAGCGATGACCTGTGCTTTGGTCAGGGTTGCGATGTCCTGCAGCATTTCTTTGCGGCGGTCACCAAATCCCGGAGCCTTCACGGCACAGACTTTGACAATACCACGCATATGGTTGACAACCAGTGTGGCCAGCGCTTCGCCTTCGACGTCTTCTGCGATGATGAGCAGAGAACGGCCGGATTTGGCAACGGCTTCGAGGGTTGGGAGCAGATCGCGGATGGAGGAAATTTTCCGGTCAACGATCAACAGGAAGGGGTTTTCCAGTTCGGCGGTCATGCTCTGCTGGTTGGTGATGAAGTAAGGGGACAGATAGCCGCGGTCAAACTGCATGCCTTCGACCACTTCCAGTTTGTTGGCAAGTTCAGCGCCTTCTTCAACAGTGATCACGCCTTCTTTGCCCACTTTGGCCATGGCATCGGCAATGATGCGACCAATTGGCTCATCTGAGTTTGCAGAGATGGTGCCGACCTGTGCAATGGCTTTGTCGTCTTTGCAGGGGGTGGACAGTTTCTTCAGCACATCCACAGCCTTAGCAACGGCCAGATCAATACCACGCTTCAGGTCCATCGGGTTGAAACCGGCCACAACAGCTTTGTGTCCTTCAACCAGAATCTGGCGGGCCAGTACGGTTGCGGTGGTGGTCCCGTCACCGGCTTCGTCAGAGGTCTGTGAAGCCACTTCTTTGACCATCTGTGCGCCCATGTTTTTGAATTTGTCTTCGAACTCAATCTCTTTGGCAACGGAAACGCCGTCTTTGGTGACGGTCGGGGCGCCGTAGGATTTGTCGATGACGACATTGCGGCCACAGGGGCCCATTGTGATCTGCACGGCGTTGGCAAGATCATTCACACCAGCCAGCATGAGCTGACGGGCTTCTTCTGCAAAACGTACTTCTTTTGCTGCCATGATAGTGTTACCTCATTAAATGTTGGTTTAAAAATGTCAGTGACTGTTTTAGTCTTCCAGAACGGCCATGATGTCTTCTTCCCGCATGACAAGGTATTCTTTGCCTTCGAGTTTGACATTGGTGCCGGCGTATTTGCCGAACAGGACCTGGTCGCCTTTTTTCACCTGCAGGGGCTGCAGTTTGCCATCGACGTATTTACCGGTGCCTACGAATTCGACTTTGCCGCGCACGGGCTTGTCTTTGTCAGCGGTATCAGGGATGACGATGCCGCCGGCGGTCTTGGTTTCAGCCTCACCTGGCAATACGACAACGCGGTCATACAGGGGCTGGATTTTGTTTTTGCTGGTCATGGGTTATGACTCCTTAAAAGGTTGTACCAAGCGCCTATATGGGGACAGGCTTTTGGCTCTCAAGGGGTAGGATACAAATTCTTGAATGTGTATGATCCGCAAGACTAGATGAGAGGGGCGGGGATGGCGCGGTTTTTGTTCTTTTTGTGGGGACTATTGCTCGCTTTTCCTGTGGGGGCAGGTCCTTTGCCTGCGGATCGCGCATTTGTGTTCTCGGCTTCTTTGAATCAGGATCAGGAATTGGTGCTGCAATGGGATATTGCGCCAGGCTATTATCTTTACCGTGACCGAATATCACTTACCCCCTTGAAAGGAAAGAAATTTTTACCAGAGACAATTGTCCTGCCGGAAGGGATTTCACACCGGGATGAGATTCATGGCCATTATCAGATATTTTCAGATTCTGTGCAGGTGCCGGTGGTATTAAAAGGCGTCTCCCGGGGAATTTTGCAATTGGATATTGCTTATCAGGGTTGTTCCAGTGATGGCTTTTGTTACACACCTATCCGTAAAACCTTAAACGTGGATCTTTCAAAGGTCGTTGCTCCTGCTTTGTTGGACCCTTATGTCCACTCAGCGGATGAAGTGGCCGAATCCAATTTGGGCGGCGACCAGATAGAGCATTTTTTAACCGGAAATCGGTTTTTGATGGTGCTGGGCTTTTTGGGGCTCGGGTTGTTGCTTGCTTTTACCCCCTGTGTTTTGCCGATGGTGCCTATTTTATCGGCGATCATTGTGGGGCAACGTCGGGCGAATGCCCATCTGAAGCCCCGGTCTTTTTTACTGTCATTGACCTATGTCGCGGGGATGGCCATCACCTACGCGTTTGCTGGCGTGGTGATTGCCCTGATTGGACGTAATATTCAGTCAGCACTGCAACAACCATGGGTGCTGATATTATTCAGCGGTGTGTTCATTCTGCTGGCACTGTCTTTGTTCGGCCTGTATGAGCTGCAGTTGCCGGTCCGCTGGCAGAGACAATTGGGTAAACTGACAGGACGACAGCAGGGCGGTACGTTTCTCGGCGTGTTTTTGATGGGTTGTCTTTCGACCCTGATTGTATCGCCCTGCGTGAGCGCGCCACTCGTGGGGGTGCTAGCTTTTATTGGACAAACGGGGGATGTCTGGCTGGGTTTGCTGGCGCTCGCTTCCCTTGGTATTGGAATGGGACTGCCTCTGTTGTTGATTGGACTTTCAGCCGGTCACCTGTTGCCGCGAACGGGTCCCTGGATGACAGCGCTTGAGCGGGTGTTTGGTGTTGTGATGCTGGGAATGGCAGTCCTCATGTTGATGCGGGTCTTTCCGGTGACTGGAATTGCAGGCGGGGGAGGACAGAAGGCTGTGTCCAGTACATTGTTCACCACAGTGCATTCTCCGGCAGAGCTTGATCAGGGGCTTCGTGAAGCGCACCGTGCGGGACGACCTGTGTTTCTGGATTTTTATGCGGACTGGTGTGCGCCATGCGTGCTGATGGATCGCAGCGTATTTTCAAGAGCTGATGTACAGGCAGCTCTTCAGCCGTTTTCAAGATTGCGGGTGGATCTGACAGCGCACCGGGCCACCGACAGACAGATTTTGCAGCGCTTCCAGCAGGTGGGACCGCCTGCGATGGTATTTTTTGACTGCAGTGGCCGAATGATGACGCATCTGACGGTGAGCGGGGAAACCGGCGCGCAGACGCTTTTGACACGAATACAAAGCACAAGGCAGACATCCGCATGTCAAACTCTATAGCAGAAACACTACCAGGGTTGAACGGGTACATCGAATCTCTGCAGCAGCTGGAATCTCAGTTGATTGGGCAGTGTGATGCCATTGAAGCATGGTTTAAATCGCAGTGGCTTGAGTCTCCTGCGCCTTTTTATGGATCAGTGGATCTGCGCAATGCCGGGTATAAACTGGCACCGGTGGATATGAATCTTTTTCCGGCGGGCTTTAATAACCTCAATCCTGATTTTTTGAGTGTGGCGGCGGAGGCTGCATCCGCTGCCATGAAGTCCGCGCACCCAAAAGCAAAATCAATTCTCTTGATTCCGGAAAATCACACCCGAAATCTGTATTACTGGGCAAGCATTCACACCCTGTGCCAGATTCTGGAAACGGCAGGGTTCACTGTACAGATTGGATCGCTGTTGCCGGATGATTCAAGACCTCAGCGTGTGACACTGCTAGGGGGTGTCGAACTGCCGCTTTTACCCCTGAAGCGTGTCGGCGGAAGCCTGCAGGCAGGGGATGTTGTTTCTGATGTGATTGTTCTCAACAATGATCTTTCAGAGGGAATTCCCGAAATATTGCAGAATCTGTCTCAGCCAGTGCTGCCACCGCCTGAACTGGGATGGAGTCATCGCCTGAAATCCGGACATTTTCAGTATTATGCGGATGTCAGCGCGGAATTTGCTGAACTGACCGGCATTGATCCCTGGCTGATTGCACCGTTCTTCCGTCACTGCGGGGAAGTGGATTTTATGCATCAGGAAGGCATTGACTGTCTTGTCAGGAATGCGCATGCACTGTTTGCAGCGATCCGCCAGGAATTTACCACCCGCCGGATTGAGTCAGATCCGTTTGTGGTGATGAAAGCAGATGCCGGTACCTATGGAATGGGTGTGATGACGCTGCGCAATGTGGATGAGCTGCAGTCGCTGAACCGTAAAGAAAGAACCCGCATGGCCAAAACCAAAAGTGGTCAGCCTGTTCACCAAGTGATTTTGCAGGAAGGCGTCTATACGTTTGAAACAGTGGGACCGGAAGATGCGGTGGCAGAACCTGTGGTTTATCTGATGGGTGAGCGGGTGATCGGTGGTTTTTACCGGGTTCACAAGGGCCGGGGGACGGATGAAAATTTGAATACGCCCGGCATGGAATTTGAGCCGCTTCCCTTCATCGAACCCTGTCATCTGAAGCGCAGTCCCGGTGAGTCAGGGCCCTGTGGCAACCGCTTCTATCTGTATGGACTGGTGGCGCGTCTCAGTATGCTCGCAGCGGCACGGGAATTACGGGAACAGCAAAAATGACAGTGCGTCTTGGCGTGGTGATGGATCGACCGGAGGTGATTGACTATCACAAGGATTCCACGCTTGCGATGCTGTGGGAGGCCGATCGGCGGGGGTGGGAAATTTATTATCTCGCACCTGAAAAATTGTCTGCTGAAGCAGACACTGTGTTCGCTGAGGCAGCACGCCTGAATGTTTTTCGTGATGCTGACGCCTGGGGAATGTTTGATGAGCCTTTGTTGATGCCTTTGTTAGATCTGGATGTCATTCTGATCCGCAAAGATCCGCCGTTTGACACAGATTATCTGCATCTGACGCAGTTGCTTGAACTGGTTGAGCGCAAAGGTGTGCTGGTGGTCAACCGTCCCGCGGCACTGCGGGAGGCCAACGAAAAATTATTTGCGCTGCGGTTTCCTGAGTGCTGTCCCAAAACACTGGTCAGCGCGAACAAAAAACAACTGACCGCTTTTTTTGAGCAGCATCAGGATGTGGTGTGTAAACCGCTGGATGGCATGGGCGGGGAATCCATTTTTCGTCTGCGTTTTCCGGATGAAAATGCATCGGTGGTGCTTGAAGTTCTGACCGCCTATGGCACGAAGTTGATGCAGATGCAGCAGTATATTCCTGAGATTCTGCAGGGAGACAAACGCATTCTCCTGGTGGATGGCGAACCCATATCGCACGTGCTTGCAAGGATCCCGCCGAAAGGCGAGTTGCGTGGGAATCTTGCGGCAGGGGGCAGGGGCGTTGCACAGCCATTGTCGGTGCGGGACCGTGAGATTGCAGCCATTGTGGGACCGGTGCTTCGGGAGATGGGTCTTATGTTTGTGGGCCTCGATGTGATTGGGGACTGGCTGACTGAGATCAATGTGACGAGTCCGACCTGCATCCGGCAGATTGATGAACAGACGGGGTCGGTGATTGCATCGGTGTTATTGAATTGTATTGAAAAGCGATTGCGGTAATTCTGTCATTGCGAGGCCGCGAAGCGTTTGGCCGCGGCAATCCAGCTCTTTACAACGACCATTAAAAACTGGATTGCCGCGGCCAAACGCTTCGCGGCCTCGCAATGACGGAGATATTTGTAAGGAGATTTTTTATGGACGAGCCGCTTTATTGGCTGGCCGCCACCCAACTCCCCGGCATTGGCCCTGTCACCCTTCACCGTTGGCTGGAATATGCAGGCGATATTGTCTCGTTATTTAAAGCAACCCCATCCGTCCTGAAAGAAGCTGGATTTTCTGAAAGTCAGCAGCATGCCTTACGCCAACCAGACTGGAAACAGGCCGAACAAAATCATGTCTGGGCCGCACAAAACCACTGCCGCATCCTCTGTTGGCCTGATCCCGACTACCCGTCGTTGCTGCGCCAGATTCACGGTGCCCCGCTTATGTTATATGTGCGGGGAGATACAAAAATATTGTCCGACCCTCAGCTGGCCATTGTCGGCTCACGCCATGCCACACCCGGCGGCTGTGAGACAGCCTTTCAATTTGCAGGCGCATTGGTGAAGGCCGGGTTTGTGATTACGAGTGGTCTCGCCCTTGGAATTGATGGGGCGAGTCATCGGGGTGCTTTGGGGGGTGGCGGTGGCCGAACCATTGCGGTGCTTGGGACGGGGTTGCAGCATATTTATCCAAAAACGCATCAGGCGCTGGCAGAGAAAATCATTCAGGAGGGGGGAGCGATTATTTCTGAATTGCCGCCCAAGACGCCTCCCCGGCCACAGAATTTCCCACTGCGGAACCGAATTATCAGCGGTCTTGCCTGCGGCGTGCTCGTGGTTGAAGCGGCAAGACGAAGTGGTTCTTTGATCACTGCCCGCTATGCTCTCGAACAAAACCGGGAGGTGTTTGCAATCCCAGGCTCTATTCACAACCCGCAAACAAGAGGCTGCCATGACCTGATCCGGCAGGGCGCCAAACTGACCGATTCTATTCAGGAAATCCTGATAGAGGTGAGTGCAACAGCGCGGTTGATGAAAGATGCAGGTGCCCCGCAGCCTATGCCTGTCCCGGCTTGCGTGACCGACCCTTTGCAAAATCGAGTGCTCCAACAGGTGGGATATGAGGTGACCGTGCGGGATGCAATTATTGCGCGTGCCGGATTGACGGCTGCTGAAGTTTCCTCCATTCTGTTGGCCTTAGAGCTCTCGGGATGGGTTGAGTCTGTCCCGGGCGGGTACGTCCGCGTACCTGCAGGCAAAACCTAAAGTGGTGACTATGTTCGACGTATTAATGTTCTTATTTGAGAATTACATGGATGGCGGGGTTGCTCTCGGAATGGACAGCGAAGCCATTGTGACTGAGCTTGAAAAAGTGGGATTTGATCGCCATGAAATTGATCGTGCCCTCGATTGGCTGGATGGATTGATCAATACTCAAACAGCTGTAGCTGCTTTTCCTGGGCAATTTTCCAAATCGACACGTCATTACACGCCGGATGAGTGTGACCGGTTGGATGTTGAGGCCAGAGGATTCTTATTGTATCTGGAAAAGCTTGGGATCCTTGACTCCGTAACGCGGGAAGTGGTTCTCGACCGGGTGATGGCGCTTGATATGTCTGATGTGGATATTCGACGAATCCGGTGGGTCGTGCTGATGGCGCTCTTTAACCGGCCGGACCGAAAATCTGCTCTTTCGATGCTTCAGGACATGATCATGGCGGATGCATCTGACGTATTGCATTAGAATTCTTCAAGGAAATACGCACGTATGCCGAAAGCGAAAGCTTCTTCCAGTAAAAACTTGGTGATTGTTGAATCACCCGCCAAAGCGAAAACGATCCGCAAATATCTGGGATCCGACTTTGATGTGCTGGCCTCCTATGGCCATGTCCGGGATTTATTGGCAAAAGAAGGGGCCGTTGAACCGGACAATCATTTTTTGATGCATTATCAGGCTGTTGAAAAAAATCAAAAACATATTGCAGCTATCATTGCTGCCATGAAAAAAGCCGATACGCTTTATCTGGCGACTGATCCGGATCGCGAGGGAGAAGCCATCTCTTGGCACGTGAGAGAGTTGCTCAACGAAAAAAAGACCCTCAAAAACAAAAATGTTTTTCGGATTGTATTTCACGAAATCACCAAATCGGCGGTGCAGGCAGCCATTGACAAACCCCGTGATATTTCCATGTCACTTGTGAATGCGCAGCAGGCAAGACGGGCTCTTGATTTTCTGGTGGGCTTTAATCTGTCTCCGCTGCTCTGGCGCAAAATTCGCCGTGGTCTGTCGGCAGGACGCGTGCAGAGTCCGGCGCTCAGAATGATTGTGGAGCGGGAAGAGGAAATCGAAAAAATTCGTTTCACAGGAATACTGGGATATGGTGGCCGAGGTTACCGCCAAAGAGCAGCCTTTTACGGCAAGACTGACCCAGTACAGGGGTGAAAAAGTAGAGCAGTTTACGATTAATCATGCAGAACAGGCCGAAGACATTCGCCAGGTGCTGATGGATGCATCCCGCGGTCAGATGGGTGTGACCCGCGTCGAAAAGAAACAGCGTCGCCGCAATCCGGCAGCGCCTTTTATTACCTCAACGCTTCAGCAGGAAGCAGCCCGCAAGCTGGGCTATACCGCGCAGCGCACCATGCGGATTGCACAGCAACTGTATGAAGGGATGGATACAGGTCAGGGCGCTGTGGGTCTGATTACTTATATGCGTACGGATTCGGTGCATTTGGCTGCAGAAGCTGTGAGCGAAATCCGTCATTTGATTATGTCCCGTTATGGCGAAGAAAATCTTCCTGAAACATCCCCGGTGTATAAAACCAAGGCCAAAAATGCCCAGGAAGCCCATGAAGCCATTCGTCCGACATCGGTGCTGCGGACGCCTGAATCCGTCAAAGAATCACTCAATCCTGAACAGTACTCACTGTACAACCTGATCTGGAAACGCACGGTTGCTTCACAGATGGTTTCTGCGCTGATTGATACGGTGGCAGTGGATTTTGCCTGTGGGGATGTGGGCGTTTTCCGTGCCAATGGCTCGGTTGTTGCCTCTCCAGGGTTCATGCGTGTTTATCAGGAAGGCCAGGATGATGTTAAAAAATCATCCTCCGCAACTCAGGAAGATGAACATGTTCTGCCGGCGCTGGCCGAAGGCGATGTGGTGGAAGTCAAAAACATTGCA
>Ga0206941_10216_pt1 | contig 15773 bp, 11 predicted proteins | sample Alteio_BWOrgHeat_9_FD_153251 | JGI IMG/M metagenome (GOLD analysis project Ga0206941, IMG submission 153251) | Enriched cells from forest soil in Barre Woods Harvard Forest LTER site, Petersham, Massachusetts, United States -... | ecosystem: Environmental > Terrestrial > Soil > Temperate forest >...
GAACATAGGGATCATCCCAAAGTCCCAGGAGAAATTGTCCGACGATACGATGACGATTCAGATAATGAATATAGTAACTCAAACGATGAAGATAGTGATGAAGATAACAGCGAAGGAGAAATAAGAAAACATGTCTTCGATATCAATGAAGAAGATTTAGATGAATTCTGGCAAGAGGCTCCTAAGATACTATCGAATATATTCGACGATTCCAATGCAGAAGGAACAGACGATATCATAGTGGACATTAAGAAACAATATCTTGATATAGTATTTCAGCGCGTCGGTGCGCGTGATACTTTGGATAAATTGAATCCAAGTAGAGAAGAGGGATTAAATCTAATGTACAATCCCGATCCTTCCTATTCTACTTATGAAGGATCGTATAATTCAAAATCTAATGAATTATTCCGTCCATTCGAGAATAAAGTATTATCCTTAGATTATAACCTCTTCGCTCTATCGGATCATGAGATAGATTTGATTTTAGATCTGCATGAATTGGTAGTGGAGGGGACCATAAGTGCCACTATGCCTTTAGATCTACTCGAACATTAAGTCCTATTGGCATAATAGCGTATCATAAAATTTTAACTCCGAATAAATTCGGAGTTAAAACAAAAGAAATAAGAGAAACAAAATAGAAGAAAACGTAGAATCATGTTAGGAATGAATTCGATACGTGATGAAAGATTAGCTAAAGCCCGAGAGATTTTCTCTACTAGACAATTTCTTGCCATGACTCCCGTCGAGAAAAATAACGTCTATAAGATAATGCTCTCCAGAGGATTGGATTCTGATGACCTTCAAATGATGATTGCAGAATTACCTTCGGATTTGAGACGAATCAATCGTGATGTTTTCCGAACTTTAGTTGCAACGGGAAATATCTCCGGAAAAGATCTTGTTAGCGTATGTCTAACCAACACTCATCTGAAACAAGAATGTCTTAAGGACAATAGTGCAATTATCAGACAAAGACTATTGACAGAATTCAAACATCAGTATGATCCAACACTCGATAGAGATTCTCCTCTTGATCTGTACATCAAATATCATAGGAATAGGATTTATATCTTTCTTTCTGGGTATGATAAATCCTATTATATACCTATAACAGAATACGCGATGAATGAAAAAGAGGAGAGATTGAAAGTTACAGAAGCTACCAATGATCATAAAATGCGTACGGTAGCTGAGAACGAGATAAACAGAAACACCATTGAAATCGTCTTTCCTTTGGAAACTGCGTTTCTTGATATCTTTGAGAAACCTAGCGAATGGAAGACCGAGAATAAAAGAAAACATCTTAGGCCTCCTGTTTATCTTTTAACGGTGATGAACGAACCTCAAACATCTACTATGTTTATTGTTGATAGCGAAATCGATGATAATCGGAATAGTTCTACAAATTTGACCCAATCTAGTGAAAATTTTGAGCGATATTTTCAAGGAAAGAGAATTTACTTTAATACCAGTATGCCATACATCAATTTAGAACCTAAAGATTATACCTCGAAAACTGATGTTTTCGGAAAAGACTATATTGTAATAGGTTATCATGGCAATGTATTTTCACAAGATGAAATTCGTATTATTTTCAATAGAAATAAACAAGAGACAACTTATGAAATATTGATAAAATACATCCTTTATTCCCCCGTAAGATATAGCTATGCCATGATTGATGATAAATTAATTCTAATTAGAAGAGAAGACTTGATTGGCAATCAACTTATCGTATAAAATTGTAAATTCTATTTTGAATGTTCTATTGCTATTTAACGTCGTATGATACGACGTTAAATAATTATTTGGAATCGGCCGCGCCTTTAGTATAGTCTATCTTATCATAACTGAAATCAGAATCCTCATCAGGATTCCACCCTATGGCACTTTGCCAATCTTCAGCAATTTCAATCAACGTATCCCAGAATTCCCAGATAGTATTTTTCTCGTCAGGAGTCATAGTACCCTCTACGGCCCAAAGATTCTTAAAGAAAACAATATCTTCCTTGGGAGCATTGGGATAAATATGATCATTATCGAGGAAGAATTTCTCATCGCGAGTGGTAAGCCATGGTTTCATGGGCAACACATACACTATATAATATTTTAAGAGTTTAGAAGGTTTGAACATGGTATTCAATAATCCTCCTATTAAATTTATCTTGAGAGTAGAATCAGTCCAGATAGGATCTGGTATTTCTTCATAATCGGTATCGTCACTATCTAATCCGTTATCCTTATTTCTTTCTTGAGTTTCTTCTATTTCTCGTTGTTCTGTATCTTCTAAATCTTTAGTTATAGAAGCGGTATAGGTGCAAAATTCCTTAATGGTACTTATCATGGCTTTTTCGAAGTATTTAGGAGTGCCTTCAGCGGGCTCAGACGATTCCTCGTCTTCGAGTTCTTCATTTTCTTCTCTGATTTCTTCTTTAATTTTCGTCTTAGATGAACCTTTAGCCGATTTCTCCTTCGTGTTTCTATCTTCTTTTACATCTTTGCTATTTTTACTGCTCTTCGATGGCTTCTTCCTTTCATAAGAATCATCCTCTCCTTCACTACTATATTCCTTAATTACCACTTTTTTGACGTGTTTCTTTTCACTTCCACTGCCTTTAGTAGAAGGTTTATGAGACTTCTTCGGCTTATTAATCTCTTCTAATCTTTCAACCTCCCTGGCTTTTTCAACCTCCTTTAATTTAGCAACCCTTTCTTTCATCTCTTTTTTGGTAATTCCAGATGAACCTTCCGTTTTATCTCCTCTATCTACTTTTTCGCTTTTACTCGTCTTAGATGAAGTCTTCTTTCTATTATCGCTCTTCTCTACTATGTTCTTTTTAGTCGACATTTATTGTATCCTTTTTAATTGCACTCTGCAGTTATCTAACAAGTATCAAGTCTCTACTGCACCAGGTTTTAATTAGATTTAACATTCATTAAATGTTAATTTCCATTTTCACATCATTGCAAATCTTCAGCTACAATAATCGTTCAATCATATATCAGTAGCGAGGCCGTCTAGGCCGAGCAGGCGAGCGTGAGATTTTTATCGTCCGTAGTTGTTATGTTATTAGGGGCCGCCAGGCCCCATGACACAACGAGAATGATAAAAATACTCGAAAAGCGAGCCTCCACTCTACTTCTCTTTCTTCATGTTGAAGAGTCCTTTGAAGACAGAATTAACATCAAAATCTTCGCTAGTGATGTTCTGCATCATATCCTGCATCGATCCCCGAATGGAATCGTCTCCGATCAAATCTTGAACTACGGTTCCGATAGCATTAACATCGATTTTACCATCTTCGGTCTCCATCTTCTTACTATCAGTATTTCCTAATTTTTCTGAAACTCGTCCTACGATGTTACCCACAAAATTAAGAAAGGTGTTTCCCATATCTTGCTTGTCGGGTTCGAATTCTCGACATACTTCTAAGATAGAATCTAAGTCGTCATCGGGACAAACGTGCTGCATAACAAAATAAATGCATGCTTCAATAGTATCAATTAATTCTGGATTGTCGTTAATTACTGTACTATAGATCTCTGACAAGGGAATGTGAGCTTTACCACTCTTTCCGAATACTATTACTCCTCCATCCTTAGTCAAAAATTCCATCTTTTCATCTACGAAACCTTGACGATTTTCCATATAGAATTTCTCAAAAACATTCTTGATACCTTCTTCGAGATTCTCTCTTTGTTCTCCTTCCTTTCTCATCGTGGTTTGAATGACAGATCCGAAAGCTATTAGTCCTTCATGCTTTTCAAATCCATCAACAGACTGCAAAGCGCCAATCAAATCTTTTACCCGTTCTAAGAAAGATTTCTCTTCTACTTCTGGTTCCGGCTCTTGTTCCTCGTCAGTTTCCATTCCTCCGTCATTTCTATCATCTTTTTTGTCATCTCTTTTGTCTTCGGAAGCATCGTCATCAGCTTCTTCTTTTCCCTTATCTGAAGATTTGCTGTCAGTGGACTTGACTAATTCTTTCTTGGGCTTTTTCGCGTTTACGATCTTTTCCTCCTTGTCTTTGCTATCCTTATTGCCGTCTCGTGATATCTTCTCCTTTTTATTCGATGATTTTGTTTCTACTACATCTCGTGTTTCTTCTTTTCTATCTTCCTTGTCGTCTTCTCTTTTAGAAGATTTAACAGAGGAAGGGGACGATTTCTTGGATCCGGATTTGGATCCTGATTTAGAAGAAGTCTTCTTAACTGGTTTCTTATTCGACTTACTCATAGCTGATTGATTCAATTGTTATTTTAATATTTGAGAATTATTTAGATTAAGTGAGATTAGGAAATATTAGATGAACTATGAAGTTCACAATGTCCCTCGGATAATTTTTTGATTGGAACTTTCAAACTTAAATGTGAAAACACGAATACGTGTGAATCCTCGTTGATCGGTCGTTTCCTCTATATACAAGAGTATGGAAAAACAAAAATAAGAAAATAAGCGCCAGGAAAATAAAACAAATATTTACTTAACGATCCAACTAGCTAATCGTTTGAATGAAAATATGGAACCGATTTATGATGAAGATGAAGAGAGATTTATTCCTCGCACAGAAAATACATACGAAATCAATAATCTAAATATAGGAGAAAGTTCATCTCTGAGGAAATTATTAATAGATCCAGCAGCTACATTATGGCAAAAATTTAAACAATATTTAGCTGAGAAAAATCCAGGTTTAGATATCGATAAAGTTTTAGAGAAGAATTCCATGAAGAAAGAACCTATAATTTCTTATGGAGTTATAGAGATAGTCATTAGACCACCCAGTAAAATCTTGCGACAATCTCCCATCCAGAATCAAATTTCTGATATTCCTACAATTACAAGTGATGAAAAAGAGAAGAAAAGTGAAAAAGAGAAGAATTCGCCGTCGCCTCCGCCCATCGTAAACTATCTCTCGGCATTGAAAACGTCCCCTAAACCTATAATATCGACTGTAACTGATAGAAATGATAATATGTTGATGGCAGGAGCTCATAGAATTATGGGACCTGGAGTGACTGACAATTCTAACGGTAGTATTTTATATCATGTTTTTAGACGACGCAATACTTTAGAATTCGATACCGCTATTAGAAGTTTCGCTTCTAAGAATCAACTCTACGAGATGATTTGTTTGTTATCTAAAGATGAACGAGATAGAATAATGAATAATACTTTCGATGATATCTGGGATGATTATTTTATTGATCATAAGGAAGGAAATCACGTCAAATTGCGATCGCAATCTTACAAAAGGTTTCAAGAATTGAAAGATTTGGTTACTATTGCTAGTCAGCCCGAATATTCTGAATGTTTACCCATAACTGTTCGGCCTTATATTTTCGCCAAGGGCAGAAGCAATAAAGGGGAGAATCCATTAGATGCAGCTTTGAGAGAAGCTGCAGAAGAAACTAAAGTTAGCTATGATAAGAAGGATTTGTATTTTCAATCACCGATAACGAGCCATCTTCTTGGTAGTGATGGAAATCGTTACATAGAGCAATATTATGTTATAAAACGAGATTATGTTTATTCCTCTCCAACTCAATATCTTGGTTCAGTAACTAGATATTCCTCGAGTTTTACCGATATCAATTATACGATCGATTATAAAAGCATGCCGCGTGAAACATATGTAGAAAGATTGAGACCGATAACAATTAGTCATGAATTGGAAAGCGATGCCTGGATCTCCATCCCTATCTTCAAGTCACGAAAAGATCATTTAGAATGGAAGAATAATGTTCAGCCTTATAAAGAATATGGAATGTTCAAGAGGAATTTCGACGCTATTCTTCAGGTCCACTCTCATATGTGTTAGCTATATAAAATTAACTTTCCGATAGATATTATCACTTGGAATATTCCAAGTGATAATTAGTTTTTAAATATGGTTTGAACTATATTCAATCGTCGTCATCGTCCTTGATATTACTCCATTGATAACTACGATGAACAGTAGTCGTAGTTTGACGAGGATGAAGTGGTGACCACGGATGTACCGGTGACATGGGATTGGCAGGGCTCATAATATTTTCAGGATCATCAAGCAAACTCCAATCTCGTTTATTCGTTATTGATTTTTGACGATGTCGAATCTGAGAGTTATGTTGGGGTTGTTGAATAGATTGAATCGCAATCGGTTTCGTCTCAACTATTTGTATTACTACGCGATGGGTAAAGAATTTCTTCATCTTTTTTAATCCCCAAAACTTGAGAAAATTAGATTTAATTTTGCATATCCTCACCAATATCAGTCTTTAATTAAAGACTGATATTATTCTATTTGGTAGCTAGTATATGTCGTTTATTTCTTCGAGGTCAAAATTTCTCCTATCAACGGATGATCTCGATTAAACACAACTTGAATGTTATTCTCATTGTCTGCTCGTAATGATTTTACTCCTACTAATTCGTAATGCTTATCATCAATCCAGTACAGAACGACAATCTTTTCTCCATTATCTTTATTGTCATCGTTATTGTTACTATCATTGCTCGTAAACGAGTAGAAGTCAACGTTGATTCCCCTCAACACAACAACACTTACTCTTAATTCTTGAACGAAGAAAGATCCGAATTCATTATCAACCCAGAATTCCGATCGCGCCATAGCTTCCTTAATTTTATTTGTATCATACGTAGTAAGTGAATTATTTGAAATGGATTCAATACTAGACTTGTTGAATTTATCGGCTAATTCCGAGCTCAATTTCAACACGATGTTTATTTTCCCTTCAATACTATCGTTTCTGTAATCAGAAGAAATCGCAGTTAATATCGCATGCAAGTAAGATGATCCAACATTCGCAGTTCCAATTCTAACCAACGTATCGGTATTATTTTTAGTGTTTTTATCGTTATACTTATTATATGTGCGTGAATTTATTGTTTCTGTTGATCCTGTCTCTATCGGTTGTATTAATTTCTCTGAATTGTACTCATTCAATGTATTTCTTACACGTGGATCGACTGTATCTTCTGATTTACATGAGAGTTGAAATTTGAGGACTTTGGACATCGACGAGAACCAATACTCTTCATCTGACATCAAAGTTTCCTCGTTCAGATATCGTTCATCAATCAACAAGAAACCATTTTCCGACATAAGCTGTATAAATTCTTCCGTTTGGATTAGATATTCGTATTGACCACGAACAATAGCATCTCTTCCGTTCGATCCCTCAATTTTAATGAAAATTTTCCTACAGGAGATATCTTCCGCTTTCTTGATAGTAATGTTATTAAGAGCAATAGTATCTCTTTCCACTCCTGTAGCCGGATCAATAAAACTATTTAACAGTAATTCTCCGTCTAGAGCCAGCAGATAGAAATACCCACCTACCTGCAAAAACAGTTTTACAGTTTCAATAAGTTCTTGAAGATGATTGATGTTATCGTAGAAAAAGGTTAAAGCGTTGAACATAGTTACAGCATTGACACTATTAGGCTCCACGTACTTAAGTAATGTGTTAAAATCTTCAGCTTTAGAATTTATGGGAATGATAGTGGGACCAATTCTAATCGGTCTAATTTTTCCTCTTATTGGTCTTCTGGAAGCATCATTCACATTCAAATTATTAGTATTTGTATTCGTGTTATTTGGATTGTTTGCGAAACGATCTAACCTGGTTGTGTATTGGACTCGAGAAGATTTAGCGTGAATGGAAGCTGCTCGAACATAATGCAATGACAAACGATTCTCCTCATTACCAAGGGTATTTTCTTGTTGATTCATGTTTTCATGTTGATCGAGCTCGTATTGAACGTCAGCGATAATAGAACTCGAACTTGGTTTATTATTAAGACGATTAATAAATTCACGCATATTTTCCGGATCTGGTTCTACCGCATACACGCGATTAAATTTTGACCATTTAGTCTGATCGCTTCCGTTACCAGCTCCCAAATCCATAATTACTCCTCCCGAAGCATTAGTATTATAAACTGTTCCTCCTTCTTTGTCTCTCATAATTCTCTCTGCTAATTCTTCCAAGATGGCAACTTTAGATTTGTTATGGTAGCGTCGCATGAAACTTAATGTCTTACCAGTAAGATCATCGATAGTAACAGGATCATTAAGTAGATTCCAAACAGGAACTGCTACATCTACTTCATTGGGAATATAACGATCGACACGATGTCGAATAGGAATAAAAGCATTACCAAGAAACAGATCTGAATATGCCCATTCAAATTCCCAGATCTGATCTTCCATAGAATCATTTAGAACTACATTTCCATTCCACGGATAAAATTCGCTACCCGTGAACGGAACAAAATTAGATATTTCCTGATTGTTTCGTTTGTCTTTTCCAGTAACATCTTTGGTATCGTTGTAGCTCATAATAGTTAATCCTACTCCTCCGATGTTACTTCTCTGCACCAAGAAATCAATTGTAAGCACTTCTTTCCATTTTCTCACTAGAGATAGATTTTTACTGAACTTGGAGTTCTGTCGAAAAAGATCCACTGATTCAAGATAGGGTCTCTCCGCGGGAGTAAAAATTAAACCGTCTGTTTGCCATTCGATAACGATCGGTTCACTTTCATTGTTTTCTCTTTCTTTGGTGTTTTCTCTTTCTTTGGTGTTTTCTCTTTTAACTGATGTTGCTTGTACCTGTCGAGAAGCCTCCGTCAAAGACGTCATCGTTTGAAAGAATTTATTAGCATGCTGTTTTAAGGCTAAATTTCTCTCGGTATCATCTGTTATAGAATCAGAAGCAAAATTAGAAGCAGAATTAGAAGTAAAATCACTCGGAGTTGGTAATTTATATACTGGCTTTAGAGCTAAGTTCAACTTCTCTCGAAGATCATCATACGTGTTATTATCATCATTATTGTTTGAGTTTAGGACCATGTTGATACTATTAATGGCTTGCTCGAGTTTCATGAGTCTATTAGTGTAAGTTAATAATCGTGTATCTTTTCCTGAAAGAGAAATAAGATCAAAAGCTAACACGTTATAAATCGCCAGAGTTCCATCGGGTAAGAAATCTCCTATTACTTCACAATCCATAATAGTTCCAATCATAACAGTTTCCAATTTCACAGTTATATTATTAACATTGCTTTGATTATTGTGAGAATAAATGTTGGTTATAAGACGTGCTAAGGGATTTAACAAGTAAATTCCATCTGCGTTAAAATAAAGAAAATATCGGCTACCGTCAGCTTTCAACGAAGAATAATATCCTCCAGGAATCGACATCAGGGGCATAAAAATCTTATGCGCGCGTAATAGCTCTAAATTCTTATCTTGTGAAAGATCATAGTTTCCTAATTGCATGAATAATTCCGATTCGGTTGGAGTAAGCCATGACATGTCGTGTTTTTCAAGATCCTTGGGACGGTTAACAATGTTAGCATTGACGTAATGGGAAATTTGGCTATGATTGTTGTTACCGACGAAAGTTTGTCCCAAGATACGATTGAAAGAGATTCCTATTGCTACTTGATCAGCAGAGGTCATCAGAATTCCGGTCCGATTAATAACGGTGGCTAGAATCTTGATCCACAAATCGATGAAGGATGTTTCGGCCACAGTCAAAGGAGCATTGTTTGATTTATTATTATTTGATTGATTGTTTCCTCTAATTAATTCTATCTCGATGGAGTAGTCGGTTTTGAACGGAGCCGAAGTAGAGACAGATTTTGTAAGATCTATCGTCGCTCTTACATTCTCCTCTTGCATAGCTTTGATTATTTCTGGAGACAGATATCTAGCATGAGAATTTAATCCCATAATAGAATGAGAATTGCTACTGACAGGAAATGACCAACGAGTACGATTACGACTGTAAGGAATGCGATCTGTTGGTCGTACATATTGAAAATTATCGATCTCAATCGAAATACCCAAACGAGAAGTTATACTCATTAATGGTGCTAACTGAATGAAAGGAATAGCAGCATCTTTAATTTTGAGAGAATAAGCGGTGCTACGGTCCTCTTCATCGGGATCTTCAGATTCTTCCACATTAGTTGAGTTGATGATTGGAGTGCGGGAAATATAATCAGAGATATAATTGATACCGATAATCTTTCCTAATTCTTCGTTGTGTAGGATAGTAAGACGTTCCTCATAGAAATCTCTCTTAACAACAAGTGATTCTTGACCGATGCTGTTAAATTTGAGATTTAGCCAATCGTAAATACGACGAAATTTTTCTAGGTTTGATCCGTCGGTATCGGCATCCTGCAATAATCTTGCCTCTACTTCTATATTTCTATCCGCGTTGGCTTCTCCTCCATTATTGTTATTATTGTTTCCATTGTTGTTGATGTTAGATTTGAGACGACTGCCACCGACTCGGGTCAGATCTCTCACTAGAAGATCGATTTCATTACGATGCGATTCGATCAAATTACCTAAGCTAGAGGCTGAAATACCATTCCCTACGCTTCTGTCATTGCCACGATAATTATTTGGATTATTATTTCGATTATTAGTCAAATTACTAGAATTAGAATTCTTGCTACTATTAACGGTAGGAGAATCAGCAAATCCACTCCCCATACTCTTTCCAGTGAGAGGATTTATACGAGGTTGATTGAGAATTCCTTGTCCTCCGGTTTTTCTGACGTGTCGTCCGCCTTTCTTACTCATTTCTCCCACTCACACTATCGAATAACTGAATCTCAAAGGTTTTGTTTCCCTCGAAAAATAGAAAAATGAAATTTTGCTTTTAATTCACATCTCGATGAGATGTAAATATATCCAACGCAAAACAATTAATCTTTAATTGTTTATGGCCGTCTAGGCCGGCGCGAGCGTGAGATTTTTGTTAGCTTGTAGTTGTATGGGGATCGTAGGGCGGAGCCCTGATCCCAAAACGAAAATAAGAAAAATACTCGGAAGCGAGCGCAACAATTAACTTAAGTGTTCTTGGTGAAGAAGCGTCGCTGTTGTATTCTAAAAGCTTCAAAATCTTTAGGAGGATTAATTTCGACTTTGACGTGACCACAATCTTGATTACAATTCTCACCCGACACTAATTTATCATTGTTGCTACTGTTGTTATTATTTCTATTATTACCGTTGATGGGTTTTATAGAAGATCTCATAACTAATGCCGTCGACGATTCATTATTGTTTTGATGATTAGAATTGTTATTGTGATAGTTGTAAGTATTTGAATAATTGTTATTATTGCTCGTTTTAACATATCTCTCGTCGTATTCAATAGCCGGAGTTTGACTAATGGGTGACGATGAACTTTCACTATCATCCGCTTGTCCCATCATGGGCTTGGGCTTTCCAAAATACTTCTCAAAAGCTTCGTCATAAGTCATTTGCAAATTCTTAGCCTTGTAAGTTTGCTTATTAACTGTATCATGTAATTTCCAGCTGTGAAAGAATAACGAAACATTATTATTAGCATAAGGTTCTACTGGCATAGCTTTCATATTCTCAATTAAATGTAAGCGACATTTTTCACAGGGTAACGTCTCTGTTAAACCATTTAACCATTGTACATATAATTCTCTTTTTCTATCGCTAGTAGCAGTGGCAGCCATAATATGCATATGAATCCATGTTGGAGGTCCAAAGACATGAGGATCATAACTCATCACTACAATTATATGTTTTTATTAAGTCACTTATTGTATCTATTATTATTTGTTATCTTGGTATCGTTGTCAGACGTCTTTTACGTCTCCCGACCTACTTTTGGTTTCAACCTTCAAACATTTAAAGTTCTCGCATAAAAATTCAAAAATAACACACGTTCGATTACTTCAATCACGCCTTGATTATTAGCACTATTATAGATAAAAATATGATGAATTCAGTGTTTATGAATAATGGAGCTCAAGGATTTCCATCACAGTCATACGCACAACAAAATCAACAGTTTGGAGGACAAATTCTTGGCAATCCTCAATATACGCAGACAACACCAGTACAAAACACATTTCAACAACCTCTTCAAAATCAATTCCAGCAACCGACTCAAAATCAACAGCAATTACAGCAACCTCAGAATCCTGCAGGACCAAATATAGCCTATAATGTAGATCAAAATATGATAGGGCAAAATACAATGGGACAGAATCTTCCCCTGCAGAAACCTTCTACTCCGAGCAATCTTCCTATGTTCCTCAATATTCACACTTCGGATTCTATCGTCTTCAAATGTCTCTCTAAGTTGTTGCTCAAGAATTTCACGGAGGCTACTTTCATGGTCACTGAACAAGGAATCTTCGTTCAAGAAAACAAGGAAGACGATACGGTTTTAATTGAATCTTTTTTGCGTAGAGACAAATTCGATGGTTATATTATTCCTAAATTTCAGAATGAAGGACAAGTAATCATCATGGGATTCTCTACCAAAGAACTTCAACAAGCATTAGATGGAATTACTAAGACCGACCGCATTCGCATGTATATTCTCATGGACAGAACTGATACTCTCTGTTTTGAGATTACCAATGAAGCCAAGAAGAAAAACAGTAGCAAATTCATCTTACTTAAGAAAACTAATATCTGTAATACTACTTCGCCTGCTTATGATGATTATAAACCTACAGCGGTTGTTGACAGTGTACAATTTAAACGTGCTATGACTGATGCTAATAAATCCTCCAAACAACACGTTAGAATTAGAGCTCAAGAAAGCGGAGCTGTTATGACTGCTCCCAAAGAATCGCAGATTAGTAATTTTCGAGAAATCTGGGGAAACTGGGTGGAAGATATGGTTACTCCTGTTTTCTACGACAAGGAATTAAGTACGAGCAGATTACATGGAATAGGAGATTTAGCTCCTTTGACTAAGTTAGTTAGAATATACGCTTGTTCCGATGGAAGGCCGTTGAAATTGATGGTTGATGCTTGTGGACTCGGGACCATATCCATCTACCTCCAGCCCGACGTATAGTTTAGTTCGCTAACAAGATTTTTCTTATCCCCATATAAATGTCGGGCCTAGAGGCCCGTGACATTCTAATATTGCGACTCGTCCGTAATAGGGATCTGCGATCCCTTCAACAAAAATCTCACGCTCACACCTCCCTTCGACTGAAAGGACCGCAGGTCCTTTCAGTCGAAGGGAGTCGCCCTGCGGGCTCCTGTTATTGTAGTATTATCGATGGGCTGATGGATAAGATTAAATAAGTGTAAAATATTTAACGTTTGAGATAGAACGTTAAATCACATCTTTGTAAAAATAAACTTAAAATCGAAATTATAAGGATCAAAAAGTTTCGAGAAGAAAAAGTTAAACGTTACGTGTAAGTAAGATGAATGAGAAGATGGAAATTGATTTAAAATGCGAGAAATGCGGCTCTGTTGGAGCTCATCGTATGCCTCTCCCTGAACTACACGGTAACGGTAAAGTGAACGAGGATAAAATGATTATCTGTGAAACTTGTCCCTACTATCAATGTAAAAATTGTAACAAATGGGTGACGACGGAACAGTTTGCTGGTTGCGAATGCAAGTGCAAATCGAAAGAATTTTGTACTTATTGTATCGACACAGCAAATAGAGTGAATTGTAGATATTGTAATAGATGGCATATAATAACCTGCGAATCGGAAAATTGTAAGAATGCAGCAATGGATTACTTCATTGAAAATCGCAAGAAATGTGCCTATGATTTTGAAGCTTGTAACAGCTACGCGTGTGAACATACTATGATAGGAGAGGAATCTTCTTTTGTTCCATCAAAGAGATTTTACTGCACTTACAAGGATGCTTCTAGTGGTCGTTTCTGTGCAAAATGGATCTGTAACGAATGTGTAACAGATGCCTTTGTAATAACTACTGATGGTAACAATTATATTGGTTGCAAAAAACATCAACCTCCTAAGAATCCTACCATGTTCGATCAATAAATATCAATTAATGCAATATAAATCCTTGTTTACAAAGATGCAATTTAACGTTCTATCCCAAACGTTAAATATTTTACACATATTTAATTCTATTCTAAGATTAGACATCAATTATCGTTGTCGTGCGAGGCCGTCGTCGACAGCATGTAAACATGCTGGCCGAGCTGTGAGCATGAGATTTTTGTTAGCTCATAGTTGAATTAGGATTACGGGCCGTCTAGGCCCGATTCTAAAACGAGAATAAGAAAAATACTCGAAAGCGAACATTACCTTATCATTTACTCTTCGGAGGCGAAACCGATATCTTGAGTAGTTTGAGTTATGGTTCCCATTGAAGCGTCATCATCTGATACCACTGTTTCCTCTGTAGTGGTAGTTGTTCCGTCGGCATTGGCTAATTCCCCTCCTCGTGTTCCTTGCTTTTCTCCCATATTCGCTGTATAATCTCTGGAACTAGTGGGATAAGCGAAATTTTCTATTCTGTTATCGCGAACATAGATGTCAGGTTGAACTGCTTCTATTCCCATGAAAGTACTGTCTCGTTCTCTATAACCGGGCTTGCAAGCCAATACTAATATCCACTTTTTAATAGCGTCGTAACTTAATTCTCCGTTGTAGAAGGCTTGAGGCCAACGATTTCGATAGACTAAAATTGTAGGAAGACCGGAGATAGCAAAGTCATTAAGAGGGTTGTCGATATCGCTAGCTGTTGATAAATAAGCTTCCATGATCTCCGTTCTTGCTGATGTATTAACGGCAGCTATAACTGGACCACCGGTTGTCTGTGCAATATTATTCCAAATTTCTATTAGCTGGGGGTCGGTCGAAGCTGGTTCATAAAAAAGAATGATATGACATTTAGGAGATTTGAGGGCTAGCGGCGTCGCACTGCCCAAAAAGTAATCTCCTTCTGTCATTTCCTTTACCTTAAATTGACCAAATTGATCAGGACTAATTATTATCGACATTGTAAAAATATTTTGCTACTGAACTCAATGTGAATAATTTCTTCTATTTAATTCTATCTATTTTTGTTTATAAACCCACTTTAAGTTTATAAATATCACTTCCATAATCGAAGAGACAGATCGATTTGATTTTCCGTCCATTCAAGAAACTCTAGCAATAGTAACTCGAATAGTGTAAAATCCGGCGGCACTCCCTGATGTAGTAACAGCCGCTACTCCGACTACTGAACTGACGGCTACTACTAATGTGGTTGCTACTACAACATATGCTCGTCCATGAATCCAGGTCGTGCCTGTGGTTGAACCACTGATAGTGTTATTATCGATTGCTAACGATCCGCTCGTTGGCCCTGTATATAATGCTATTGAACCTGACGCAGTAAGACTTGTCTCATAATCAAAAGAATAAGTTCCAGCAGTGAGAGTAAATACTGTTCCTCCGGCTCCCGCACTAGCGGTAACATTTCCGGGCATAGTATTCAAGACTTCGGTGTCAATCAAGAATGCAGTTCCTGGAGGTCTAGAATCATTTGGAGTTTGAATCAATCTTATGTATTCTGCCACTCCCGTTACTCCGTTTATACCATTGGTTCCATTAGTACCATTTGTTCCGTTGGTACCTGGAGGACCTTGAGCTCCAGTTGCTCCTGTCTGTCCGGTGGCTCCTGGCGGACCCTGTAGACCAGTTTGACCTGGAGGACCAGTTGCACCATTATTTCCCGGTGGACCTTGAGGACCAGTAGCTCCTGTTGCACCTGTTTGTCCAGTATTGCCTGGAGGACCTTGTGGGCCTGTTGCTCCCGTTTGTCCTGGAGGACCTCTTTGACCAGGAGGACAATTTATACACGTGTTTATTTTATCGGATTTGCTATTATACTAGCTATGAATTCTCCTAAACGATTCATCGACAAAAATATTCACCTAGAAATACCTATCAAATTAAATCCTCCACGTATCGA
>Ga0206941_10217_pt1 | contig 15757 bp, 15 predicted proteins | sample Alteio_BWOrgHeat_9_FD_153251 | JGI IMG/M metagenome (GOLD analysis project Ga0206941, IMG submission 153251) | Enriched cells from forest soil in Barre Woods Harvard Forest LTER site, Petersham, Massachusetts, United States -... | ecosystem: Environmental > Terrestrial > Soil > Temperate forest >...
GGCACGAACTGCAGCGTAAACTGCCTGCCGAAACTCCGATCCAGAAACCGACTCAGGCGGTGCCTCTATCGTGAATGCGCTGCGACCACTGCAAGCTTTCCCGCACTCCCAGTTGACGTGAGCAGTCTAAACGCGCCCGCGGCCTCACAAGCCGGTTGAACCAACGGAGAGCCAATATCGGTCTCGCTTAAGACTTTGCCATCAGCAAGCGAGAGCTCCGTAATTCGCGGAGAGGGCGTCGTGCCCACGCTAAGCAGGTTGCCTTGTGGATCCAAGGCCGGATGCTGGGTCTGAACGACGGTCGCCAGTCGCATTTTCAGTGCCGATGTAGTGGAAGAGATGAATGACTCGAGTACCGCATGTTCCGGAAGCTGCGGAACAACCGCTTTTACTACCCCTTGTTCGCCGAGTTCTACGATTGGGAGCCCGGATGTCTCTAAGGGTACGAGGAGAAGATGATCTCCTAAAGGAAAGAACTTTGACATCGCAATCAGCAGCGTCGGATTGTACTTCCTTTGTCCACCCTCCTCTGACGTTTTCGAGGCCTGCAAAGCCAAGTAATCACTGCTGCCCAGGTCCAATTGCCGGATCGCCGTACCGTCTGGCCGAACGAGATCAAGTGCCATGCGATGATTGAGCCGATCCTCCGAGATTACGACCACATTTCCGGACCTAAACACACCGAAAGTAAGAGGATCAAGTCCCTGTTCGAGCACCGTAGTCCGAATGAGGCTTCCATTTTGATCAAACGTTAATACAAGCGGGTAGGGCGATCTCCTTCCTTCGATCGCGGAATCGGGGGTGCCTTCGACTAACACATACACTTGGCCATTACCGACATAAACCGATTTCGGCAAAGAGATGTCTCTGTACCCTTGCACCGACCGCCACGAAAAGCTTGTCACGCTCCCGTCCGGATGGATTCCAAGGAGTGCAAGCCTCTCTTTGGGTGTTGCGCCCGCATTGTTCGGCGCGTATCCATCGATGAATGTGTATATACTCCCGTCCTCACTGCAGTCGAAACGTCCTGCAATTGTGGGCTTGGCATTCAAGTCCGCAATGATCTTGGGCCGTGAGAACTCGATAGATGCGCTCGCAACACTTGTTTGGCCGTCGTGATTCGCTGGCCGGTCTTGAGCTATAACCGCAGGCGATACAACACATAAATAAACAAGAATGAGATACCGCAACCCGTTCCTCATCGCAACCCTCCTTCAGCAAGGCCCAAGGAACGCCGAAAAGTAAGGCGCGCGACCACTTTCGGCGGTTCCGGTGGCGAGATTTGATCCACAGCGAGAAGGGCCCCGGAGCAGGTCGTGGTATAAACCGGGGCGCTCGGCACCACCTGCTGCAGGAGTGCAACGCTCTCGTGATGAACTATGTAGCAATTGTCGTAACATGGATAACCCTTGTAATCAGAGTAGTCGACTCCAATGCCGTGGCCTTGGCAAGTCGACGTACATTGGGGGTACATGGCGGTCGCGCAGCAATATGGACCGTTCGGATCGGCGGACGCGTTGTCATACTGGGTCTGAGTAAACACGCCGCAGGAAGCGAGGCACATGTTACCGGCGTCGTCATAGCAGGCATAGCAGTTTTGCGCATCGGCAAGCTTCGAATGCAGTGCAAACACTGTTATGACGATGAAGAGCGCGAATCTGCTCCGCATAGTTTCCTCCTTGGCCTAAACGGTTCCCGTGATTGAATGAGAAATACTCGTGAGCACGAGGGCTTTCCGCCTCACAACTGCTTGGCTACATAGATGATTACGTATTTTCTTGGCACGGTCTTCAGTCGTAGGCTGGGGAGGATATTTGTCAGTTTCTCGCAGGCCTCAGGTGAGTCAATCTGTGGGCCTCTGTGAAACTCTTTGGCTAACGAGAGTACCGCAGTTCTTTAGGACTGTCAAGAGGCTCGAAGCTCCGTGTCGTTAGCACATGATATGTCCGGTGGTATTAGCAAAATGAAATGTCCGCTTCTCGGGCGGCAAGGTTGTCTTCATGCAGTGGAGTGTCAAGACGTAACCGAGGGCCGCAGTGGAGCGGGCGATGAAGGTACAGGAAGTGATCTTGCGAGCGATGGCGAAGAAGATCACCTCGTGGCAGGCAGCCGAGATTCTTGCCATCACAGACCGTAACAGCAGCGAATGCTGAACGTTATGGTGGGTAGGGACAGGTCTTACGGTTGAAGCCGCTTGTGCCTGTCCCCCCTCGCAGAACCCGCCGTGCGAATTTATCGCAACGGGCTCCACAGGTTGCGCTCATGGAGTGCGATTCATACCGTCGTATGAAGAGCCGATATTGCATAAGGTAGTTCGAACCAGGGTTGACTATGCAGATAGGGCCAGTAGAGCCGGTGCCGTTGACTGCGTCGCCTCAACGTTCGAGCCCATTGTCGTTCTACTTCACGCCGGACCCGGTCTAGCGTTGGCTTACAGTGGTACAGACCGAAATACTGGTAGAAGCCGCGCAGCATCATCGTCAGTTGCTTTTGCTGATCCTGCCGCTTCCAATGCCTGTGCTGCTTCAGCCACTCCTTGGATTTGGCCAAGGACTTTCGGCGGCTTTTAATGCACGGAACCCGCACCAAGGCAAACTTGCTCCTCGATCGGTGCCGCACACATGCTTAAAACCAAGGAAGTCGAACGTATCCGGCTTATCGCCGGTCTTCACCAGGTCTCCTCGGACAAAGCGTCCGAATCGCATTATCCGCGTTTTCTCCTCCGCCAACTCCAAACCGAATTCTCCGAATCGATCCGTCAGGTTCTTTTGGAACTCTTCTGCATCGCGCCGGTATTGGAAATTCACCACGAGTCGAGTCGCCCGGGGGAATTGCACCCCCAGGCGCTCACAGATTCCGGACTTGAACGTCTCCGCTCATCCGGCTCTTATCGTCCAGTCGCCGCTCGACGCAACAGTGGCCAATGAGCAAATAGCCGTGGGTCTCTTGAAGCTGTCTTGCTGACCCAATGCTCTGCTCTTTGCCGATGTCGCTTTAAGCGTTTGTATTTCGCCATCGCCCAATACGCTAAGCATTGGTCCAGATAGCGAAGTGTCGGATAAAGTGCTGATTTGTAGTAGCGACCGTAGTATGTAATCCAACCCCGAATGACGGGGTTGAACATACGTGCCAGGTCGTCTATCCACCGATCAATACGACAACGCAACTGCCACCGGCGAATTTCCTCTCGAATTGCTTTCGTTGCAGCATTGCTTACACCCGGACTGAAGTTGACGAAGAACTTTCCAAAACGATTCTTCGATCTTCTGGCGCGAAAGCTATAGCCAAGGAAATCGAATGATTCATTCTTTGAGTTTCCCCGCCGATCATCATCCTTGCAATAGACGATCTTCGTCTTCTCAGGATGAAGCTGCAGTCCGCATTCAGCAAAGCGGTTCTCGAGCGCCTCTTTGAGCATCTTCGCCTGCGATTCACTTACGCAATGGCAGAGAGCGTCGTCAGCGAACCGTTCAAAGGGGATGTCCGGATGATTCCGGGCCATCCACCTATCGAACGTGTAATGAAGAAACAGGTTACTCAACAGGGGTGAAATTACTGAGCCCTGCGGCGTACCTCTTCCTCGGGGTTCGAGGGTGCCATCTTCCAACTGAACGGGGGCTTTGAGCCACCGCTCAATATAGAGCAACACCCAAGGACAGTCGGTATGCTTTCGCACCGCACGTAGAAGCAGTTCGTGAGAAATCGTATCAAAATAGGATTTTATGTCGAGGTCGAGCACCCAGGCATAACGCCAGCAGCGCTCTCGCGCAACTCCAACCGCATCCAATGCCGACTTCCCCGGCCTGTATCCGTACGAGTCGGGATGGAAGTGCTTCTCCAGTTCCGGCTCAAGATACCCCTTGACCACCGCTTGGGCGATTCTATCGGAAACAGTGGGAATTCCTAATGGTCTGAATCCGCCTCCTCGCTTCTCGATGTTCACGCGCTTCACCGGCGGAGGAAAGTAACTGCCAGACGACATTCGGTTCCAGAGTTTGTAGAGATTGTTTGCCAAGCCCCTTTCAAACTCTTCGATCGTCTGATCGTCCACTCCGGCTGCACCCCGGTTCGCCTTTACCCGTTTATAAGCATCCCAAACATAAAGCTTCGGAATGCTCCACGACCTTGCTTTATCCAAAGGGCTCCTCCCGTTACCGGTTGACCATTCGTTAAAGCTGAACGATGCCGCGCCTTCGCTCCAGTCCCGTTACAGGACCTTCCTCACTACTACACGCGACTCCGCCCCTGCACCCCGCTTCGGTACTCTGACTCTTACGGGTCGGCCGCTTGAGTCTCTCCCTTGGCATCGGTGTGCAGGTTCCCACGTTCCACACAAGAGCCTGAACCGAGTTCACGCCGCCTTCGTGCCGGACGCCGACTGGGCAGTAAACAGGTACCCCCCAGACTTATCCCAGATTAACGACTCCCCTCTGGTTCTGACGTCGTCCCTACGCTTTCGACAGGTCATCAGCGGTTCGCTTGCGCTCGTCTCCTCGGCCCTCACCTGACAGGATCAAGTCCTGCCTTTTGCCGAAACGCTCACCACCTCGGCCATTGTGCCGAAGCAGCTTTCGGTGGTTTGAACCCACATCCTGTAATGCGAGTTCGAGAGGCCTTCTCCCATCTCTCGTGCAGCACGGCTCGAAGAAGTTTTCTCAGTTCATGAATCCTCCTTCGCGCCTTCGTGGCGCACCATCATCGGCGTACCTCTCGAATGGGACCTGAGGAAAGTTCGCCGTCATCCATCTATCAAATGCATAGTGTAGAAACAGGTTGGCCAGCAGTGGACTGGCCACTCCCTTTACACAAAAGGTAATTTCGACCGTCAGTCCCGCATGGCGGTGGATTGCCGCCCTGCGTAGGGCTCTGCTGCGGGACTGAAATGCTGTGTCGAATCGTGATGGTATCGTCTCCTATCAGGACGTCTTTTACAATCAACCTGACGATTCTCTGCCGCTCAGTGATAGTCAGCGTATCAGCAGCGCCACGCAGACGGGCAAGGAACGCGGTAAGATTCTCCGCCAACCGCAGAAAGGTAGCCCGATCATTGGCCTGGTCGGCGATTGCCTGCAACTCCGCACGAAGCGCCTGTTCACGCTGGCGTAGCCCAGGCATGCGCTCCCGCAACTGCTCGATCGACATGAGTGCTTCCTGATAGGCGCTGAGAAGGCGTTCGATACCTTTGCCAACATGCACCAATTCTCTTTGCAGACTCTGCTCGCGCTTTTTGGTCGGATCGGACGAGCGCGCTGCCGCCAGCCGACGATCCAGTTCCTGCTGTATGAGCGTGGGGTCTTTCAGCAGCCGGATCACCTCGGCCCAAACGATCTGATCGAGCAGATCCTGCCGGATCATGCGGCCGTTGTCGCAAACAGGGCCGCCCAGCTTGCGCCAGCTATCCGAGCCAATGCATTTGTAATAGTGAATCTTGCGGGCGCTTGTTTGCGTCGATGAGCGCGAAAAGGCATAGCCGCACTTCTGGCAACTGACCAGACCCTGCACGATGCTTGGCTCGATGGTGCGGCGACGTGATCGAACTTTGTTTTCCTGCAGCAGTTCCTGGGCACGAGCGAACCTGTCTTCACTTACCAGCGCCGGCACGGGAATCTCGATCCACTCTTCGCGAGGTCGTTCATGGCCTGCAGTCATGCTGGGTGTAATCACACCCCGTCGGCGCTGCGGACGCATAACACGTGTTCGGGAAGAGGCGCGCGTCTTGCCGAAACAAGCAATGCCACGATAGGCAGAGTTGCGCAGCACGGCCCAGACAGTCGTGCGCTCCCAGCGCGCGCTTGCTTTGCGCGTTGGGATGCCTTCAACGTTGAGCCGACGGGTTATCTCGCCGATGCTCAGGCCCTCCACCGTGTACATCTCATAGATGCGCTCGACCACGCGAGCCTCAGCTTCAAGCACGGCGTAGGCAGCTGGCGCCTCGTTGGTCTTGCGGATATAGCGGTAGCCATACGGAGCCCCACTCATCACGCTGACTTCACCGGACTGGGCGCGGTGTCGCTTACCGCGGCGCGACCGCTCCAGTATCTGTGCCCTTTCATACTCCGATATCATCCCCTGGAATTGCACCAGCAGTTGATCTTCCGCGCTGGCTCCCTGCGGGGCTTTGACAAAAATCGTCTCAACACCATTACGAGCCAGTTCCTCGATCAGCAGAATCTGGTAGGCATACTTGCGGCTCAGGCGGTCTGGCGAGTACGCCAACACAACTTGAATCTGCCCTTCAGCGGCGAGATCTCTCACACGCTCAAGCCCCGGCCGCTCCAGCGTTGCTCCAGTGTAGCCGTCATCCTCGAAGACCCACTCTTCGGGTACCTCCAGATCGTGCCCCTGGGCAAACTCGATCAGGGACGCCGTCTGGCTCGCAATTGTGTTCGCCTCCCGCTGCTGGTCGGAAGATACCCGTGCGTAGATTGCTGCCATCCTCATGATCAAGCTCCTTCACACTGCCACCAACGGGACGTTCCCGAAGAGGCACAAGAAGACTGTAGGCCTGGACGAGTTTTGATTCGTGCAGACGATCAAACAAATACTCAACGTGAACTTGAAGCGGGCCGAGCGTTGAGCGCGGCTTAGCCATGCCTTCTCTGAACACTCAGAAACGCAGCCAATGCGCGTGTAACAATCGCGCCGATCGTCAGCCCACTGCTTCTCGCATACGCTCGAAGCAGACGTGCTGTTGCTGCCGGAACCTTGAGCGTGATCGGCACCGTAGCCTCGCTGACCTCGACCGGCAGCTCCAGATGCGCCGCTTCCTCCAGGTATCGGTAGGCCTGACGTTCCGACAGATCGAACTCTCGAGCCAAGCGTTGCATGGCCTCGGATAACGGCATATTGCGCCGGAGCATGGCGAAAGCAGCATTCAACTGCCGAGCCTTGTTCGTTTTGGTTGATCGGGTCATCCGCCATAAACGTATTACCTCTTAAGGCGCAAGTCAAGCACAGAGTAACTGGTTCGCCAACCCACCACTACCCTCTCGAATTCGAAATTACCTTTTGTGTAAGGGGAGTGGCCACGCCACCTTGCGGCGTGCCCTTCTGGCGCGGAACGAGTTCACCGTTCTCTTGTTCCACTGGCGCTTTCAGCCAGCGTTCGATATAGAGAACCATCCACCGCTGCGAGGCGTGTTTCTTCACCGCTCGCATCAGGAGATTTTGATCCAGGTTGTCGAAGAAGGCTTTGATGTCAAGGTCCAAGACCCAGTCATTTCGCCAACACCGCTGCCGGGCCTGACCCACCGCATCCAGCGCTGACTTCGCCGGCCGATAGCCATAGGAGTCAGGATGGAAATGTGGATCAACCTCCGGTTCCAGCCGCGCCTTCACAACCTGTTGTGCGATTCGATCCGCCACAGTCGGAATGCCCAGACTTCTTTCTCCGCCACTCTTCTTAGGTATCTTCACTGTCCTGACTGGCGGTGGAAAGTAGCTGCCCGACGACATCCGATTCCAGATCCTGTAAAGATTCTTCTTCAGTCTCTTTTCAAAATCCTCGATCGTCTGTCCATCGATGCCTGCCGATCCCTTATTCGACTTCACTCTCTGATACGCTTCCCAGACTTCCTTCTTCGAAATACAAAACGGCTTTGCCTCATTCATCAGGCTCCTCCCATTGCTGGTTGGCTCGTCGAAATCAGGCTCCTCGACACAGCGCCTTGGCTCCATCCCTTTATGGGAGACTTCATCGCTAATACGCGCTGTCCCGTCCCTGCCATCACGCATCCGTACTCTCGCCCTCGTGGGGTCTCCACTTGTGACTTCTCCGTTAGCATCGTGATCGCAGGTTCCCATGTTCCACTTATCCGCCTCATGGCAAGCTCAGGCCACCTCTCGTGCCGGATGCCGCTCCGCCCGTAAACAGGTACCGTCGTAGCTCTGTCCCGCAGTAGTGACAACGCCGCGGTTTTGACATCGTCTAATGGGTTTCGACACTTCAATAGTGGTTTCCTTGCAGTCCTCTTCTTGCCTGACACCTGACCCAGTCGCTGCTGGGCCTTTTCCTTCTGCGCTCACGACCATGGCTTTTGTCCATAGCCGCCAGAAGGCGGTTTGAAGTCCGCTCCTGTAAGCCGACTCCGAGGGGCCGTCCCTCATCGGTTAAGTAGTTACGCACGCTCTGCTCTTGCGAGCTTTGCGTGCTCATGGCGCACTGTCACCGCCCACTCATACATGACCTCGGCGTCATGTACGCATCGCCCACAATCCACCCGAGCTGAGGCGTATCCTTGCTTCGATAAGTCCAATTGGATTTCGATGCCTAGATATTTAGCGGCGCAACAGTTCGGTCGGACGATGAGGCTCAGCCTTTGGGCGTGGATTCTCTGGAGCCTCCCGATCTATCTTCTGCTAGAAGTTGGGGCGTTCCTGATAATCAGGGAGTGTCTCAGGAAAACCGCTAGTGAGCTTATAGGCCCATTTCTAGCTTTCGCTGTTCCTTGGGCGATCTTCGCACCGCTGGTTTGGTGGCTGAGGAAGTGGGAGGAGCAAGGAGCAACGCCCAAGCGGCTTGCACGAGGTTGGGGCTTGAGTATGGCGCTTTTTAGCATTGCGGTGATGGTTGCGCTCTTCTACTCGGGCATGGAGCTTCGCCTCATGGACCAGATGGACGCTGCAATTAGCTTCGTCGCGATGGTGCCTCTCAGCACTCCTATCTGCTACTTCGTCGTGTACAGCAGGGCGCTTACGGTCATTTCCTCGAGGACGTCTAGCAAACTGGGCGGTCCTCAACTCAAGTAACGTTGCAGGCGTGCGCGAGCAAACGCGTGACGCATCTGCGCCGGTTGGTTGTGCCTGAATCACCGCCATTCCGTACATGACCTTGGGGTCATGTACGAATCGGCCACGATTCGCTCAGAATGCGGACTGTTCGACACGATAATTCGAGTGGTACACTCCACCGGTTGGGAGGACCTGGTGCCTATGCAGCCGAACAATCCAATTGATCATGTTGTCATCATCGTTAAAGAGAACCACAGCTTCGACAATTACTTTGGCGCGTTTCCGGGCGTGAATGGAGCAACACTTCCGGCAGCGCAGGATCCGCCGACCGGGGGCGATCCGCTTCACGATCACAAGGCGTGGCTGGAGCGGGCGACGCACGCCGTCAAACTGCAATACAGCGAAAAGGACATCCCCAGTTATTTCTCGTTTGCGAATCAATTTACGCTGTGTGACAACTACTTCACGGAAGTAGCCAGCCAGTCCGAACCCAACCACCTGATGCTCATTGCGGCGGCATCGCCGATCATCGACAACGCCAGCAAAAGCCGGACGTATCAGCCGCAGGAACCTTTCAAAATCCCAACGCTGCCGAAGGCACTGGAGAAGGCCAAGCTTACCTGGGCAACCTACGGTGATCCTGGTTTCAGCTATTTCAGCAAGATCCAGGAACTGAAAAGCAGCCCGCACATTTTGCCGTGGACCAGATTCGATACGGAGGTGACAGCGGGAACGTTGCCGAATATGTCGTGGGTGTACGCGCCGTCAAGTCCGGTGGAGCTTTCCGAGCATCCTCCGTACGGGAAAAACGCTGGTCAACAGACGGTCAAGTTGGGAAGCCAGTGGACCGCGGACCGCGTTCACAAACTGGGTCAGAGCACCTTGTGGGCGAACTCGGCGATCTTTATTACCTGGGACGATTGGGGTGGATGGTACGACCATGTTGACCCGCCGTTGAAGGACACGTGGACGGGCGGAGGTCCGAAGAGCGGCCCGAGCTACACCAACACGCAATTCAGTTATGGAACGCGCGTCGGCTGCCTGGTGATCAGCCCTTATTCGAAACGAGGGATTGCGAAGGGGTTCCATTCGCATGTGAGCCTGGTGAAGTTCTGCGAAGTCACGTTCGGGCTGAAGGCGATCAACGCACGCGACCAGGCTTCCGATGATATGGCTGAGTGCTTTGACTTCAAGCAGAACCCGTTGACACCGCCAGCTTAGGCGGGTGGCCTGGCGCCCGGTCTCAATTCTGAGAGTTGCATCAACCGCAAGACCTGTCCCTACCCACCTTCGCTTGGTCGTCCCGAGGGGGCCGTCGTGATCTAGTGGTCGAAACTTCCTAAATGTCCACTATTCACTCCCGACCAGCCAGCATTGATGTTCAGGTAATCTGGAAAGGATGAACGAGCGAAAACCTTGCCCCTTTAAGATTGGTGATAAGGTAGTCTTCACGCCAAACCAGCATGCACACGGTTGGACTTGGCCTTCATTCGAGAGCATGAGACTAACCCCAGGCCAAGTAGGAACGATCACGCGTATATCGAACGACGAATACCTATATCTTGACGATGACCGTGGCGGACTCCATTGGGAGTGCTTTCGAGAAGCAGACTGAATGGTCACGGCACATCCGCCTGCCGAGCCGAAAATCGGGGTATGTCCGGATCGGCCACGATCTTCTCGGAACCAAGTGAACCCCAGCCTGTGGGCTTCCTAAAAATCGATACTACTGGCTGTGAACTATGGCATCCGGTGGTGATTAACCTGTTCTGGTGGTTCACGCGTTAGGGCGAATCTCGACGTGTACACGGGCGTGGAGCGCACGATTGGGACTGTGTAGATGCCTTGGCGATCACTCAAAAGCGGCCATAGATTATCACTTCAAAACCGGCCATACAGAAACGGCCTAAGACATTAGCTTCGACCGGGGGCAGTTAGCCTCGGTTGGCATGGGTAATGTCTTGGAAAAAGCGAAGCAGGAACAGGTGATCGCGCTGGGGCGTCTTGGCTGGTCTCTGCGTCGGATCGAGGCGGCGACGGGAGTCCGTCGCGAGACTGCCGGCGGTTATTTAAGGTCGGCCGGAATAGCGTTGCGAACGCCGGGCGGTTGGGGGCGCAGGCCTCCGGCAATAGCGGCCACTTCGGTGACCACCGGCTCGGACAGTTCAAATCCGGCCAATGAGGTGATCACCGGCTTTTTCGGTTCCACGCCCGCCGAAAATTCAAAACCGGCCAACGAAGTGATCACCGGCTTTTTGCCGGAAGTGACGTTGCCGAAGCAGGGCGGTAAGCGCCCGTCCGGAGCCAGTGAATCGTTTCGCGAGATGATCGAGCTGGAACTGTCGCGAGGCCGCAACGCGATGGGTATCTATCAGGATCTGGTCGATGGGCACGGGTTTACAAGCAGCTACCAGAGTGTGCAGCGATTCGTACGCAAGCTGCGCGGGGCGGTATCGCCGGAAGCGCGGGTAATCATCGAGACAAAACTCGGTGAGGAGTGCCAGGTTGATTACGGCACCGGCCCGATGGTGCGTGATCCTGACAGCGGCAAGTACCGGGGTACGCGGCTTTTCGTTCTGACCCTGGGCTGTAGTCGCAAGTCGGTTCGGCTGCTTGTCTTCCGTTCCAGCGCGCGGGTGTGGGCCGAACTGCACGAGAAGGCGTTTCGCCGGTTGGGCGGTTCGCCGCGGATCGCAGTTCTGGACAACCTTCGCGAGGGCGTGTTGTCTCCGGACATCTACGATCCAGGCCTGAATCCGTTGTATCGCGATGTCCTGGCGCACTACGGTGTAACGGCACTGCCGTGCAAAGTGAGGGATCCAGATCGAAAGGGTAAGGTTGAGTCCGGTGTAGCCCATGCACAAAAAACGCCGCTGAAGGGCAAGAAGTTCGAGAGCCTGGAAGAAGCGCAGGCGTATCTGGATCACTGGGAAGAGTGCTGGGCCGACAAGCGCATCCACGGCCGCACCAAGCGCCAAGTAGCGGCGATGTTCGCCGAAGAGAAGCCCTATCTGCAGACGCTGCCGCTGGAGCCGTTCCGCTACTACCAGTATGGCGAGCGCACCGTTCACCTGGATGGCTGTGTTGAGGTTGAGGCTGCTTATTATGGTGCGCCGCCGGGCTGGATCGGGCGCAAGGTCAATGTGCAGTGGGACTCGATGTACGTGCGGCTGATCGATCCGCGCACCGGCCAGTTGCTGCGCGAGCATCTGGGTCAGAAGCGTGGCGGACATCGCATCCGCGATGAGGACCGCCCCAAGCGCACGCCCCAACATACGCATCAACTGCTGGCGCGGGCTCATAAGGCCGGCGCCAACATCGGCGCCGTCTGCGACGCGATCCACCAACGCCAGGCCGAGGCCGGCCTCCGCCGCATCATGGGCATGCTCTCGCTGGCCAAGAAATACGGCAGTGCAGCTTGCGACCAGGCCTGCGCAGCAGCGCTGGAACTGGGCGTGAGCGAGTACCAATTCGTGCGCCGCTATCTGGAGCGCAGCCAGCAAGCCCCTCTGAGCCTGCGGCAAATCGATCCTCTCATCCGTGAACTGACGCAGTATCGCGACCTGATCCAACAACGAATCCAATTCGAGGAACCCAATCCATGAATCTGATCGAACTGAATCGCTCCCTGGTGCAACTACGCCTGAGCGGCATGGCCGCAGTGCTGGAAACGCGTCTGCTGCAGGCGCAGGCTGAGGCCATCGCCCCCATCGACCTGATCTCCATCCTGGTCTCCGACGAACTTGCCCGACGCAGTCAACGCCTGCTGGAAAGACGCCACAAGCAGGCGCAGTTCCGTGACGCAAACAAGCAACTGGATAACTTCGACTTCCAGTTCAATCCAAAGATGAACCGCAGTCTGGTCTTCGACCTGGCCACCGCCGCCTGGATCGGACGGCGCGAAGACGCACTTTTTCTTGGCCAGCCCGATCCTGGTTCATACTGCCCCACCTCGCTAACTTATTGAAAACAGACGTTCCTGCTCTTCGGTCGATTGAGTTCGCGGGCTGCGCAGTCCACTCTTTATGCCTCTTACCGCCTCTCGAATCTCTTCAGAATCCAAAATGGCGACCTGAATCCTCCAGGGTGCACACGGGACGACTTGTTCTGCGCACAACTTCTTCTGTTGGATCATCCGACGAACACTGTTTGCACTTACTCCGAGATACTGCGCGCTTTGTTCCAACGTAAGATAGCCGTTCCTGCGCTCAGGATCATATGCAGGGAGATGATGCGTATGTCTCGCCGAGTAAACCTTCTTCTCCGTCCACGTATGACCGGCGCCCGTCTCGAATCCGAGCCGATTGAGCGTGGTTGCGATTTGCTCATCGGTATGGCCGCCCGCCATTTGTTTCAAGACCTCGATCGCTTCCATGCTTGTGCATCGCCTGTGCTGGCCAGTCTTGTTCTTTTTGACCCTCAGTTCTGAATGCCGACCTCCCGCCCAATGGATCAGTAATACGACTTCATGGTTGTTCTCATCTACATCCGCAACGATCTCATGTACCAAGATACGCATGATCCTTTGCTTCAAACGCATGTCGCAGGAAGGTGCATTCCAAACAGCTGGCAGATCCTGGGCAAGGCTAAGCAACACTTGCTTATCAGGTAGAGGTGTAAGCCCAGTACCCGAATCAAACTGTATAAGCTTGTTGTCGAGTTCTTGAACCCTTACCAGAGAGGCATTCCAGCGCGATTCCAATTCGGACGCGACCAAGCGATTTTCCGGATCTATGTTTTCGTAGCGCCGCGCCGCAAGCCGCGCTTCGTATTGCGCCTGCTCGAGTTCCAGTTCAAGCGCCTTGCGCTGCTGTTGTCTCTGCTGTCGTATTTGCTCGGCTGCTTCCAGAGCGGCGTCGATGGCGTTTCCACTGATCGCGTCCAGTACAATCTCCGTCATGGCTTCATCGACGCGAAGGCCGCCGAAGGATATGCACCAGTCTTCTCCATGGTTGATCTGGGCTCCTTTACAGTGGTAACGGGGAATGTTCCCACGGGTGCCACTATAGGAGACTTGCAGCATCCGTCCACAGCGCCTGCAGCGGAGTAACCCTGTCAGCAAGGCTAGGCCACCTCGGCCTGCCTTACGCGAGGATCCCCATTTCAAGTTGGAGTTGGCTCTGATCATCGCGTCATTCCGTTCGTACTGTTCCCAAGAAATGTAGCCCGGATGATGATCACGAATCAATACAGTCCAAGATTCCAGCGGCTTTGGGTGCCCAATCGATTTCCGCGCGCGGCCATCAATTATCCTGGTACGCGATTCGGTCTTGCCGAAGACATACGCTCCGGCATACATAGCATTTTGCAGCATATGCCAAATCGTGTTGTATACGGGAAGCTTCCAGATGATTTGGTGGCGGGTTCCTTCAAGCTTGGCGGGCAGAGAGACCTTCTCTCGGCGGAACCAAAGCAAGACCTGGCGAGCACTACCGAGTTCGGTCATTTTGGAAAAGACCAGATGAATAGCTTGTTGTACCCTCAGGTCGGGGTCCATCTCAATCTTGCCGGCTTCGCTCCACACAAAGCCGTTCGGGAGATGGAACTTTAACTCCCCCCGGCGGGCTTTCTGACGGATCGCTTCTAAAGAACGTTGCCGGAACAGATTCAATTCAAACTCCGACATGGTGCCCTTCAGGCCCAACAAAAGCCGATCATTAATGAAGCTGGGATCATAGATTCCGTCAGGGTCGATGACCACCGCACCGGTCATCCCGCAAAGTTCGATCAGATGATGCCAATCACGCCCGTTGCGTGCCAGACGAGAGGCTTCTATACACAAGATCGCACCCACCTCGCCGGTGCAGACCGCAGCTACCAGCTTTTGGAACCCGGGCCTATCCATGAGACCGGACCCTGAGCGTCCGAGATCATCGTCAATCACGTTCACCTGGGCAAAGCCGAGCTCGCGAGCATGATCAACCAGACCGTACTGCCGCCGCTGACTCTCCAGGTTATGGACTACCTGACCAGGGCTGGACTGACGAACATAGACTATGGCGTGGCGACGGAGGCGTTCAGCAGTTAGCTTCGCGTTCATCTCTGCCTCCGTCTTTCTGTGGCTTGCTTGCCTGGGCCGCCCCGATTAGAAGCTCCACGAGCGCGAGAGACAGCTCCCGCTGTTTGGAGTCCGGTATGACCGTCTTCGGGGCATCGACGAGCAGTAGGTTTAGCTGTGAGTCCAGCGGCTTGGCATGTCGAGTCATGCATTACCTCCCGAGGAGTCTCCTCCCCCGAAGGGTTAACGCAGTCTGTCGACGAATGCCAAGCATTTAGCAAATCGCGCAGCTCGATCAAAGCCGCGGCGCAGATCAGAGGGGACCCCTCCGAAAAGCCAGCGCAATCTGGACTAAAGACCCATACCGGCAGGGAACAGATAGTGCTGTCTGGAAGTTCACAAAATATGTGCTCGCCGCGGCGGTCTGTCATCCGCTTGAGGACTCGCAACGACTGCCCATAAAGCGGATGCCAACGGTAGTGAACTGTTGCCAACCCAGAGTGATGTGCATCATGTTTCGGGGTCCCCTGGAAGCGGAAAAAGCCACTGCGCCCAGGCAATCGGACACGCCGTCATCCAGCAGGGTTATCGGGTTCTCTATCGCGAAGCCCATGCCCTGCTGGAAGAGTTGGCAGACGAAACGTTGGACGGCAACCGCAAGCAGCACATGGAACTGCTCACCACTGTGCCGCTTCTCATCATCGACGATTTAGGAATGAAGCGGCTGCCCCTGACCGCCGCCGAGGAACTGCTGGAAATCATCATGCGACGCTACGAACGAGCCAGTACGCTGATTACGTCAAATCGGCCAGTAGAAGACTGGGGAAAGTTGCTCGGCGATAGCGCCGCCGTCTCCGCCATGCTGGACCGGCTGCTGCACCATGGGCACGTGCTCAAGTGCGGCCCGCGAAGCTGGCGAACCAAAACCGGCAGTCCCGGAGAAAGCCAATGACAAAGGCAAGAGCAAAAGCAAAAGCAAAGACAAAAGCGATAAGGTTGCCGGGCAAAGAACGCCCGGCGGCGTCGCGA
>Ga0206941_10218_pt1 | contig 15748 bp, 13 predicted proteins | sample Alteio_BWOrgHeat_9_FD_153251 | JGI IMG/M metagenome (GOLD analysis project Ga0206941, IMG submission 153251) | Enriched cells from forest soil in Barre Woods Harvard Forest LTER site, Petersham, Massachusetts, United States -... | ecosystem: Environmental > Terrestrial > Soil > Temperate forest >...
CTTTTTCGAGACTATTTTTAAGTTCATTGATTTGATCATTTAACGTTTGAAGAGTTGTTTCAATAGTTGCTTTATCTTGATCGTAGGAATGGGAGAGAGTTTGTAAGCGAGATTCATAAGAAAGATTCAAATGGGTGGAAAGTTGCAGTGTTGCTTCTGTAAATTTAATTTCTCCCAATAAGCGTATGAGTTTGCCCCAGGAATTTAGATCGGTGGAAGAAGACGTATTTGAAATCTCACACAGTCGGGTGTTTTCAACAATACGTTCTTTCAATAGGGTTTCTTCTTCTTGAGAAAGCAAAAGATGAGAGTGGTAAGAAAGGCTTCCCATGCATGTTTCAATATTGTCGATAAGGAGTATTTCTTGACGAAAACGTTCTCTTCTTTCCTGCAAGTCTTTGAGAGACATTTTGGAAGGAGGATGAATTTTATATTGTTTTGAAATCTGATCGAGAACGAAAGCTTCTTCTTGCAACTCGTTAAGAAACTGACTCCATGTATGAGCATTCAACGGAGAGGAGTTAGACTCTACCAGGAAAAAAGAACAGCTTTCTTCGATACACTTTTGAAGGTGTTCCTGGAGCCACTCTTGAACTGGATTTTTACGGGGAGCCCAGGAGTGAGCTATTAAAGAGGCTTTCGGGTAGAAGAGCGTCTTGTGAAATCTCAAAGCAATGCGCTGATACGCTCGGAACTTTCGGTTCTAAGAGACAGATCGCTTTTAAAATGGAAAAGCGCTTTTGAAAGCAGGGGTTTAACTCCAATCGCATTCAACGAAGACAGCTATCATCGCATACAGGAACTTGGAAAACGACTGAGTTCACTGATTTATCTATCTGAAAATACTGAAGAAAACATGGATTTTTGGGCTCCTGGGAGTGTGAAAACTTGGGGTGCCTTGGATGCATCTAGATTTTTTTTAGAAAAATTAACGGGTTTAAAAGTGGAAAATCGGGTTCTTCCCGGCAAAAATTTCCGAGCGGATTGACGAAGCTATTTGCTGCTGTGAAATTTCTGCTAACGCGCTGTAATAAAGTGCTTATTAGCGATTCCCGGCAGATGAATTTTTAGGAGTTTGATCGAGAAACGGAGTGAGCAAATGGATATTTTTAAAAAATATCTGCTAAAGCTCTAAATTTCTTGAAAAGAATTCCGACTTCTAAGGTGAAACCAGCATTGCTTTGTTAGACGAAGCTGCTGCTTTGAATAGCAAGGCAAGTTCTTAAACAAGATAGGAGAGAAAGACATGCTAGGTTTAATGGGTTCAAGAAAGAAAAGTTCGAAGCGCAGAAAAAAAGTTGCAAAAAAAGCTTCGAAAAAAGGAAAGACTAGCCGCCGCAAAAAAGCTTCTAAGAAAAAAGGCTCAAAGAAAGCTAAGAAGCGTGTATCTCGTAAGAGAGGTAAAAGAAAAGCTGGTGGCAAAAAGAAAGCTAAAAAAACACGCAGAAAATCAAAAGCGAAACGTAAAGCTTCACGTCGTCGCAAAAAGTAACTCTTGAACCTAGGTTCCACACTCTGATTCATTGAACTAAAATGAAGGAGTGTGGAGGTTCAAGCCTTTCCCAGCCTAAAATCCAAACACAAAAAACAAAACAAACCAAGAAGCTCCCGCCTATTTGTGCTTTTTTTTATATCTCGGACCTTATATAAGAAAATCCAAGTTTTTTAGGTCAAACCATCCACAAAAATTTTGAAAAGAGGTTAGCCTTGACGGTCTATTTCATTTTCTCGTGTGCATTTCTTGCTCTTATTGCAGCGGCTGTTTATGCCAAGAAGGTTATGTCAGTTCAAGTCGACGGCAAACCGGATGAACTTGCTCGATTGAAGTTCATTTCCGGTGCTATTGCAGAAGGCGCGATGGCCTTTTTGAAGGCTGAATACAAGTACGTAGGCATTTTCTGTGTTTTCTTTGCTTGTATTATTCTCTTCGCACTCAATAGCACAGGATCTTCCATAAACGCGGGCGCATACAGCGCCTTTGCTTTTATTGCGGGGGCTGTGACGTCTAGTCTTTGTGCATTCCTTGGAATGACGATCGCAACACGAGGCAACGTTCGCACAACGGTTGCAGCGCGAAAAAGTTTGAAGGCAGCATTCGCTGTTGCGTTTCAATCGGGCGCCGTTATGGGCATGGCTCTTTGTGGACTCGCGGTTCTAGGTCTAATGTGCATTTGTCTTTTGTTTGCAGGCATGATTCCTGACATTCATATGGCAATGGATATGGTCGCTGGTTTTGGACTTGGTGGTTCCACCGTTGCATTATTCGGTCGAGTCGGCGGAGGTATTTACACCAAAGCTGCTGACGTCGGAGCGGATCTTGTAGGAAAGGTAGAAGCGGGCATTCCCGAAGACGATCCTCGCAACCCTGCTGTGATTGCAGATAACGTTGGTGACAACGTCGGAGACATCGCGGGAATGGGTGCAGACCTTTTTGGTTCTCTTGCTGAAGCAACGTGTGCAGCACTTGTGATTGGTGCTTCCACTCTTGCGATTTCACAATCCGAATCTGCTCTTTACTATCCTATTCTTATTTCTGCTGCGGGTATTCCTATTTGCTTGCTCACGACTTTCCTTGCACGCGTGACAGAAGAAACACGATCTGTAGAAAAAGCTCTCAAAGGTCAGCTTCTGTTTTCAACAATATTCATGACTATTGCTCTTTATTTCCTAACAAACTGGGCAATGGTGGATCAATTTGAGCTGCTTGGAAAAACCGTTACGAAATGGCACGTCTTCTATTCCGTACTCTCAGGACTCTGGGGTGGACTTATTATTGGTTACGTTACTGAGTACTTCACTTCACACTCCTACCAACCTGTACGTCAAATCGCTATCGCTTCCAAAACAGGTGCAGCAACAAACATAATTTACGGACTCAGTGCAGGATACATGTCCTCTGTTATTCCTGTGCTTACCATTGCAGCAATTGTTTACCTCTCATGGGATTTTGCTGGAATGTACGGTATTGCGATGGCAGCACTCGGTATGATTTCTACAATCGGTGTAGGTTTGACTATCGATGCTTACGGACCTGTAGCAGATAACGCAGGTGGTATTGCAGAAATGTCCCATCTCGAAAAAGTTGTACGTCAACGCACCGACGTTCTCGATGCAGCAGGAAATACAACAGCAGCGATTGGAAAAGGTTTTGCAATTGGCTCTGCTGTTCTTACCGGTCTCGCTTTGTTTGCTGCGTTTTTGACAGTTTCTCAAGTCAGTCAGTTGAATCTTCTGAGCCCAAAAGTATTTGCAGGTCTTTTCGCAGGCTGTTCACTTCCGATGCTATTCTCTGCACAAACGATGCGTGCGGTAGGTCGTGCAGCGTTTGGAATGATTGAAGAGGTTCGTCGTCAGTTCCGTGAAATACCAGGCATCATGGAAGGCAAAGGAAAACCAGACTACGGTCGTTGCGTATTTATCTCTACACAATCTGCTCTTAAGGAAATGGTAGCACCGGGTTTACTCGTTCTTCTTGCTCCTCTTATTTTCGGTGTTCTTTTCGGTGTAGAAGCACTTGCAGGTATGCTTGCGGGTGCATTGGGAGTTGGAATTGTTCAAGCGATTTCTTCTTCAAACTCCGGTGGAGCATGGGATAACGCGAAGAAGTATATAGAATCGGGTGAGTTTGGTGGAAAAGGTTCCGAAGCTCACAAAGCTGCAGTTGTCGGTGACACTGTAGGTGATCCAATGAAAGATACTTCCGGTCCTTCTTTGAACATTCTGATGAAGCTGATGTGTATTCTCAGTTTAGTGTTTGCACCGTTCATCATCTCTGCACACAACTGGTTGGTACACCTTCTCGGTTTCTAAGTTTCGCCTGAGATCCTTCGACTTCACTCAGGACGACCAGGCAAATCCCACACTATAACCTGCAAATTTGCGAATGTTTAAAACACCTTCGTCAAAGAGCAGGTATTGTCCTTTGATTCCTAGAAGCGTTCCTTCTACAAGTGGTGTTTTCAGAAAATCAAAGGTCGTTATTTTTTTCGGATATTCCAAAATAGGATAACGAAACGTTCTCAACTCTTCATCATGCAAACCGTCATAAACAAGATCATCAGGAAGATAAGACAACAACTCTTCCCGTTTTTGTTTGAGGTCCAAAGGTTGCGTGTCTTGCTTTAACAGCAAACGCCAATTTGTTTTGTCACTCACGTATTTGCGAAGCTCTGATTCCAATATACCAGCTTGCAAACGTTTGTTTACACGTGCAATAGGTAAGGCTTGCGAAGCACCTTGGTCGAGCCAACGCGTCTGTTCGTGCTGTGTTCTTGTGATTCCAACTTTGAGTCCGGAGGAATTTGCAAGGTACACCGTATGACTAATAAAACAGTGTTTCTGTCCCCATTCTGGATCTCTGCAAGTGCCTTTGTGAAAGTGACAGGTTTCAGGACGGACTAAACACAGATCCGCTTCGGGAACACGACGGAAGCAGGTGTAGCAGTAGCCTTGTGCAAAAGACTTCTTAATATCTTTACCGCAGTGCACACAGGCGATCTTATTCATAAAGCGAAGAGACAGTTTTTTCCCTAGCAAAGGGTTGAGTTCCATCTCTCCTTCGACTAAGGGGAAAGAATACTGCGCAAGCATTGCGGAAGATGCACTGACTTTGAGTTTTCTAAGAATACTGTGTTGTTCATACATGCGGAAATCCGAATCTATTTTCCATGCATCGAATCCTTTTTTTCATTAAGATGCGCTCACCTTATAACAAAGAAGCAGAGTAGAATATGGAATCGTTAGTACTCAAAAACAAGAAAAAGCTAGGAACTTCGCGACGCCACCCTTGGGTTTACAGCGGTGCGGTTGCACACATGTCTCCTTCCGCACGTTTGGGAGACATTCTTGCAGTGCGCTCCGCAGAAGGTGAACTCGTAGCATATGGACACCGCACAAGTGGAAAAAGCATAGTATGCAGAATCTTCGAATTTACAAATAAAGAAATAAAAATCGACGATGCCTATTGGTACGCGAAATTTCACAATGCGTTGAATTATAGAAAATTGCTAGCGATGGATGGAAATTCCTATCGTCTTTTCTATTCCGAAGCTGATGATTTGGGTGGATTGACATGCGACATTTTCGGAAACAGTGCTTCGGTGCATTTCGGAAGCGAAGGGATGGAATGTTTACAGGATCTGATTGTTAAATTTCTCAAAGAAGAAGTTCACATTCAACATATCTTTGTCAAAACAGCTCAAAGTTCCCATTGGATAGGTGAAGCACCTGCAAGTGTTGATTTCGAAGAGCACTCGTTGAAACTAAACAGTCTTATCGAAAGCGGACAAAAAACAGGTTACTTTCTCGATCAACGTGATAATCGAAAACTAGTTTCGGAATTCGCAAAAGGTAGAACCGTTCTCGATGCGTTTTGTTACGTCGGTGGATTCGGTTTGCATGCATTGCAAGGCGGTGCAAAGGAAGTTGTATTTTTGGATGCTTCGAAAGGCGCATTAGCAAATGTTCAGAAACATGTAGAAGCGAACTTTTCCAACGCAAATATTTCTTATGAAACTGCAGACTGCTTTGAATACCTTCGCAAGATGGAGAGCAATCGATTTGATCTTATCGTTCTCGATCCACCTGCCTTCGCAAAACGTGCAGATTATATAAACCAAGCAGCACGCGCTTACAAAGATATCAACTTAATTGCTTTGAAAAAAATAAAAGCAAAAAGTTTACTTTTTACGTTTTCCTGCTCTCAGCATATTTCGAAGGAACTGTTTCGCACTATCCTTTACCAAGCTGCTTTAGATGCAGGACGTTCAATTCGTGTTATTCGTGAACTAGGACAAGCTGCAGATCATCCTACAAGTATCTATCATCCCGAAGGTGACTATCTAAAAGGCCTAGCATTGTATGTGGACTGAATAGCCCTTTAAAATGACTGATTTAATTTAAAAAACTTGACAATTTCAGGCCAAATCTTGAAAATCTCACCACTTTTTCTTTCATCTAAATCCATGGGAATTACAATATGTGTAAAATACTAGGCACGCTTATCCTCTTTTTATCACTCAGCTATTCGAATATCACTCTAGCTGCAGAACAGAATTCGAAACTCTTAGGTACTTTCATTGATGACAACGAAGTTAATACTGTTGAAAAGCAATTTGCGCTTTTAATCAGTGTGCTTGCCAATATAGCTCTTTATTTCGAGGAAGCTCATTCCGCTGTTGTAACGGAACAAAATATCTACGGACACGGAACACCGATCTTCGAAATTATTCGTAAACCAATTGCAGGTTTAGAGCTCCAAAAGATTTACGCATGCGCACAAGAAGCTGGGCATCAGAACATTTTTGGTTTGCTAGACTGCGATTTCAACCTGGCTTCCGTGAGGTGGGGAGCCCAAGCAGCAGCCAAGAAAGCAATTAACAAAGCTAAGGCGGATGGTTTATCTAAGAATGAAATTTCCAAAGCTGCTCATCGAGCTGTGAAAATATGGACTTTTAATTATATTATGGAAAATTTTAATGGAATTCTGACGCCTAGTTATACAAGAGTCCTAGCACACGTCACTCCAGAGATGACTTTGAATTTTTATTCCCAATTCATAGCTCTGGAACAGCAGATTTTTGCAGATCTATCTGCGGAAGATAGAGAATTTCTTGAAGCTACGTTCGCTGTTCTCCATGAAAGACTTATTATTTTTCCAAACCAAGCTTCCTCTTTTATTTTTGTTATGCATCAAATGCATATGCCTTTCGATATCTCCCGATACATTTTTTTGTATTTAGGACTTCTCTACGGTTACAACCATTTCTAAGCGTCATTTTGACATCTAAATCGTCAACGAATTTAAGTTTTTCCCATAAACAATCTGTTCAAATAGTGGAGTCTGTTTTCTAAAAACAATAGGACTCTACGATGAAAAAACTGATTCTGGGCCTCTTCGTTCTTAATGTATCCTGGACCTCGCTTCTTGCGCAAAAGTTTGAAACAGAATATCTCGACAGTCTTTTGAAAGACCCCTTCACTACATTGGAAACTCAACAGATCAGTGCAGTCAACTTCACCAAAGCAACAGGTTACGATTTTAAACCAGAACATTTGAACCTCGTAGGTGCTCTTGCGCGAAGAGAATACGACCTACTCCGAGAAAGACATCCTTTAACAGATGCGGATGTGACGAAATTCAAAAAGCCGAATGGTGGTCATGTAGAATGGGCGAATCTTGTAACGGCTCATAGATTCGAAGGCATTGCGAAAAGTGTTCACGAGCGTTTGCGCAATATTTACAAAGATAAAATTCTGGAACATCCTGTTCGTGTTATCAACAATGTGGGAGGCATGTGGGCCGTCATGGAGATTTACAACTGCTCTACGACGGAATATGTCGCTTTATTTGGATCAATGTTCCCACAAAAAGGATACTCTGGCCTCTACCCTTTCATGGAGGTGTACGACATAATGGTGGATGGAAAAATGGTTTCCCACGGTATAGAAACGGACACAACTTTACCTGTAACCTATGAGGCAGGAGAAATATCGCTTCTTGAAAACAGTGAGCGTCGTATTTACGCATTGGAAACAGGTGCTATGATGATCGACTACGGTCGCGGATTTATTCCTGCTGCTATGGATCAGGGCATATTCACCCCGTATAAAAACAATAAAGACTTTGCATCTATGAGAGATCAGGTTCTCGCATGTGCTAAGTCTTTCTTAAATCGCATACACTAAGTTCTTTTCTTGATTAAAAACTCCTGTTAGAATTTATGTTCAATCGAATTCTGCCCTAACAGGAGTCTATTCCGATGTGGATCATTTCTTAAATTTCCTTTTTTTAATCGACACTTTTCTTTAAAGCGAAGCTCGTTGCGCTATGCAGGAGATCCCTCGGCTGCGCTCGGGATGACGGACGTGCAATAGGAACGAATTTATGATCCGCATTAATAATCCTTATTTAAATTTATTTCAAAAAGTTTGGTTCTACGGTGCAGCGTGGAGATCTTCCATTCTCCTATACTATGCAGCTTTTATCCTAGCTCAAGGGTTGATGAGTTTGAGCCCTTATGCTTTTGGTAAAGCGATTGAAGTTCTACAGAATTTTAAAGCTGAGAACATCAATCAAGTCATTTTTTGGCTAGTCATGGGTGTTGTGGTTATCTTGTTTTTCTGGCTTTTTCATGGTCCTGCACGAGTTCTCGAAAGAACCGTTGCTCTTAAGATCCAACAAAGCTACAGACTGAAACTTTACGAGCAGCTAACCCATTTGCCTTTAAAATGGCATCAAGACCATCACAGTGGAAACATCATCACTCGCATCAACAAATCTTCTCAAGGTCTGCATCGTTTTGCGGAAAACCAGTTTGGCTATATTCAAGTGTTTGTTCGTTTTTGGATGTCTATTGGTTTTTTACTATGGATTTCTGTTCCTGTGGGTTTAATCAGTTTAGTGTCTTCTCTTGTCGTTTTTTGGACGATCTATCAATTCGATCGCAGATTGATTCCACTTTATGACGCAGAGAACGATGTTGAAAACCATTTGGGAGCTGTGATTTTCGATTACATTAGCAATATGACGACGGTTCTAACTTTGCGTTTAGGCGAACTAACACATTCGAACCTGTTTGAACGGATGAAAACATACTGGCCTTTCTTTCGCAAAGAAGCTGTTTTAAATGAAGGCAAGTGGTTCTCGATGATGACTCTGCTAGCTATAGTACAAGCTGTGACATTGATCGTGTATACGGTTCATTCTTTAAATGCTTCGGAAACGATTATGATGGGTTTGGTTGTTATGATTTTCCGATACCAATGGGAATTATCAACTGTATTTCAAGACCTCAGTATGCATTTGGGTGAACTGACTCGTATGAACACCGATGTTCAAACCATAGAACCTATACTTGCAGATATTGAAAAACTTGCGCATCTTCCTAAAGGCGCATCCACAGCACAGGCATGGCACACTATTGAAATTAAAAACTTGAGTTTCCATCATGCTCCTGGTGAAGACCGTCCACAGATTTTCGATAAGATCTCTTTTGAAATAAAACGTGGTGAGAAAATCGCATTAATAGGTTTGAGTGGTGGTGGAAAAAGCACTTTGATGAATATTCTTTCGGGACTCTATGTTCCTTCCTCTGTGGAACTTAACATCGATGGTCTTGCTTTCGATTCGCTCGAACCTTTGCAGGCCATTACGACGCTGATTCCACAAGATCCGGAGATTTTCGAGAATACTATTGCGTTTAACATCACTATGGATTTGCCGACAGAAGAACGAGAAGTGCATCGAGTCGTCAAACTTGCTGGTTTTTCCAAAGTTTTGAGCGCATTGCCTCAGGGCCTTGCTACGGATATTCGAGAAAAGGGTTTGAACCTTTCCGTAGGGCAGAAGCAACGTTTGGCGCTTGCACGGGGTCTGTTTGCAGCTCGCTTTAGTTCGCTTCTACTGATGGATGAACCGACTTCGAGTGTGGATTTACCGACGGAGAGAGAAATTCTAAGTGGTGTCATTGAAGCTTTTCCCGAATCTGCGTTGTTGATTTCCTTACACAGATTGCATCTGCTTCCCCATTTTGACCGGGTGATTATGTTGAGCGATGGGGAAATTCTTGCAAGCGGATCTGTTGAGGAATTGCTTGCTAGACCAGGGCCAGTTCGCGATCTGTGGCAAGCTTACCAGCAAGATGCTAAGTTTGAAGGAACATAAACCCAGAGAGCCATGATGGAGGAAAATATGAGCGAAATGAACAACGCAGTTGAAATTCTGCAAGCGTCAATTTTTGATCTTGATAAGTTGATTCCTCTTTTTGATGCGTATAGAGTTTTTTACAAACAGAAAAATTCAGATCTCCCTGCAATAAGACAATTCCTTCAAGATCGTTTGCGGAATTTGGATTCTGTTATTTTCTGCGCTTCCCGAATTCCTGCAAATGAGAAAGAAGATTGTGTTGGTTTCTGTCAACTCTACCCTTCTTTTTCATCTGTTTCTATGCGTCGCATTTGGATTTTAAACGATTTATTTGTAAGTCCGAGCGCTCGTAATTTGGGAATTGGAGAAAAGCTCATACGTCAAGCCATTGCATTTGCAAAAGCTACGGAAGCAAAGAAATTAGTTTTGCAAACAGGGAAAGACAACAAAACAGCTCAGAAACTCTACTCTCGACTGGAATGGGTTCGAAATGAAGAGTTTCTAACTTACGAGTTCACTTTGTAAGATTTTTAGTCCCCCATGGTATAATCGAAGAAAACAACTTCGAGGATACTATGCGTTTGTATTTTCCTTTGCTGCTCGCAACAGCAGGAATTTTCTCCGGATCATGTGCAACGAAACATGGTGGCACTGAAGAAAATCCTATAAAACCTTCCGAAAAACAGTCCTTGGCAGATAGCACCACTCGTCAACCTGTGAGTGTAGGTGACTTAGGTTTGCCCACTGTGAATTTATCATCGCAAAGCGTTTGCAACGTAGATTCCAAATCCGATCAAATTCTGAACATACGCGTGAGCACTAAAGATCCCTACGATTATTTCCAGGTTAGACTTTGTCCGGATGCACAACCCGATAACTGTACAAACCCTGTTGCTTTTCTAGATCCTAACTTCCTTATCAATGCTCCGAGTAGTGGTAAATACTCCGTTCAGGTTCAAGGCTGTTTGGATAAAGCACATAGTTCGGATGAGAACAAACTTTGCGGTGGATGGGCGGATCAAAGTTTTACGTTCGCAGAGCAGAGTCCTCAAGTGAATGCGATTATGGACAACCAACTTCAACTGCGCACACAGATGCAAGGGGTTTGCACAAAAATCCAGGGGATCATGCAGAGTTTTGTAACGAACGAAACGGATACTTCGAATGCTCTACGGAAAATGGTGCAAGATAATTTGAATGTGATTGGAGTTCAGACTTGTAGCGATATGCTGCTTTCTCCTCAGCTGTATGCGCTTCAAAAAGCAACGGAATTACTCTCCCTGACACAAGTTGCACCTGTGACAAATACTCCAATAGTAGTTTACAATAATCCTGAGACAGGACAAGTTATTCAGCAGCAAAATAGTGGAAATACAAACAACTCCGACAATTCCCAGTTTACCCAAAGACAGCAACAGATGATGAACGGAATTATATTTCTAACGATTGGATCTTTGGGAACTTTTGCAAGTGGGTATGGAGTTTATTATTTTTGGCAAGATAGGGAAAACAAAGAATCTTTGAAAGCTGCAGATGATTTGCAAAATTTGGTGAAGATTCGCAAAGAAATAGAATTTTTTGAAACGAAGGAACTTATTACGACTCTCGAAACCATAAAAGAGAAAATAAACGCTTTACCTGGTCAAAATCTAGGGGTTGTAGATTCGATTGAAGAGCGTAGGCAAGCAAACGCAAAACAAATGAAAGCAGATCTAGAATTGATTAAAGACAATGGATTACTCCCTTCCCCTGAGTATCAATCTCTTCTTCAAGAAGCTGCTAAAGATCTAGATTTAGAGAAATTAAAAGATCCACAATTTGTAGACGACTTAAAACTACATATGAGTGGGATTATGATGGTATCGTTGATGCGTGAAGGAAATATTTCAGAAGGCACCAAACTCTATAAAGAAACTTTAGAGCCTCTGACCCGATTCATTTCTAATCTTGAACAAAATGCGAGTTTGAAAGATCTCCAAACCACTTTAACAACAAAGTGTGGTGCGAATTGCGACACACTCAATGAACTTAATAGAGAGATTAAAAGACTTAATGAGCATGCAACAACTCTTAAAACATCTTGGGGAGAGTATCTTTCAGAAATGGCAGGTGCGGTTAAAACGGGTTTTAAATGGAGTATGCTATCCGCTGTAGGTATGATTATTCCCTCTATGCTGATTTTTGGACCGACTTTAGGAACGAAGGCTACAGCTGTGACTGCAGGAGTCGTGGGAGTCACAGTCACAGGTCAAGAAATGGCAGCAGCACATAAAAAACTCAAGAATCCTGAAATAACTCAAGCAGAGTTTGAAATGCTAAGCAAAAAACCTGGATCAGCAGAATTTGAACAATTTAAAAAAGATAATGCATCAGACATGGCTTTCAAAGAAGCTGAGCAAAAAGCAAAGATGAGCAAGGGCAGTTTATTGAAAACAACACCTTTTCTCGTAGGCACCTTAGTTATGGGGGGAGTCGCTGCTTTGGGAGTTCAGCAGACCGTAGCGGGAGCAAAAGGGACCTTCCTTGCAGAAGATCCTCAGCAGCAGTTCACAGAAGACTACAGCAAGGCTTACCAAGAGGGTGAGTTGATTACAAAGCAGTATACTAAGAATATTTTTGAACTCGCTAATGGAAGCTGTGGAAAATAGGGAACTAAGCAAGCTTTGATATTAAAGCACGTCATAGTTCAACTGGGCATTTTGATTTGCTTCCGCATATTTTTCCTTCAAATTATTGTAATGAGCAAGATTGCCATTTCTGAAAAGAAGATCCTCCAGAGAGGGATTCAAAACGAAGAGTGCACACATCTTTGGAACTGCATTTTCCTCTATTTCGTGGAGAGTTTTGAGAAAATCCATTCTCGGGAATCTGTATTTTTTCCAAAGCGGTTTGAAATGCGCATCAACAAAGATCCGTTGTTTTCCCGTTTCCAACTCTGAATGAACAATCTTATGTGCGGTCTTTAAAAGTTGCGCTCTTTCAATAACGATAGTTGAATGCGCTAGTAAATAAGTTCCACCAATAGAAATTGCAAGGACTCCTGTCAGTATTTCACCAGCTGCCCACATGTTTAAGGTCTTTGAGCAAGTTCTATCCGCAAAAACTGTAAAAGAAAAACAGCTCAACCATAAGATTAGAATCTTTTTCATCTACTTACTCCTCTGATTTTTAACAAATGCTGAAGTCTAAAGAGTGTTCGATGAAAAAGAGCTAAGGGATCGGAGCTCGTTTTGAGATCTATGCTTATTTAAAGAACTGACCATGAAAGCTATCAGGTAAAGCTTCCGGTAAAATGGCTCTTGCTATCTCTGTCAGATTTCTAGCATCGAGTACAAGAAGATAGGATTGTTTAAGAGCAGGATCGGTCACCACTGTCAATATCACTCCGGCATCTTCCGTCTGTGCATTTTCCGAAGGGACAAATATGGGTTCGAGAATTTTCGTATTCTCTGCTTTCCACGAGATTTCTTTCTTTTGTTCCCAGTCGTATTTCACCAATGCTGAATTCTTCTCATTGTAATTCACCATGTAAAGATAACGGTAGGGTTTGCCATCCAGATGATCAGGAGCTTTGGGAAATTCTACTGTCTTCTGTTCAAGAGCAGATTCTACATTCAAACTCTTTGTATCCAAGTTCAGACGAAACCGATGCAAGCCTTGTAGTGTTTCGGAACTTCCCTCAGATTGCGGAAACAAATGACCCATCTTTGCAAAGTTATTCGCAGTAAGATCGATAACGATTTCATTTCCATCATCGTAAGCATTCGCATGGTGAAAAGAGAAAAACGCTTGAGATTTTATTTCAGAAACGAGCTTACCGCTACTTTTTTCAACAACTAGAAAACGTGTGCCTTGATCGGGTATCCATTTGAAAAGTTTTATGTACGTTGCAAAAGAATCCACTTTAGCTGTGAGTAAACTTAATGGATTTACAACGAGCGGATATTCCACCAAGACTAGGTATTTTTCTGTCATTGCGAAACTATGCATGTAACCTGGTTTGCTAACAGGAATGCGTGCGATAACTTCCCTCTTTTTGCCTTCTAATTTGTAAAGAACATATTGGGTATTCCATCCAAACTCGATGAGGAAGTTATACAGCTCTTTAGTTTCTGCAAAATAGTGGGGATGCGCAGTTTCAAAAGTTCCAGATTTGGGAAGTTTATCTTGAAATTCAAAATTTCCCAAAGTTTCCAAAGTTTTTAAATCAAAACGTACGGGAAAGGGAGTTTCTGTAAGTGCTACATAGTCGTCGTTGTATTTAAAAACGTTCACTGCAGCGTCTTGAATGTGTTTTGTTTTTTCTAGATCCAGCTTGCATTGATAGAAATTGGTATCTGATTGAACGACTTTTGCATATGCATCGGAATGAATATAGCGACTGGAATAGGAAATCTTTCCATCTTCTATTTGAAAGGAATGCAACATACCGATTCCGTCGAAGAGATGGTTTTTATCTTTACCCTCTTCATAAACGGGTACTACGCAATTTCTAACAAGGCTTCCTTTTAGCGAAGAAGGCAGTGTTCCGCTTAGAGAAAGGGGATGATCGGTATATTCGTTTTCCACTTGAAGTCTAAGTTTAGGGCCTTCCTTAGGGCTTGCATGAACACATGCAAAGTTTGTGATTAATAGGAAGGGGTAGGAGATTATCGTTTTTAAAAGTTTTTTCATTTTAGCTCCTTTTTTTTCAATTTTAAAAGTTGTGTCAATGCGTGATCGGCCCATTCCAAACTTGCTTGCAAGCGTCGTATTCCAAATTCAACCGTCAGAAGCCAGAAGGGAAGAGCTGCTTCGTCTGGATATTCCTTGGGAAGGGATTTGCGAATGGTTTCCAAAACAAGTTTTTTAGCCGAGATTCCTTTTTTGTAAGTTTCAATGTGCTGTATACTGGAACTTACTGCATTCAAATCTCCGAAAAAAATCTTCAGCAGCAATTCGTTTCTTGCCTGTTCGAGTTCAACATCTTCCGTCAACCAGTTTTGAAGAGTTTTCAAGCCTTCGTTGGTTATTTTGTAAGTCGTACGTTTGCGACCTTCACCGGAACTTTCCACAGCAATGATTAGATTTTCTTTTTCTAACGATTCCAAAACCGGATAGATGGAACTGAATGTTTCTCTCCAAAAAAAATCGGTACTACCTTCCATACTTGCTCGTATGTCATAACCCGAAGATCCTGGTGCATTTGCAAGAATACCTAAAATTGCATAGCGACTTTTGGACGCCTTGGCCATTGAACTCTCCCTTTATAACATATCAGTTTAATATATCAAGATGATATATGAAGGGCAAGCTTTTATTATGGGGGATTCTAGATAATTCTAATAATTACAGTAGATTGAAGCCTAAGGGATAGGTCTTTTTTAAGAACTTAATATCCTAAGCTGCGTTACCCATGAGGAAGAATGACATAATCACCAGATAGAATGGCTTTTCGAACATTCTCCGACGATACGTTTAAAGTGATTTAGTATGATTTAGAGTGAAATCATCGACTTTTGTTAAGCGCATTAAAGATCTTGCTTTGTGCAAAGATCAGACTTCACCCGCGCATGATTGCACAAGGTCTTTAGCAAACTTTCGTAGTATCCGTTTGATTTGAGAAAGCCTCCTTTCTCTAAGAGAGACGTTGCGAGATACTGGGATATTTCCGGTGTTTTAGCTTCCCTGAGGAAATCAAAGAGCCAGTGTTTAAAATCAGAGTTAGGATTGCATGTAGTTGCTTCGCCAAAATTATTGCTAACATGATCAATGAGATGCTTAGCTTCGAGAATCAATTCTCCTCTCTCAAAATGTGGATCAAGATATTTAAGAGCTAGAAAAATCTTCTCACAATCTTTGGTCTCCACAATTTTGTCCATGGCATGAAGAAGGGTTCGCCCATTTTCAACCGAAATTTGTTTTTTCCAAAAAAACAATTTAAACAGAAACTCCATAGGCTTCTCATTGGCAGCTCTTTCAAAAGCAGACTTTAAAATAGGCTGAGTCTCGAAATCACCTTCCTTCCAAAGTTCTTTTGGCTTCAAGAACAAGCCCTCGATTGAAATATCGGCGCTTCTGCCAACGAGGGGTATCCAGATTTCACGTAACTGAGAATGCAGG